>ERZ941706.135-NODE-135-length-26645-cov-7.668184_pt1 | contig 26645 bp, 24 predicted proteins | sample MGYA00521232_ERZ941706 | MGnify/ENA primary metagenome ERZ941706 (study PRJEB32759, sample SAMN07749893) | skin metagenome | biome: transportation; feature: city; material: polyester macromolecule | host: Homo sapiens | place: Hong Kong:ER line | collected...
CAGAGTATCACTTATAAATAAGCTTTTAGTTGTTCAAACATGTGGGACCACCTCTACCATCTCCTAAACTTTCTAAAACATTAGCAGTTTCAATTTTAGGAAAAGTACGCTTATGCAATAGGTTAATTAAGATGAAACAAATACCAAGTAAAACCGCAACACTAAATAGACTTGTTTCTCGGCCTAAATAGGCAAGCATGAAACCACCAAGCATTGGCCCGATAATTACTCCACTTTGCCAACCGATTGTCGTCCATGTTGCACCATTTGCATACAGTTCACGAGGAATCAAAAATGGTTTTAAAGACGTTGCAGAGGGATTATAAAACCCACGTATAGTACCTAAGCCAAAAATAACAGCATAAATACCCCATGAAAGGAAATTTACGCTGATATGACCTAAACCATGCAGATGGAACAGCGACCACAGCACTAAAGGAAGAGGAACCGAGAAAAACAAACAGATTTTCATAATAATCTGTTTATTAAATCTATCTGCAAAATAGCCACCCCAAAGAGAAAGAGCAATAAAAGGAATGGCTTCTGCGAGTCCAATTAAACCTAGAGTCAGAGGGTCTTTGGTAATTTGATAAAGTGAATAAGCAACAATAATTTCTTGAATCAGAATTGCTAAAGTTAAGCAAAATTGATTAATCGTAACAATTGAGAAATCTCTGTAGCGTAAGGCAGCAAATGCATCATGTTTCTGCATTAGGAATATCGTATGTTGATAATTTGATCGTATTATAAATGGAAAAAAGCACAGGCGCTTTATTTATTATTGATATTGCTGACACGGTTGAATTTGGAAAAGTCTTTTTTGCAACCATAAAAACAGTAACTAATAGTTTTAATTTTGCTCAGGTTGCTATAAAATACGCGCTTCCTTACCTGCAGGTCGATTTTGCAATGGTGCAATCGCGCCGAACAGGTGCCTAAAAGAGGTTACTATGGCTAAGTTAAAAACTCGCCGTGGTGCAGCTAAACGCTTCAAAGCGACTGCAAACGGTTTTAAGCGTAAACAAGCGTTCAAGCGCCACATCTTGACCAAAAAATCTGCTAAACGTATCCGTCAATTACGCGGCTGTGTAATGGTTCATGTTTCTGACATGAATTCAGTTCGTCGTATGTGCCCATACATCTAAGGAGATTATAAATGGCTCGTGTAAAACGTGGTGTAGTGGCTCATCGTCGTCACAAAAAAATTCTTGCTCGCGCTAAAGGTTACTACGGTGCTCGTTCACGCGTTTACCGCGTAGCGTTCCAAGCGGTAATCAAAGCTGGTCAATACGCTTACCGTGACCGCCGTCAAAAGAAACGTCAATTCCGTGCTCTATGGATTGCGCGTATCAATGCTGGTGCTCGTCAAAACGGTTTGTCTTACAGCCGTATGATCGATGGCTTGAAAAAAGCTCAAGTGATCATCGACCGTCGCGTATTAGCTGACATCGCTATGCATGATGCAGTAGCATTTGCTGCTTTAGCTGAAAAAGCTAAAGGCGCATTAGCTGCATAAGCTTAGAGATTCAAAGAAAGACCGCTTTTTAGCGGTCTTTTTTATTATTTATCTAAAGGCCAAAATAATAAGCCAGAGCACAAATAATAATGGTTAGAATAATCAGCTTAATAACGCCTGAACCAGTGCCTTTATGGTGCTGAGACTTGAGATGCTGTGGATTTTCATTTGATTGCTCAAATGGAGATGATTTAACTACAGGTACCATCTGAGCTGTCTGATAATGGTTGGCAACTTTCACAATAAGCTTGGCAAACAAATCATCAGTTTTTTGTGTAAAGTTTCTTAAATTAATGAGTTGCTCTTGGTCTAGTTCTTCTCCTAAAGGATCATTTGCAAGGCGTTTCTTTTGTTCTAAATAATTGGCTAATGCTTGTGTACGAGATAAAAGTTGATGAGCGTAATCTGCGGGATAATTCTCTGGAATTAATGCAAGTTTTGGCTCTAAGCTTTTAATATTTGTACCATCAAAAAGAGCATTTTGAAGTTCTGGCTCCTCAAAGCCTGCTGCATATTTACTACGAAATAATTCACTATCCATAAAATCAGTTATTTCTTGCCATGGCGGATTTTTTAAATCAGCTTCAATTTTTTTTGATAATTTTTCATTGAGTTCAAAACGCCAGAAAGTTTCTAAACGAAGCTCACAGGTTTGTGAGGCAGGGGCTTCAAACTCATTATCATTGTTATACCATTCGGCAAGCTCATGGCCAAAAATCCAAGCAAATTTCTTATCATTCTGATGACTCACAATAAAATGAGTATAAGGCAAGAGCTCGACATTGCTATTTGGATTTTGCTCTTCATTGAGAAGGCTTGATAAATGTAAGCTGAGCTTTGTGGTGCCTTGTTTTTTTAATGCTTCTAACCAAACTTGGAAGTGTTGGGCCAACAAATGTTGAGAAGTTAAGTCACGAAACTGAAAACTATGATGGTCGAAAATATGATGTTGTCGCCATTGGTTAAAGCTTAAATTCTGACGGAGGTATTCATTACCATATGTCACAAGCGTAAGTTGTTGTTTCCAAATCTGATTAAGCGCCATAATAGTTGATCTCATTGACGATGCTACTATCTTATACGTTTTATCTTTTTGTTGCCTAATACATTTTTCATGATGGATAAACTTCATCAATTCGATGAAAAACTGTTAGAATGCAGTGTTTTATTATATTTTTTAAATTTGTTGCTTTGAGAGTTAATATGTCACTGGAAGCCCTGACCACAGAAGCGCTTGCTGCCATTGCAGCAGCTCAAGACCTTGTTGCACTTGATCAGGTGCGTGTGCAATTTACAGGGAAAAAAAGCCAGCTTGCAGAACAATCGAAAGCATTAGGGAAAATGGACCCTGAAGAACGTAAAGTACAAGGTGCTGCGATTCATGCTGTTCGAGAAACAATTAATACTGCATTAACAGAGCGTCAAACGGCACTACAACAGGCAGCACTTGCGCAAAAGCTAGCAAGTGAAACGATTGATATTACACTGCCGGGCCGTGGTCAACGTATTGGTACAGTTCATCCTGTTACTCAAGTACAAGAGCGAATTTGTCAGTTCTTCACTAAAGCTGGTTTTACAGTTGCAACCGGTCCAGAAGTTGAAGATGACTATCACAATTTCGAAGCATTAAATATTCCTGGTCACCATCCAGCACGTGCTATGCACGATACTTTCTACTTTGATGCCACTCACTTGCTACGTACGCATACCTCTGGGGTACAGATTCGTACAATGGAGACGAGTGAGCCGCCAATTCGTATCGTGTGCCCTGGCCGTGTTTACCGTTGTGATTCGGATCAAACGCATTCGCCAATGTTCCATCAGATCGAAGGCTTATACGTTGCTGAGAACACCAGCTTTGCTGAATTAAAAGGTTTATTGATTAACCTACTGAATGAATTTTTTGAGAAAGATTTAAAAGTACGTTTCCGTCCTTCATATTTCCCATTTACAGAGCCTAGTGCAGAAGTAGATATCATGGATGAGCGTGGGCGTTGGTTAGAAGTATTAGGCTGTGGCATGGTACATCCAAATGTATTGCGTGCTGCGGGGATTGATCCTGATAAATATAAAGGCTTTGCTTTTGGTTTAGGGGTAGAACGTTTTGCAATGTTGCGTTATGGCATTAATGACTTGCGTATGTTCTATCAAAATGATGTGCGTTTCTTACGCCAATTTGCCTAACATTTTTTCAGGATTAAATAAGGTTTTATAAAGATGAAGATTAGCGAAAATTGGCTACGCACATGGGTTAACCCAGCAATTGATAGTGAGACATTATCTGATCAGTTAACTATGCTTGGTCTTGAAGTTGATGAACTTGCACCTGTTGCTAAGCCATTTACTGGCGTCGTGGTCGGCGAAGTTTTAACAGTTGAGCAACATCCTGATGCAGACCGTTTGCGTGTAACGACAGTTAATATTGGTTCGGGCGAGCCTTTACAAATTGTTTGTGGGGCACCGAATGTTCGTGCTGGCATGAAAGCTCCAGTTGCAATGATTGGTGCTGTATTACCGGGTGATTTCAAAATCAAAAAAGGTAAACTTCGTGGAGTTGAATCACAAGGCATGCTTTGTGGTGCTTCTGAGATCGATCTTGAAGATAAAATCGATGGTTTGCTCGAACTACCAGATGATGCTCCAGTAGGGGTAAACATCCGTGAATACTTAAAACTCGATGATAACGTCATCGATATCAGCATTACACCAAACCGTGGTGACTGTTTCAGTATCCGTGGTATCGCTCGTGAGATTGCAGTAATTAACCAACTGCAAATGAATGAACCTGATATTAAATCAGTTGATGCGACAATTGCTGATGAGAAGAAAGTAGTGATCAGCACTGAAGGTGCTCCACGCTACTTAGGACGTGTAATTAAAAACGTTAATGTAAAAGCTGCTACACCTGAGTGGATGGAACAGGCTTTAGCTCGTTCAGGAATTCGCACGCACAGTATTTTGGTTGATGTGACGAACTATGTCCTTATGGAACTGGGTCAGCCAATGCATGCTTTCGATTTAGCTAAAATCGAAGGAACTGTACATGTGCGTCAAGCTCAGCCACAAGAAAAACTACAACTTCTTAATGATCAAGAAGTTGAGTTGCAAGAAGATATAATGGTGATTGCTGATGACCAGAAAGCTTTGGCAATTGCCGGAATTATGGGTGGTTTAGCATCAAGCGTAACTGATGACACAACTGACATTTTCCTAGAAAGTGCATTCTTCGCGCCACTTGCTATTGCTGGACGTGCTCGTCGTTTTGGCTTGCATACTGATTCTTCGCAGCGTTATGAACGTGGTGTAGATTTTGAGTTGCCGTTAATTGCCATGAACCGTGCTTCGCAGCTTATTCAAGAGTTAGCAGGTGGTGAGTTTGGTCCAATTACTGTAGCTGAAAAAACTGAAATTTTACCAAAACGTGAAGCAATTGAACTGAAACAAGCTCAGGTAGACCAATTGTTGGGATATCAATTGACGGCTGATTTCATTGCAGATGCTTTAAATCGACTAGGATGTGAAGTAACTGTTAAAGCTGAAGGTGAGTGGAGCGTAGTGCCTCCATCACATCGCTATGATATGGCTATTTATCAAGACTTAATTGAAGAAGTGGCACGTATTGATGGTTATGACAATATCCAAATTAGCTTACCAAGCATGGATGTTCAATTAGCTAAATATCAAGACCGATTTGAAATTGCAGAGTTGCGTCAAACTATCGTGACTTTAGGCTATCAAGAAGCAATTAGTTTTAGCTTTGCTGATGCAAAACTTGAAAAGCAATTGAACCCGCAAGTAAATCCGTTAATGCTAGCAAATCCAATTTCAAGTGATTTGGCTGCGATGCGTAGTACTTTGCTTTCAAGTTTAATTCCTTGCGTACAATATAATCTTAACCGTCAGCAAAGCCGTGTTCGTTTCTTTGAATTAGGACTGCGTTTTGATTATCAAGATGCTAAGAGTATTGAAGATCTAAAACAGATTCCAACTTTAGCTCTAGTGGCAGTTGGCTCCCAACAACCAGAATCTTGGCATGTGAAGCCTCAACCAATGGATTTCTTTGACTTCAAAGGAGAGATAGAAGAGATTTTGGCTGCTGGTCGTGTCAAAGTTGAATATGTACGTTCTGAGCGTGCATGGTTGCATCCGGGGCAGTCTGCTGAAATTTTAGTTGATGGACAATCAATTGGTTATTTAGGACGTTTGCATCCATCTCTAGAAAATGAGCTTGATTTAACAACAACGTGGGTTGCTGAACTCGATCAAACAGCCGTTTTGCAATCTTATGTATCTAATTTTACAGAATTATCACGTTTTCCTTCGATCAGACGTGATATTGCGCTTTTAATCTCTGATAATATAAATGTTAGAGATATTCAGCAGTTAATCGAAAAAACTGGTGGAGAGCTTTTAGACTCTACATGGTTATTCGATGTGTATACGGGGCAGGGTGTCGAAGAAGGTAAGCGCTCATTGGCGTTTGCATTATTATGGCAACATCCTTCACGTACGCTTGAAGATGCTGAAATTAAATCTGGTATGGACAATATAATCCAAGTGTTGGAAAACACTTATCAAGCGACATTGAGGGCCTCATGACAGCATTAACTAAAGCAGACATGGCTGATCATTTAAGTGAGTTAACCAGCTTAAATCGCCGTGAAGCAAAACAAATGGTCGAGTTGTTCTTTGACGAGATTAGCCAAGCACTTATTGCAGGGGAGCAGGTTAAGCTTTCTGGTTTTGGTAATTTCGAGTTAAGAGATAAACGCGAACGTCCAGGACGTAACCCTAAGACAGGTGAAGAAATTCCAATTTCAGCACGTAGGGTAGTGACCTTCAGAGCGGGTCAGAAGTTTAGACAACGCGTTGGAAATGAGCAGATCGATTGATCTGCTTTTTTTATATTTTAAATAGCTTTATATAGTTTATTGGGCAGCAATATAGGACCGCTTAATCTTAGAAAATCAAAATTTAGATATAAAAAAAGAGGACAAAATGTCCTCTTTTTTATCTAATCTAGAATATAGATTAGTGTGCAGCAGAAGCAGCAGCAACGTCAGAAGCAGCAGCAGCAACGTCAGAAGCAGCGGCAGCAGTTTCAGAAGCAGCAGCGTCAACAGCTACAGCAGCTTCAGAAGCAGCTTCAGTAGCTTCAGAAGCAGCAGCTACAGCTTCAGAAGCAGCAGCAGGAGCTTCTTCTTTCTTAGAACAACCAACGAAAGCTAAAGTAGCAGCAACAGCAGCAGCAACAGCGAATTTTTTGAATAACATGGCATCACTCTCACAAAAAAGATTTGAGATTAAAAAAACCTAAGTTGGACTGTTTTGCTTTTATTATTCCTAAAACGTAGCTAGGTAACAACGCATGGAGCAGTCTAACTGGTCTGCCGCTATGCTATCACTGCAAATGCTGAAATACTACTGTCGTCTGTCAAAAAAACGTATGAAAAAGAGAAAAACAGACTGTTTTTTAACAGAAAAAAACAATTAATCAGCTCGTGTATATTGGAAAAGGTAGAGGTAAGCTACTAAAAAAACTAAGCTTTTTTATGCAAAAATATTTATTATCAAAAGCTTATAAATAATTTTACATAAAAATAAGCAAAATGTATTTTTGTGTAAAGCTTGTCAACCAAATAAAAAGCCACTCAAAAGAGTGGCTTTTTTTGAAGGCTTAATTACTTAAGTTGAAGCTTTACGTTTCATTTGATCAAAGAAATCATCATTTGTTTTGGTTTCTTTCATGCGGTCAAGTAAGAATTCCATTGCTGCCAACTCATCCATAGGGTGAAGTAGCTTACGGAGGATCCATACTTTGCGTAATTTATCTTCATCCATTAAACGCTCTTCACGACGTGTGCCAGATTTTTTGATATTCATAGCAGGGAAGACACGTTTTTCAGCAATACGGCGATCAAGAGTGATCTCTTGGTTACCTGTACCTTTGAATTCTTCATAAATTACATCATCCATTTTACTGCCTGTTTCAATCAAAGCAGTAGAGATGATCGTAAGTGAGCCACCTTCTTCGATATTACGTGCTGCACCGAAGAAACGCTTAGGGCGCTCTAATGCATGAGCGTCTACACCACCAGTTAATACTTTGCCTGATGACGGAATAACAGTGTTGTAAGCACGTGCAAGGCGGGTAATAGAGTCAAGAAGAATCACAACATCTTTTTTGTGCTCAACAAGACGTTTAGCTTTTTCAATTACCATTTCTGCAACTTGTACATGGCGAGCTGGTGCTTCATCAAATGTTGACGCAATAACTTCACCGCGAACAGTACGCTCCATTTCGGTTACTTCTTCTGGACGTTCGTCAATTAATAGAACAATCAAGAATACTTCTGGATTGTTTCTAACAATCGATTGAGCAATATTTTGAAGTAACATTGTTTTACCCGCTTTCGGCGGTGCAACAATAATAGAACGTTGGCCTTTACCAATTGGCGCAACTAAATCAACGACACGAGCAGTTAAGTCTTCTGTCGTACCATTACCTAATTCCATAACCAATTGTTCGGTAGGGAAAAGGGGAGTTAAGTTTTCAAATAAAATTTTATTTCGAGAATTTTCTGGCGTGTCATAGTTAATCTGGTTAACTTTGAGCAACGCAAAATAACGCTCACCTTCTTTTGGAGGGCGAATAGTACCTGTGATGGTATCACCTGTACGCAAGTTAAAGCGTCGGATCTGTGAAGGACTCACATAAATATCATCCGGACCTGCTAAATACGAACCTGCGGCAGAACGCAAAAAACCAAAACCATCAGAGAGAATTTCGAGAACGCCATCACCAAAAATTTCTTCGCCATTCATCGCATGGCGTTTCAAAATGGCAAAAATAATATCTTGCTTTCTGTTACGAGCCATACCTTCCAGGCCCATAAATTCAGCAATTTTAATTAGTTCGCCGATTGGTTTTTTCTTGAGTTCAGTTAAATTCATAAGGGTCAGAATTAGGAAAGAGTAGAGTGTGGTTTAAAAAGAAGAAAAATCGCTCGCATACAAAAAAGATTATCGCAATTGTATTTACACAATAACAATTCAGAAGTCTGATTAATTGTTTCGAAGAGAAATGTGAAAAAACAATTTCTGTTGCCGAGTGGCGATCTTTATGTTTGTGTCTTGTAAGAAGCCGGACGAAGATGATTCCCTTCAGTGCCTCTTGAGCATGCAATATAAGCCAGCCTAGCAAATTTGTCAATTTATAGGCGAAAAAAATACGCTATAAAAAAGTATAGCGTATTTTCTTTTTTAGCATTTTGACTTAAACGTTTTCATCAATAAAGCTAACAAGTTTAGAGCGAGGTACAGCACCAATTTGTTGAGCTACAACTTCACCATTTTTGAAAAGTAGTAAAGCAGGAATGTTACGGATGTTGTATTTCACTGCTGTATCTTCGCAAGAAGTCACATCAACTTTAACAATTTTTACTTTACCAGCATATTCACTTGATAGGTCTTCAAGCACAGGTGCGATTGCTTTACAAGGTGCACACCATCCTGCCCAGAAGTCAACAAGTACAGGGGTTTCAGCATCTAAAACATCTGCTTGGAAGTTATCATCAGTTGTATTTACAATAGTCGCAGACATGGTACGGCTCCAATTTTTAGAAAAAAGTGCTATTACAGGAGAAAATTATCTCTATCAGTATTACATAGCTACTTAGTTCAATGTAAGGGTTTGATGCTATTATTCAAGGCTTAACTAAAATTGTCTAATGGATGCTCACGATATTCATCATCGACTTGTACAATCAACTTATAAATAGAAAAATTTAAATCACAGCTAATTGTTGATGAAAATGGCTTTTCAATTGCATTCTTGTGAATTACTCTAGGCGTGAATTGTTATGGGTTTAGTTCAATAATGTCTGATTTTCTGATTGATGAAGAATTACTTGCCGCCATAGATATGGGGTCGAACAGTTTTCACCTTGCAATTGCACGGGTAGATCATGGCGAAGTTAAAAAAGTTGCTTCGATGTCAGAAAAAGTACAGCTCGCAGCTGGTTTAGATGAGAATAAAAACCTAACAGAAGCCGCTCAGCAACGAGGCTTAGCCTGCTTGGCTCGTTTTGTAGGAAGATTAAGTTCTGTTCAACCAAATCGCTTACGAATTGTGGCGACCAATGCTTTGCGTCAGGCAAAAAATGGTCATGAATTTATTCAAAAAGCAGCAGAAATTTTGCCTAAACCTATTGAAATTATTGCTGGGCGAGAAGAAGCGCGTCTGATTTATCTTGGCGTATCGCATACCATGGCAAATGGTGGTCGACGTTTAGTTGTAGATATTGGTGGTGGTTCTACTGAGTTCATTATTGGTGAAGAGTTTGAGCCTATTTATACAGAGTCATTGCAAATGGGATGTGTGGCTTATACAAAAGCCTACTTTGCCGATGGCGAAATCACACAAAAAGCCTTTGATAAAGCAGTAGTTGCTGCCCGTAAAGAACTTTCAGCTATTGCAACAACGTATAAAATGGAAGGTTGGGATACTGTCGTTGGTTCTAGTGGAACGATTAAAGCTTGCCGCCAAATTATGGTGAATATGGGCTTGAGTGATGAGCAAGAAAACGTCACTCGAGAAGGGTTATACAAACTCAAAGATAAATTACTTAAGTTTAAAAATATTTCTGAAATTGATTTTGAAGGGTTAAGAGAAGACCGACGAGCAGTTTTGCCAGCCGGATTGGCAATTTTGTACGCAGTTTTTGAGGTTTTAGAAATTGATCGTTTGGCATATTCTGATGGTGCATTACGTGAAGGAGTCATGTATGACCTATTAGGTCGTTTTAAACATGAAGATATCCGTGATCGTAGTGTACAAGCTTTAATGGGACGTTATAACGCTGATCCAAAGCAAGCAGAAAGAGTCGTAAATACAGCACAACAATTATTTGATGGTGTTGCAGAATCGCTTAATTTAACGAGTGAAGACAGTGACTTACTGCGCCGAGCTGCCTATTTGCACGAAATTGGTTTGGCGATTAGTCATGGTGGGTATCACCGTCATGGTGCTTATTTATTGCAGCATTCTGATATTCCGGGCTTCTCACAAATTGACCAAAATCACCTTTCACATTTGGTCGCTCACCACCGTCGTAAATTGCGAAATGATGTAAAAAATGAAATTTTGAAGGCTGGTGGTCATAAATTACTTTATCTATGTTTATTACTTCGCCTAGCAGTTTTACTCAACCATAGTCGAAGTGATCAGATGCTTCCTGCCATTGAACTGACCATCATAAATGATCAACAATGGCAACTTAGTGTTTCTGGTGATGCCAAACAATGGCCATTGTTAGTTGCCGACTTGCATGATGAGCAAGAGCAGTTTAAGCATTGGGACATTGAATTGAATATTCAGTCGGAAAAATTTATCGATTAAAGGGATAATATTCGACCTATGAAAAAAGCTACTCAGTCCAAAGCGTGGACAACGGTTCAAATTGCACGTCATCCTGATCGTCCGCAGTTTCTAGATTATGTCGGTGAAATCTTTACAGAGTTTGATGCCTTGCATGGTGATCGTTTGTTTGGTGACGATGGTGCGATGGTAGGTGGTCTTGCTCGTTTTGATGGTCAACCTGTGATGGTTATTGGCCAACACCGTGGTCGTAGTACCCGTGAAAAATTAAAGCACAACTTCGGTATGGCTAACCCAGAAGGTTACCGTAAATCTCAACGCCTATTAGATATGGCAGAGCGCTTTAATCTTCCGGTCTTCACATTTATTGATACTATGGGTGCTTATCCAGGTGTTGGTGCTGAAGAGCGTGGACAAGCTGAAGCAATTGCAACTAGCCTTGCTCAACTTTCAAGTTTGAAAGTTCCTGTTGTCGCAACAGTACTTGGTGAAGGCGGTTCTGGTGGTGCTTTAGGTATTGGTGTTGCTGACCGAGTAATTATGTTGTCGCATAGTATTTATTCTGTGATTTCACCAGAAGGCTGTGCATCTATTTTATGGAAAACTGCTGAAAAAGCGGCTCAAGCAAGTGAAGCTTTAGGTTTGACAGCAGATAAATTACAATCTCTAGGTATTGTTGAATATGTAGTAGATGAAGGCGAAGGGGCTCATTTAGACCCTGAGCAAGTCATGCAAAACCTAAAAGTAGTTTTGAAGCAAGCTTTGGATGAGTTGCTACCAATGGATGCAAATGAACGATGCGAAGCACGTTATCAACGTTTAATGAAGTTTGGCAGCGAAAATTTAGGCATTGCGTCTTAAAACAGGCTCAAGAGTTTTCAGAAAATAGTACTTTTCTTATTGGATGTAGTGGTGGCATGGATTCAATGCTGCTACTACATTTGATGTCTCAAATTTTCCCTCATAAGATCCGAATAATTTACATAGATCATCAACTGCAATCAAAAAGTGCAGAGTGGGGCGAACTCGTTGCTAAACAAGCGACTCGTTTAAATATTCCTTATACCATTCAAAAAGTTCAAGTTACTGACGGTAATTTGGAAGCTCAAGCACGTCAGGCACGTTATTACGCTTATCTACAACATTTACAAGCCAACGAAATTTTAGTGCTTGCTCATCACCAGCAAGATCAGGCTGAAACAGTAATATTGCGTTTATTATCGGGTGCGGGTGTTGATGGGCTTGCTGCTATGCAGTGTATTGATCATCGTGTTGATATGACAATTTGGCGCCCTTTTTTGGATTTAACCCGTGAGCAGATTGCCGAGTGGACCACTCAACTTGAGATTGAGTATGTAGATGATCCTACAAATTACGATATCCATTATGATCGGGCGTGGTCGCGTGAAGAACTTTGGCCCTTCTTACAAAACCGTTTTCCAAAAATGCAGCAAGCACTTAGTCGTACTAGCTATTTGATGCAAGATGCTTCTGAAATTTTAGAAGAAGTTTTAAAAGTTGATTTGCAAAATTGTGGTACGGACGAATGTTTGGATTTAACTCAGCTATTAGAACTATCTTCTGCTCGACAGCGTCAATTGCTTTCGGTTTGGATGAAAGGTGATGGGCAATATCGCCCTGCATTTGAAATGGTTGAGCGGTTAAAAAATGAAGTAATTGATTCAAAGTCTGATGCACAAGCGGCATTACATTGGAACCAGTTTTACTATGTCCGTTATCAACATCATCTTTATAGATTGAGTCGACAAGTTTTTCTTGCTGAAAAATTAAACCCAGTTGAAACCGAGATGGAGCATTATTTTCAACTAGGGGAAATAGTGCACTGTGCTTCAGGACAATTTCAAATTACTCAAAAAAATATGGGTTTGTCTGCATCTTTATTAAATAAAAAATTAAAAATTATTCGACGCCAAGGTGGTGAAAAGGTCCATTTATATGGTCGTGTTGGGCAATGGCCATTAAAAAAAGCAATTCAAGAAGCACATATTTTGCCTTGGCTTCGTCATACAATTCAAATATTAGTCATAGATAATGTTATGCTTGGGGTTTTTACACCGAAAGGATTTTGGTTGGCTCAGTCTCCGTATTGTGAGCAAGGAGGATGGCAACCAGATTTAATTTCTTATTCTTGTAATCTGGTAAATGGCGAAGATGGTTATGACAAGTGCAGTAAATAGTAATATCTGTTTTATTGGTGGTGGTAATATGGCCCAAGCTTTGATTGGTGGGCTCATTTCAAGAGGTTTACCGCCAACACGTATTACCGTTTCAGATCCTGTTGAGCAAATACGTCAATTATTGCAAGAAAAAGAAGTCCATGTGACACAAGATAATGTAGCTGCAATTAAAAATGCTGATGTCGTTGTACTGGCAGTAAAACCACAAGTTTTGGCGACTGTTTTACGTCCTTTAAAAGGACTGTTATCAGATAAATTGGTTATTTCAATTATTGCTGGTGCTGAAATCCAAACGATATCAAACTTAATTGATAGCAATCGAATTGTTCGAGTTATGCCAAATACGCCAGCTCTAGTTCAGACGGGTGCACATGGTATCTATGCAAATGATGTAGTAGGTACTTCGGATCGTGAATTAACAAGTCAGATTTTAGCAGCCACAGGCTTAACAATTTGGGTAAACTCCGAAGCTCAAATTGATGCGGTAACAGCGGTTTCTGGCTCAGGTCCTGCATATTTCTTCTATCTCATGGAAAGTATGATCCGTGCGGGTAAAAATTTAGGACTTGATGAAAAAGTTGCAACTGCGTTGACTCTTCAAACGGCATTAGGTGCAGCTCAAATGGCAATTACGAGTTCAAACACTCCTTCTGAACTTCGTAAGAATGTGACATCGCCAAATGGCACAACTCAAGCTGCACTTGAAGTTTTTGACCGTGCACAAATCTCCCAAAATATTCAATCTGCATTGGCTGCTGCACAGAAGCGTAGTCAAGAATTGGCTCAAGAATTGAGTGACAGTGCGAAATAGCTTAAATAGGATAAGACAACTATGGGTGCAAATTCTGCGCTAATTTTTGGAATTTTAATTAATGTCGCGATTTTATTGGTCTTTTTCCGTTTTTTAATGCAATTGGCGGCAGTAAGTCCTTATAATCCTGTGGTTTTATCGACCGTAAAGGCGACTAAAATTGTTGATATTTTTGGCCGAATTTTTCCGACGGTCGCAAAAGGCCGATTTAATTTGGCTGCGTTGGTTCTTTTAATTATTTTATATTTGCTGAAAATTTTTGGCGTGATGTATCTTTCTGGTTCTATGCCAAATAGTCCGGTTCACTTAGTGATTCTGACATTTGTGACTATGATTCAGGACCTAATTCGTTTCTGCCGTTATTTAATTTTCGCGACAATTATTTTGAGTTGGGTGGTTATGTTCACTCAATCGCGTTCACCTTATATTGAAGTGATTCAAGATTTAGCTGAACCATTACTCGCACCATTCCGTCGTTTATTGCCTAATATGGGAATGATTGACTTATCTCCAATTTTGGCGTTTTTGGCGCTTTATATTGCCGAGATCTTAATGAATGAAGTTGCAAAAGTTCTTTTAACGGGACTTTAAGTTAACGCAAAAAAAAAGGGCTGTTAATACAGCCCTTTTTTTATTTCTACTAATTAATGGGCATCATCCCAGTTTTGCCCTTGCCCAACTTCAACAACTAAAGGCACAGAAATTTTTACTACAGATTCCATGACAGTCGCGATTTGCTTAGAGAGCTCCTCGGCAATGTTTTGATCTGCTTCAAACACTAATTCATCGTGTACTTGAAGTAGTAGTTTGGCTTGATCTTTTGGTAAGATTTTATCGACTTCAATCATTGCAAGTTTAATGATATCAGCGGCACTACCTTGTAACGGTGCATTAATTGCAGCACGTTCGGCAGCCTTACGTACCATTACATTTCGTGCATCAATATCAGGTGTATAAAGACGACGACCTAAAATAGTTTCAACAAAACCTTGCTCTGATGCAACTTGGCGGGTACGTTGCATATATTCATAGATGCCAGGATAGCGTTGGAAATATTGCTTAATATAGTTTTGCGATTCTTGACGTGTAAAGCCTAATTGACGAATCAAACCAAACTCAGACATACCATAAAGTAGGCCAAAGTTAACTGCTTTCGCTTGACGGCGTTGGTCATTGGTCACATCTTCAATTGCAATGCCCAATACTTCGGCAGCAGTACGACGGTGAACGTCTTGTCCATGCTGGAATGCGTGTACTAATGCTTCATCTTGAGAAAAATGAGCCATTAAACGTAATTCAATTTGAGAGTAATCGGCAGCCAATAGTACTCGGCCTTCTGGCGCAATGAATGCTTTACGAATTTGACGCCCAATTTGTCTACGAATTGGAATATTTTGTAAGTTAGGATCTGAAGAGGAGAGGCGACCTGTTGCTGTGAGCGCTTGGTGATAACTTGTATGTACACGATGCGTGTCGTTATGAGATTGCTCAACTAGACGATCAGTATAGGTACTTTTTAGCTTTGCTAAACCGCGATGCTCTAGAATAATCTCCGCTAAAGGATGTTCAATTTTTTCTAAAACACTTTCACTGGTGCTGTATTGTCCAGTTGCAGTTTTTTTACCGCCTTTGATTCCTAATTTATCAAATAGGATTTCACCTACTTGTTTAGGAGATGCAATATTAAAAGTTTCATCTGCAATTTCCATCGCTTGATTTTCAAGCCCTTCCATCGTTTTTGCAAATTCAACGCTTAATTTATCTAAGAAGGCATGATCTAGACGAATACCATCTTCTTCCATACCCGATAAAATACGGGCAACTGGCATTTCGATGTTATATAAAATATTTTCTAGCTCAGGAAATGGCTTAAGTTTGTTTGAAAGCACTTCATACAAACGATAGGTCACATGAGCATCTTCTGCAGCATAGTGAGCAGCAACTTCAATCTCAATTTGATTGAAAGTCTTTTGTTTAGCACCCTTACCAGCAATTTGTTCAAAAGTGGTGGTTAAATGGCTTAAGTAGACACGAGCTACGTCATCCATGCCGTGACGAGTGGCCGCTGCATTCAATACATAAGATGCAAGCATGCTATCGAAATACCAGCCTTTAAGTTCTATGCCATGATTGGCAAAGATATGGGCATCATATTTAAGGTGATGCCCAATTTTTTTAACTGCTTCATTTTCTAGTACAGGCTTAATTTGAGCCAGAATTTGATCACGATCCAGTTGCTGCGGCGCATTTTCATAATCATGCGCTAATGGAACATAGTAGGCATCTTTCGCATCAAATGCGATTGAGAAACCAACCATCTCGGCAATACGGTAGTCCAGACTTGTAGTTTCTGTATCAATAGCAAAATGATCGGCATTTTGCATGCGTTGCCAGAGTTGATCCCATGCTTCTTGGGTTAAAACAGTATGATAATTTGCAGTTCCAAGCTGGTCATCTTGACTAGTTAAGCTTGCTTGATCTTCAGTTTCTATAGATTCAGCAGGTCTAACTTCATTTTGCACAATAGTCTGTGAAGCTTGTTGTTTATAGCTTGAGCTATTTGGATTGTTTGGATGATCAAGCGACTGTAATTGGTTTCTAAACTCAAGCTCAGTATAAAGATTACGTAGAGCCTCAACATTTGGATCAGTAAGCTTTAACTCATGCCAATCGAGTTCTAAAGGAAGATCACAAACAATGCTAGCTAACTGGTGATCAAGCTTAATATTGTCTAAATTATCTTTAATATTTTGGCTAATCTTGCCTTTAAGTTGATCAGCATTGGCAATGATATTGTCTAAAGTGCCATATTCAGTTAGTAACTTCGCTGCTGTTTTTGCGCCTACGCCCGGCACACCCATGATGCCGTCAGATGCATCGCCCATAAGGGTTAAGTAATCGATAATTTGATTTGGCCAAACCCCAAATTTTTCAAATACACCGTCAGTGTCGAGTACACGATCTTTAAAGCTATCTTCGAGTTTTACATGATCATTGACGAGCTGAGCCATGTCTTTATCACCGGTTGAGATAAGTACATGGTGGCCTTCGAGTACGGCACGTTTAGCGAGCGTACCGATAATGTCATCTGCCTCTGCACCCGGAAGACTATATAAAGGAATCCCATGAGCTTTAATCAATGCATGCAAATATGGAATCTGTTGAGATAACTCTTCCGGCATGGTAGGACGGTCACCTTTATAAATAGGTGAAAGCTTGTGGCGGAAAGTTGGCTCGGGCGTATCAAAAATGACGGCCATATGTGTTGGCTGCATACGGCGCATTAATTTTTGAATGGCAGAAATTGCCCCACGTATTGCATTGGTATGTAACCCTGTAGAGGTCGTCAATGGTGGTAATGCATGATATGCACGAAATAAAAAATAGGACCCATCAACCAAGACAAATGGTGGCATTGAACAATTCCTTAATTTGAATTAGGGGTATTTTACGTGAAAACGGCTATGAATGCAGGTTTATGATTTTTGCAGTATTTTGTATGTATAAATATACGCTTGTATTGGCTTGAAGTAAGATGACCTGTAATGAAGGTGTCATATTGCTAAGCCCATGTATAAAAAAGACAAACAGGGAATGATCATTGTTTTGATCGCTTTGACTTTGTTTTTAGCCATTTCAATTGGTTTTAAATTTCAGAGTGCTGTTATTGCTTTATCTATTGCACTTACTGTCATTCTAGTTCAATTACTGTCAAATCTGCATGAGCGTTTAACTCATTTAGAACAGCAGTTTTCTCAGCAGAAAACGCCACTTTATTCTATTCACCTGCAAAGAACAGTGATTTATGCAGCAGCCTTGGTTGCATTAGTTGCTTATATCAATCATTGGATGTGGATTGTTGGTGGGGCTTTACTGGTTTTATTGCTATGTTTGATTCAAACCATCAGTGCATTTCATACTCGACTATTATACCTCGAGTCAGCAAAACAAACTGTTCATGTAAATGAGACCATACAAACAGAAGTTATAAATCCTGTAATAGAACAAGTTAGTGCCAGCAATACAGACACGCTAGCCCCTGCCGAAACAGCAACTTTCAACCAAACAGAACAACCAGCTCATGTACAGGCCGCATGGTGGCAACCAGCCGTAGATTGGATGATTCATGGTAATCCAATCTTAAGAGTTGCTGTTGCTGTGCTTATGGTTGGGGTAGTGTTGCTATTACGTTTTGCAAGCGAGCATTGGCAACTTAGTTTAGGTGTGAAACTTGGATTTATTGCGATTGCTGGAGGTCTGTTAACGGCATTTGGGTATACATTGCAAAAGAAAAATCAGCTGTTTGCTGTGGCATTGCAAGGTGTCGGGCTGGCTGTTGTATTCCTGACACTTGTGTTCTCACATCATTTTGGTGTAATTGCCAACCTAACTACAGCGAGTATTCTGTTTACGATTTTATTAGCTATTACGGTATTCCTGAGCTTAAAACAACAAGCTATTTATTTGGCAATATTAGCACTGGGTATGGCTTATGCGGCTCCTTTAGTTATTCCTCAATATCGCCCTGATGTAACCTTCCTATTTAGCTACTACTTAGTAATTAACTTAGCAGTTGCTGCGGTTAATTTTATTCAGCCTTGGAAAATCTTAAATCAAATTGCTTTCTTTGCCACAATGTTTATTGGTGGTAGTGCAATCGCATTTTATGCAGAACCCGAAAAATTTAATACATTAGACTGGATTTTGTGGTGCCATATCGCGCTGTTTATTTGGCTTAGTGTTCGTTATAGCCAAAATATATCTCGGACGTCAGCAAGTGAAAAACAAGAAGGGATTCGTTTACCTCCGCTCTTAGATGTTGGTCTTATTTTTAGTGTGCCAGTGCTGGGCTTTACCCTTCATGCCTACTTAGTACATGAGTCTACACAAGCATTGACGATTGGTGCAGCCGTCTTGGCGGGTACCTATGCAGTATTAACTTTCTGGATTAAAAAAACTCATCCTCAGCTTTCAGTTCTTGCAAAAAGCTTTTTCATTCTCGCGGTTGCATTTTTTGCTTTAATTTTCCCGCTTGCAAAAGGAGCACATTGGACAGCAATTGGTTGGGTTGCTCAAGGTACGGCTTTAATTGTGTGGGGAGTAACTGAGCGCTACCGTTTAAGCCGATATATTGGTGTAGTTTTAGTTTTACTTAGCTCTATTGCACTGTTTTATCAAGTGTGGGCAAATGAAGAGTTCCCAACGCTAAGCACAAGCATCTATGCAATTGCCCAATTTATTTCTGCCTTTTATTTATTGCAATACAACAGTAAAGAGCAACGCTATTTTAGCGCAAGCATGTTTAGTGGCATTTTCTTGTGTTTAGGGATGTATGCAGGTGCTGTAGCTGGTGTAGAAATAATGACATGGCATCATCATTCTTTGAGTCCATATTTGACGTTCGCCGTAGTTCTAATAGCAATATTTAGCGCAGTTGTGCACTATAAACTTCGTGTGCAATGGCAAAGTTTGCAGTTAATTTTAATTAGCCTGTTACTGCTGTTAGTTTTGGGTGAAGCGTTTGCGAGTCAAGTGTTTACGTTGTTTAAATGGGTAGACTCATTAAAACAAACTACTTTCTTAGTCGCTACCATTATTCTAAGTGCCTTATTTCTTATGGCTCAACCGCAGTCGGATGAGTCTGGGTACTTAAATGTCTGGGCTGGTTTAAGCTGGTTGGCGTTAGCAGCAGTTGGTTTGGCGATCTTTCCAAAAATGCCAGTTGTTGCTCTGGCTTTTATCCCTGTGGTTTATTCGCTTTGGGCGTATAAGGCTCATAAAACGTCACTATTGCATCAAATTCCGGTTTGGTGTTTAAGCTTAATTTGGTTGCTAGTTGTGAGCGTTGATCGCCACTCTGCTGAGTACCTTTATTTTGTTCCTTTATTTAACTTAACTGATTTTCTTTCTATTGTAGTATTTGCAGGTCTGCTCTTTATTATTTATCAACATGCTTTTGATCAAGATAAATCACTAGAGTGGACTTTTAAAATTACAACAATTTTAGCTGGGTTATTGGTATTCAGTAGTGTGGTCGTTAGGGGCTTACATCATTACTGGGGGACACCACTATGGAGCTTAGCAATTTGGATGAATGGTGAAGTGCAGTTAAGTTTGACATTGCTTTGGGTCATTTTGGCATTTGTACTCACTACATTCTCAAGCCGTAAAATGATTCGTCAACTCTGGTTTGTAGGTGCTGCGCTTTTAGGTATTGTGGTATTAAAGTTGATTTTGCTTGACCTATCACAAAGTGCGACATTAACTCGAGTCATTTCGTTTATTGGGGCAGGTGGAGTAATGTTAATTATTGCTTATCTTGCGCCATTACCCCCGTCATCTACCGCACACAAGAATCAAGAGCCTAAGCTTTAGGCTCTCTTTTTAATTCTTTTTGATTGCTATATTGATCGATATCATCTTCAGCAAAACCAGTAGACGGTCGATCAATCAAGCCCATTTTAGGAACAGGAATTTCAATTCGGTTATCTAAAAATCCATTTCGGATTCGTTCTTGCATTTCATCCCGAACTTTTAAAGAGTTCTCTTGTCTACACCACATCGTGAATAAAAGCTCAATTGATGACTCCCTGAATGCGGTAACCGTAACTGCAGGTTTTGGATCATCCAGTACAAGTGGATAATGAGCTGCTACATTCAGTAGAACCTCACGGACTTTAATAATATCTTCGTGAAAGTTGATTGCGAGCGTAATTGGGATACGTCGTATCGGATATTTAGACAAGTTGTGTACAGGCGCACGAATAAGCTGTTCATTCGGCAAACGAATATAGACATTGTCGAGTGTAAGTAATTTTACCGAAAGCAAATCAATTGAAATTACTTCGCCTTCAATTGTATTACCACGAATGAGAGTAATCTGGATCGTATCACCGACTTCAAATGAACCTTCACCAATCAAAAATAAACCACTAATCAAGTTACTGGCAGATGTTTGCGATGCAAAACCGAGTGCTACAGTTAAAATCCCTGCTGCACCGAGGAATACACTAAGTTTGAACCCAGCTTCTTTCAAACTTGTCATGATGAAGAGTAAGAAAATGAAATAAAAAATACCACGGCGCCATACAAGGCGTTGGTGAGCATTAAAACGTGAGCCAATGGTTCTAATAAACGTATTTGAAATAATACGAGCAAGAACAAAGCCAATGAAACACAGTACAACAGCGACTAAAATTTCACTAATACGTTCGGTATTGATATTGGTAAATATACTTTTGAGGCTATCAGCGATATCTTTTGGAATATTTGAATCAGCCATATAAACCTCTTAAAAGAATGAATCAAACATATTGAATAATGCTCCACCAGGTGAGCGTGGTGGGTGAACATAGGTCACTTCACCAGCAAGAGGTGGCGTACGATTTTCAATACGAATACGTGCCGGACGATCAGAACCCTCATAATAAACTTTAATTTGAGAAGTCCATAAACGACCTGTACTTTCACTATAAAATAGCGGTAGGGCCGTCACTGGCACATTCATGCGATCAAAGCGTAATTGATGATTACTTGTGTTGTGAAAGTCGATTGGAGTAACAGCACGGAAAGCGCGTGGTGTTAATAGATTCAAATCAGTACGGCCATCCACGGAAGTGGCATAACAGATTTCTCCTTGCTGCGCATTAGGACCAAACCACGTATCTTTAGGCTGAATCACAGGAATCTCAAACAAAGGTTCATGCTGACTTTCAACTAAGCCTGCAATCCATAATGGTGTGCTGATATATAGAGTCCCACGTTGACCTGCTGGAATATAAATAGGATCGACAGGTTTAATGACCACAGAACGATCTGCCAGACGTGGCATCAGTAAAAATTCTGGATTGGTCTTTCGAAACATGTAACGTTCTACTTGAACCGTATGCGGAAAGGCAAAATGTGGATCGGCAATGGGGTGCCAATCTTGTTCATTATCGTCTTGAAGAGAGGGACGATAATATTCGATGCGCCATTCTTTTATGCCACGTGTTAAACGAAAGAGCATTGAACCGAATTGCCATGCTTTGGATTGGTTAATTTCAAAGTGCTGTTCACCCCACCATTTTAAAGAATTCTGGGGGCGAGGCTGATATTCATTATTTTCAAACAAGACGCAAAATTCCTCTACCGAGTTGTTAAACAGACTTCACGCTGTAATCTGCTTAGAGTACACTCAAAATCATCTTACTCATCATTATAAATTGTGATGCAAATATTGAAACAAATACAAGTTCCATATAGTTTTGCCAAGCGTCATGGTGTTTTATTTCGTTATGACGGTGATCAGGTATTTATTATTAGACGTCAAAACACTGAAAAAATTGCATTGCAGGAAGCAAGACGCATCTTGGGTAAGCCAGCTCATTATCAATTATGTACTGAACAAGAATTTAATACGCTCTTAAGTACGAGTTATGCAGGTGATACAGGGGAATCACAACAAGTTGCAGCTGGTTTAGAAGATCATCCGGATTTATTGAGTTTGGCCGATCAGGTTCCTGAAACAGAAGATTTGATGGACCAAGAAGATGACGCACCTATTGTTCGTCTGATCAATGCGCTACTCTCTGAGGCAATTCGAGTAGGGGCTTCTGATATTCATATTGAAGCTTTTGAAAAGAAACTATCTGTACGATTACGTGTAGATGGACAATTACGTGAGATTGTACAACCACGCCGTGAGTTAGCGCCTTTATTAGTCTCGCGTATTAAAGTTATGGCGAAGCTCGATATTGCTGAAAAACGTGTACCACAAGATGGACGTATTTCTTTACGTCTTGCTGGCCGTGAAGTGGATGTGCGTGTTTCAACTTTGCCATCGTCACATGGTGAAAGGGTCGTTATGCGTTTGCTTGATAAACAAGCGGGCCGACTCAACATGACTCACTTGGGTTTAATGGCTAATGACTATGAGCGTTTAACTCAGTTAGTACATCGTCCCCACGGTATTATTTTGGTCACAGGGCCTACTGGCTCGGGGAAAACGACCACCTTATATGCAGCCTTATCTGATCTAAATGACAATACCCGTAATATCTTAACTGCTGAAGATCCAATCGAATATCAACTCGAAGGTATTGGTCAAACACAAGTGAATACCAAAGTGGATATGACATTTGCTCGTGCTTTAAAAGCAATGTTACGTCAAGATCCAGATGTGGTGATGGTGGGGGAGATCCGTGATTTAGAAACTGCTGAAATTGCAGTTCAAGCATCTTTAACAGGACATTTAGTTTTATCAACACTACATACCAATACAGCTATTGGTGCAGTTACTCGACTTAAAGATATGGGGATTGAACCCTTCTTATTATCAAGTTCTTTAATTGGGGTGATTGCTCAACGTTTGGTTCGTACTTTATGTCCACATTGTATGACATGGCGTGAAGCAGATACTTTTGAGAAACAGGTTTTTCAGCATATTAATAATGAACCGTTGTTGCAGTTACCTGAAGCTAAAGGGTGCGATCATTGTTCACATTTAGGTTTTAATGGACGTACAGCGATTTATGAAATCGTACCAGTTGATGAACCTATGCGCCGTCTGATTCATGGTAACGCAGCTGAATATGAATTAGAAAATCATGCTCGTGAGTATTCAGGTTCTATTCGTGACGATGGTTTGCGCAAAGTACTTACAGGTAAAACTACACTCGAAGAAGTACTTCGCGTAACCAATGAGGCAAGTGAAGCATAATATTTAAGATGTAAAAAATGCCCGATTTGATTCGGGCATTTTTTAAATATCAAAACTTATTCAGTCACAATATTAAACGTCACATCAATATTATTGCGAGTTGCATTTGAATATGGGCAAACAATATGAGCTGCTGCAACTAACTTTTCAGCTTCTTCACGATCCATACCCACTAAGTAAACATTTAAAGTCGCTTCGATGCTAAAACCTGTAGGAATTGGACCAATACCTACTTCACCTTCTACATAAGCGTCTTTACTAATATTAAACTTATCGCGGTTTGCAACAAATTTTAAAGCACCTAAAAAGCATGCTGAATAACCAGCTGCAAATAGTTGCTCTGGATTTGTTACAGCACCACCTGCGCCACCCATTTCTTTAGGTACACCAAGTTGTACATCTAATACGCCGTCTGATGAAGTCGCACGGCCATCACGACCACCGGTTGCTTTAGCTTTTGCACGATAAACAACTTTTTCTAATGACATCGTTTTTATTCCTAAAATAAATTGAATGCAAATATATCGTACACGACTTAATTATTTTGACAAGTATATTTTTTAAAAAAATTGCTGTTTATTTGACTAAGTTTGTACGGAGTTTAGTAAGTTGATCTTTAAGGCCTAGTAGTGTTGTCATATCACATGAACTTGCTTCTAATACGCTTGCTGGAATATGGATTGCTTGATCTTTTAATTTTTTTCCTTCATCACTTAGCGTAATAATCACTTGTCTCTCATCTTGAGTTGAACGGGTACGATGAAGTAAATGCGAGGCTTCTAACTTTTTCAAGATAGGAGTGAGGGTAGATGATTCTAAAAAAAGTTTAGCTCCAATTTCTGAAACAGTCACTTCATCCTGCTCCCATAACACTAACATCACTAAATATTGGGGATAGGTAATGCCCAAAGGTGCTAGAAGTTTTCTGTAGAGTTGATTAAGCGCTAAATTCGTTGAATAAATGAGGAAACATAATTGATTCTCAAGCTTTAAGTTTTGACAGTCTTGGTCCATATCTTCCTCAAAGAAACTAGTATTGCTTTTGTAGTATATCGCGTTCTATTCAGTTTCTTAAATGTTCATAAGAATAGGTTATGAATAAAGTAAATTAAGGGATATAAAAAATGGAATAATTACATCAATTATTCCATAAGATAAAAATAGTCTAGATGAAAGTGTTTACCACAAATCTGCAATCTTTTTCATTAAACGCGCACGATACTTCGCAGTAGGATTATTTGCATTACGTTGCTGCTCTTGTTCATAAAAATCTTGCCATGCAGTAATCATTTCAAGCGTAGTTCCTTGTTTTTTAATCACAGAAACATCTGCTGGCTGAATATTTTCTAAACGTTGTCTTGCACCTTCTGCGCCTGTACCCCAACCAATAATTCTTTGGCCAAAAGCGGGCAAGGGGATATTTTTAGGAGTTTCTGGAAGAATATCTGATTTGAGCTGTGCAGTAGGCGAAACAAAATGGTTTGTTGTACCAAGCTCTGCATAACAATGAATATTTGCCCCCAAGCAAAAAATGCTAAATAAGTATTTCCACATGAATAATTAAACTTTTAATAATGAATCAATTTACGGTGAGTCATGAGAGGCATTGAAGAGCGGACGAGTTCTTGTGCTGTTAAATCAAAGGGTACAGTGATTAAACCACTCCCTTCATATCCAATCATACTTAAAATTTGACCACGACTATCTGTTGCCCCAGAGTGTCCCCAGGTTTGTCGTTTTTCACCATGCCAGCCCTGTTGTGCTGCGCCTAAAACATAACATTGGCTATCCATTGCCCGAGCTTGTAGCAAAAGCTGCCAGTGCATTTGTCCAGTTGTATAAGTAAATGCAGCAGGAGCAGTCAGAATATGAGCGCCTTGTTGTCTCAGAGTTAGAGCAAGCTCTGGAAAACGTAAGTCATAACATACCATTAAGCCAATATTGCCAAAAGGGGTAGATGTGACTACTACGTCTGTTCCAGGTTCAAAAAAACGAGACTCTTGATAACCACCGACCGCATCGCCCACTTGTACATCAAATAAATGGATCTTGTCATAACGTGCTTCTGTACGCTCAGGGCTAATACAAAGACTAACCGTCCGGACTCGACCATCTTGAATAGTAGATCCATCTGGACGAAATGGGCATGGTAAGGTACCGGCCACAATCCAGATTTGATATTGATGTGCTAGCTTCTCAAGCCGTTGTTGAATAGACTCAAATTGCTCAGCTGTTTCGCGTTGTTTTCCAGCTGCAAAACATACAAAGTTTTCGGGGAAAACAATCAGGCTAGCATTTTGCGCCTTACTTTGTTGAATCAACGACTCAATGACTTGAAAATTATTTTCAATATCATCTTGAGAGTTCATTTGAGCAACAGAAATAAGGGTCATATTCTAATAATCCGGCTTAATGATTAAAGTCAGGCATTTTGCTTATCTGATACCTGTTCAAGCGTATCTTGTTCTTTCTGTAACTGCTTCACAAGTGGCTCAAACATGTTCTGATTGTTTGCATTGAGTTTCATCAATGTCTTATGTGCATCCAGAACTGTTCTTAGCATTGCATTATGAGTGATCTGTTCATCAGTTAACGTTAATGTGCAAACGTTAGGATCGCCACAGTAATTCAAAATGACAAAAACCTGCCCTAGCCCCATACTGTTGGCTAAGGTTGTGATATCTGGATTGGTAGATAGCATCACAGCTTGAATATGATGAGTTTGTTTAAGCTTTAAACCTAGCTTAGCCAGGATGCCTAACACCGTACTATCAATAAATGTTGTTTGGGTTAAATCAACGATTGCACCAACAACATTCTCTTGCTGTTCAATTCTGTTTAAAAGTTTGTCTAGACTTATACAAGAATGGGCTCGCACTTCACCAATAAGTTTGAAAATATGCGTTCCATTTAAACTTGCATATTCAACATGACCTGTTGACATATAAATGCCATTTTCAGAGAAGGATAGAAAAATTATCACATAGTGCCATCGCAGACTCAAGAGTCCTTAAGTCGTATATTATGTAATTAATTGATTC
>ERZ941706.138-NODE-138-length-26140-cov-5.072302_pt1 | contig 26140 bp, 26 predicted proteins | sample MGYA00521232_ERZ941706 | MGnify/ENA primary metagenome ERZ941706 (study PRJEB32759, sample SAMN07749893) | skin metagenome | biome: transportation; feature: city; material: polyester macromolecule | host: Homo sapiens | place: Hong Kong:ER line | collected...
GACCACCGGGATGAGGGGTCCTTTTTCGACGCCGATCACCCCGCTACCGGGGTCCTTTTTCCACGCCGATCCACAGCCTCGCTCTTGCCTGGGAGATCCAGGCGCGGCGCGAGGGCGGGCTGGCACGCGCGACCACCCAGGCGCTCGACCAGCTCGCCCGCGGGCGCACCCGCACCGCGGCACCGCGCGCCGGCATGCGGCTGGTGCGCGAGTGGCAGGGGCGGGTGCACGTCGTCGAAGTTGGCGATGACGAGGTCATCCGCTGGGACGGGCGAGAATGGCGTTCGCTCAGCGAGGTCGCCCGCGCGATCACCGGCACGCGCTGGTCAGGCCCCGCTTTCTTCGGCCTCAAAAAGGCGGTGGCCGCATGAAGACGGTGCGCTGCGCGATCTACACGCGCAAATCGTCAGACGAGGGGCTGGAGCAGAGCTTCAACAGTCTCGATGCGCAGCGCGAGGCGTGCGCAGCCTACATCCTCAGTCAGGCGAGCGAAGGCTGGACCGCATTGCCTGACATCTATGACGATGGCGGTCTGTCGGGCGGCACGCTCGAGCGCCCTGCCCTCAAGCGCCTGCTATCGGAGGTGGCCGCAGGGCGGGTCGACATCATCGTCGTGTACAAAGTCGACCGTCTTACCCGCTCGCTGTTCGACTTCGCCAAGCTTGTCGAGACGTTCGATGCGGCGGGCACCAGCTTCGTCTCGGTGACGCAGTCGTTCAACACCACGACCAGCATGGGGCGGCTGACGCTCAACATGCTACTGTCGTTTGCGCAGTTCGAGCGCGAAGTGACCGCCGAGCGTATTCGCGACAAGATCGCCGCCTCCAAGGCGCGTGGCATGTGGATGGGCGGCAATCCGCCGCTGGGTTATGCGCCCCGCGACCGCAGCCTGACGATCATCCCCGAGGAGGCCGCACTCATCCGCGATATCTTCGCCCGCTACCTGCGGCTCGGCAGCGTACCGGCACTCGAGGCGGAAGTGCGGGCAGAGCGGATCATGCTTCCCAAGCGCATGACGCTTGGCGGAAAGCCTGTCGGCGGGTGCGCGTTCAGTCGCGGCCACCTCTACGGGATCCTCAAGAACGTCATCTACACCGGGCGCATCCCTCACAAGGGAACGATCTACCCTGGCCAGCATGACGCCATCATCGACATCGCGACGTTCGAGGCGGTGCAGGAACTGCTCGCCGGCAACGTGCAGGGCCACCGCACCCGTGTCCGTGCTGCAAGTCCCAGCCTGCTTGCCGGTAAAATCGTCGATGCCGCCGGTGAGCCGCTGATCGCGACGCATGCCAACAAGGGCAAGGTCCGGCATCGCTATTACGTCAGCCACGCTCTGCACCGGGGGCATAGTGACACCGGCCTTCGCCTGCCCGCCCGGGAAATCGAGACGCTTGTCGTCGAACAGGTAGCAGCGATGTTCAGCGACCCGCTGGTCCTGGCCGCCTCAGCCGAGCTTGAGTTCGGCGCCGGCGACATCGCGCCGCTCCACCGACGCTGCGAGGCGGTCGCGGGTTCGCTCAGCGAACGCCGCTCCCCTGCCCTGCGGCAGCTCGTCCGGCAGGTGAAAGTGAGTACCAGTGACGTCACCATCGTCATCGACGGCACTGCCTTGGCCACGGCTCTGGAAGTCACCCGCCGTGCGCAGGCCGCCGAAGTAGTTGAACTGCAGTGTCCGGCTCGCCTGACGCGATCGGGTCGGGCGCTGCGGCTGGTGCAGGACAATGGCGCTGTTCCCGCCGGCACCCCGGATCCTGCTCTCATTCGCCTCCTTATCCAGGCGCGCGGATGGTGGGCGACCTTGCGGACCGGCACGATCAACACGAGCGCACTGGCTGCCCAGGAAGGCGTGACGCCGTCCTACCTCAGCCGTGTAGTCCGCCTTGCCTTCCTTGCGCCCGCGGTCACCGCGGCCATCCTCGCCGGGCGGCAGCGTGCCGGGGTGACGGTCGCAAGCCTCACGCTCGGCGATCCGCTGCCCATCGACTGGCAGGCGCAAAAGGCGCTGCTGTTGCCGATGACGGCGCGTCGATAGGGAGGCGGCAGCCGATCCGCGGGCGCACACAGAGGCAAAAAAAACACCCCTTCGCGACTCAATGAATGCCGTCCGCCCCGCGGGCGGCATTGTCGTTCGCACGTCCGACTACTTCCGCGCGCTTCGCGTTCTTTTCCGCGACATCTGCCCACATTCCACTTGCCTGCCGCCGCAACCAGAGCAATCACGGTCATGCCCCTCGTGAAAGCCGGGGGGTGGGGCGTGGAAACCCCTCTAACACTGCTCGGTCACGATGATTGTCGGGGCCGGGTGGCATGCGCGCATGTCCAGCCGGCAACGGTAAAGGCGCATGCGCCTGTGTGTTAGCAGGTTTCCAACATCCGGCTTCGGGCCGTCGCTCCGAGAGGACATAGGTGCGACGAGGAAGCCATCGGCGAAGCGGCGCACCCGACAGGGAGATGTGCGCCATGACGCTGGTTTTGATAGACGATGACGTGACGCAGGTGGTGCGCCGTGTGCCGCAGGGCGAAGCTCGCCGCGAGGCGACGTTGCGCGACCTCATCGCCGCGCATCCGGAACTGCTTCCGGTCCACGACCTCGATTCAAGCTATGGGCGGCTCATCACCGTCACCCGTGAACTCGCCATTCCCAGCGTCGGCTTCGTCGACGTCCTCCTGATCGACGAGAACGGCCGGCTGGTCGTCGTCGAGTGCAAACTCTGGCGCAACCCGCAGGCGCGCCGGGAGGTCGTCGGCCAGATCCTCGATTATGCCCGCGAGCTTGCCCGCTTCAGCTACGAAGACCTGCAGCGACAGGTCAGCATCGCCACGCGCCGTCAGGGCAATGTTCTCTACACGCTGGCACAGGAGGCCGGGGGCACCCTCCCCGAAGCCGACTTCGTCGACCGGGTGAGCCGGGACCTTGCCGCCGGGCGCTTCCTCCTGCTCGTCGTCGGCGACGGCATCGCGGAAGGCACGAAGCGCATCGGCGAGTATCTCCGCGCCCAGCCCGGCCTCGCCTTCGACTTCGGCCTCATCGAGATGGCTGAATATCGCCACACGGACAAAGACGGCACCGAGCATGTCATCATGCAGCCGCGGCTGCTTGCTGAGACGACGGTGATCGAGCGCCACGTGATCCGCAGCGAGGTCACCGGTATTGCCATCGAGGACATTGCGGTGGTTCCTGCCGATGGTGTCCGCAGCGCTTCGCCGCTACCGCGCGCCGCCAGTGATGCGAGCGCCAGATGGCGCAGCTTCGCCGACCGTTCGCTCGACGCAATGCGCTTCGACGACCCCGGTCAACCGCCTCCGCGCAGCGGCGGCACCGGCTGGATTCGCGTGCCGTTGCCGCAAGGTCTCTACGTCAACGTCTATCGCAGCAGCAGCGCTGGCAACATCGGTGCACAGGTCCGCTTCCCGAATGCAGAAGGGCGCGCTCTGTTCGAAAGCCTGGCGGCAGAACGTGAGGCCATCGACGCGGAATTCACCCGGCAGGGCCTCGCTCCGCCCGAATGGCGCATCGGCGATGCGCCGGAAATCGTCCTGACGACATCCTCGCCTGCGCCCTGGAACGACGATGCCGAGGCTGAACAACGCGAGTGGATGGCGCGTATCGCCAACCAGATGGTCAACAGTTTGCGGCCCCGGCTGCTTGGCCATGAGCGGGAGATGGCGGCATGACGCGGACCTCGCATCTGCTGCTCGGGGCAGCGCTGACGCTCGTCGCCGCGCCCGCCGTCGCCAAGGACAAGGTCGAGCATCTCTACGGCCCACCCCCGGCATGGGAGCACTATCGCACCATCGCCGAAGCCGACATCGCACACCGGCTGGTCGACCCGGAGTCCGCGCGGATCACGTGGCTCGGTCAATATCATAAGGGCGAATGGAAGCCGTTCATGCAAGGGCGGGTCGCGGGCTATATCGCCTGTGGCACTGTCAACGGCCGCAACCGGATGGGTGGCTACGCCGGCGCAGTCGGTTTCGTGACGGTCATCGACTACGACCGGGTGATCTTTGCCGAGCTCGACACCCGTGCTGGCGGCATGATCGCGGAAAGCTGCAACAAGGCGCTCGCCGCAGGGCTACTGCCTTCGCTGCCGGAACCGGCGGGCACCACGGCCTCGCCCGCCGCAGGCAGCAGTGCGACTACGGTCACCAGCGCCTCGGGTCTGACCCTTCGGGCGATGCCCGACGGCGCCTATATCACCGCTGTCGCGCCCGGCTCGCCGGCAGCCGCTGCGGCGCTCACACCCGGCATGGTCATCACCAGCGTGAATGCCGTCCCGCTGGGCAACATGGGGGATGCGATGCTGAAGGTTGTGGACGCGGCCGGCAGCAACGCGGCGCTGACGTTGGTCGGCGGCAGAACCATCAAGCTGGGGAGCAAGCCATGAGCCGCTTCCCCGTCCTTGCCACCCTGTCGTTGCTTGCCCTGGCAGCGCCGGCGGCCGCCAAAGACACCTATGCTTATGGTCCAAAGCCGGACTGGACCCGCTACAAGGAAATTGGCGAGGCGGCAGTGCGCGTGAAGCTTGCCGACCCCAAGGTCCGCAGCAGACTGCCTCCCGCAGACAATTGGTCGATCGAGTGGCCGAACGGCTATGCGGAGGGCGATTGGCGCCACAAGGGGCGGTTTTCCGGATATGTTTCCTGCGGCCGTCTGCGCGCTGCCGAGCCGGTCGGCGTCCGCTATCCGATCGTCAACTTCGTGGTGGTCATCGACCATGACGAGGCGAAGACGGTCGACATCAGCGGCAGGGAGAGCAACAGTCTCGTCAACCTCAGATGCGAGGCTCTGGTCCGAAAAGGCTTCCTGCCACCAGCAAAGCTGATGAACGTGTCGCCGGACGTACCCGTTGCCGCACTCGGCCTGACGATCAGGAGCATGCCGGAAGGCGCTTACATTGTCTCGGCGGTGGCCGGCGGCCCTGCTCAGCGTGCCGGCCTCGCCCCCGGCATGGTAGTCACCCGCGTCAACGGCATTGCGCTCGGCGGCATGGGAGCGGCGATGGCCAGGGTACTGGAGAGTGATGTGCCCCATCTCGATCTTGATACCGCTATCGGTGGACGCCTTGTTGTCGAGCGCTCGCGTTGAAACAGCAAATGGGCTGGTACAATGGCTGGAGCCCCACAGAGCGGATCGCCACGCTGCCGGTTCAGCGTGACGCCATTCGTACGGGGATAATTTCGAAACCCGCCACCTGCTCGATCTGCCGCTTCACGCCGGCACCCGGTTCCGACAATCCCGTGTGGCTGCACGACGAGGATTATAGCGAACCGCTGCTTGCCTATCATGTCTGCCGCTCGTGCCATCGTCTGCTGCACGAGCGCTTCGAACGACCTGGGCCGTGGCGCGCTCTGGTCCAGGCTCATGGGACCGGGGACCGATGGTTCGAGCTTTTATCGATGGACCCTGCCGCACAGTGGCGGCCGTTCGCCGAGACCTATCCGGACGGCCTGCCGCACGAGGCGGCCGTCGACAGTTGACCAACTGTAGACTTAGCGCCGGTTGATCCGGCTCGGCCGGTTGATCCGCAAAGGCCGCCCGGTTTCATCTCGCTCGACGAGCAGCCCGCGGGACCTGCGGATATGATATTCGAGGAACTGGGTCATACTGTCGACCTGATCATCGTGGCGGCCATAGGGGAAGGCGTGGACCTCACGACGGAAGTCCTCGAGCCATGGTGCATCAGTCGGCAGCACGCACAGGCCCGCCTCGATCTGTGCGGTAACACCGACAAGGCGGCTCTCCTTGTCCTGCGTCACATTCCACATGATCGGGCGCAGTTCGCCGCCCGCTCGGAATTCCTGCCAGAGCGCTTTGCCGGTGCCGGCATCCTCGATGATGACCTCGTCCGGTTGCCACTGCCGGTCCATCCGCAGCACCGCCCGCCTGAGATCGGGATAGGCAAGCCGCTGGCGTAGGACGTGTAGAAGATGCCATTTGGCATCGAGATATCCCCAGGTGGTGCAGACGGAATAATCGGCTCCGGGTGCATCGCTCAGAGCCGTGTCCCAGCTCTGCACGACCTTGAAGCAGCGGTGGCGATCGATCTCGCCCTCATAGCTTCCAAACCAGTGAAGCTGCACGACATTGCCCTCGGGCGCGACTGGGTTCTGCTGGTATTGCGAGGAGAACACCTGTGGCCCGAGGTTGCGCCGCTGGGCGTCGAGCATCTCCCGGGTCAACCCTGGCCGGTCAAGCAACTCCTCGACGCGGCGATGGTGAAACACACCCCTGCCAATGGCGATCTCCTCGTCGCGTTCGGCGATGGCCGGCAGACAGAGATGCGCGTAGCCCTTGTCGAGCAAGTGTGCGGCAAGATCGTCTTCATGCAGGCGCTGCGAGATCGAGATGATGGCTCCGCCACCTGGCGTATTGAGGCGCGTCGCGAGTGTGCCGTTGAACCAGTCCTTTGCCTCCTCGCGCTTGGCAGCGCTTCGCGCATCATCGGCTTTCAGGCAGTCATCGACAATGATGACGTCCGCACCGTGCCCGGTAACGCTGCCGCCGACCGATACCGCCTTGCGGCTGCCGCCCTTGGTGGTGACGATCTCGAGCATGCGGTTGCCGTCATCGGCGATGACGGTTCCCGGGAAGAGCTTGCGATACCAGTCCGTCTGCATGATCGCGCGGCACTGCGTCGCATGAAGCCGGGCGAGGTCCTGACTGTAGGTCGCGACCATGACGCGTCGCGTCGGGTCCCGGCCGAGCAGCCAGGCGACCAGCGCAACTGACGCTGCAATGGATTTGAGGTGCCGCGGCGGTACGGTGATCACGAGGCGAGCGCCCGGTGTCTCGCATGCATCGCTCAGCGCGTGGGTAATCGCTCGCAGATACCAGGAGAGCGTCAGCGGCTGGGCGCCGGCATGAAGGTCTCCATAGACCCGCATCAGAAACAGCGGGAGGTACCGTCGCATGCCGGCAGCGTGCAGATCGTCCATGCGCGTCATGATGGTGCCCCCTGCTCAGCAGCAACCATGTCGCGGAGTGCTGCAAGGATAGCTTCGTCGTGCGCATCGAGGTCGATGGCGGGCTGCGACGGTGTAACGGCAGCTGCTGCAGACGCTATCGTTGCATCGCTGCGGATCACGTCAGCCAGCTCGCGCGCCTCGGCGCTGTCCAACCGGCGCAGGATGAGTTCCATCATGCGCGTGTTGCCGGCGAGTGCCAGATCGACGGCGCGGTGCAACATGGCGACCTTGCGGCGCATCTTCTGACGCCCGCCCGCGGTCTTGACCGCGATCTTCTCGTTCATGATTTCCTTCAGAACCGCATCGACACCGCGTGCACCTTTCGGGCGGCCCTTTGGATTGCCCGAGCGGCCTTTCTGAAAGCGGGTCTCCTTCGGCGGCCTTTTGTAGCCGACTGCGTATGTATCATCGGCGTCTTTCCCGGCGGCAGGATCTGCCGGCTGTGCACCTTGAGCCGCGGCAGCAGCTTGTTGCGGTGAGACATCGTTAGCCGCCGGAGGAGCAGCGTTATTGGAGCGCCGCGTCCGTACGCGCGCGACGATGTCAGGACGGTTTAACGGAACCGGGTTGGTCGCGGCAGGTGCGGGCGAATGGGAGAGTTCGGGCATGACTTATCCTTCATCGAAACGATGAACGGTCGTGCCGTCGCTCTGCTAGGGCACGACCCATTGCAGATCGGTTAATGTCAGGCGGTGACGAGCCGTTCGTCGGCGCGCCGCTGCGATACGGCGTCCATGGTTTCGCCACTGGTCTCGAGGACCGCCTTGCCGCCGGTCATCGCTTCCCAGCGCCGGATTGCGACATCGATGTACTTGGGCTCGATCTCGACGGCGTAGCCCACCCGCTTCGTGCGCTCGCAGGCGAGTATCGTGCTACCTGAACCTGAAAATGCATCGATGACGATCTCGCCATGCCGGGTCACGTCGCGGATGGCTTCAGCAAGCAGCGCCACCGGTTTGACCGTGGGATGATCGGCGAGGTCGGCGTCGCGTGACGCACTGAAGGCATTGGCACCGGCGCAACTCCAGACGTTGGTGCGGTAGCGGCCGTGCTTGCCGAGCTCGACCATGTTGGTGTGCGGCGCCGTGCCGTGTTTCAGCACCATCACCAGCTCATGCTGGCTACGGTAGAGGCTGCCCATGCCGCCGTTTGTCTTCGCCCAGACGCACAGGTTGAGGTGTTTAAACCCGACCTCGCGAGCCGCCGTCATCAGCTCGAACAGATGGTGATGGTCCATAAACGCCATGGCGATACCGCCATCCTTGAGGTGCGCTGCCATATTGGCGAGATACGAGACGTTGAAGCGGATGAACTCGGACTCGCTCATCTCGCCGGAGGCCATTGCAAATTCCGCGTGCTGGCCGCCGCCCGAGACGTGGCCGTTGACCCGGACATTGTACGGCGCATCGGTCAGGATCATCGCTGCGACGTTGCCGGCCATCAGCCGTTCCCAACTCGATGGTTCAAGCGATGACGCACAGAGCAGGCGATGGCGACCGAGCAGCCAGAGGTCGCCGGGCTGCGCGACCGGCGTGGTCGGAGGCTCGGGCAGCGCATCGTCCGGGTCGGTTTCGTCGTCCTCGACGCCCGCTCCGTCCAGCAGCACATCGATCTCGCCTGTCGACCAGCCGAGAATCTCGATGGGCGTCTCGTCCAGTTCGATGATGCTGGCGATTTCGACCCGCAGAAGGTCCTCATCCCAGGTCGCCGCGCGCGCGAGTTGATTGTCGGCGAGGCGATAAGCCTTGATCTGCGCCTTGCTCCAGAACTGCGCCACCAACACCGGCACATCCTCCATGCCAAGCCGGCGGGCAGCCTCGAGGCGGGCGTGGCCACAGATGAGTTCGCCTGCCTCGGCGACAAGCAGCGGCATGGTGAACCCGAACTGGCGTATCGATGCCATGAGCTGCACGATCTGGCGTTCCGGGTGCTGGCGCGGGTTTCCCGCATAGGGAATGACATCCTTCAGCCGCCGATATTCGATGGGTCCGAGCCGCTGTTCGATGACATGCGACAGATCGGTGAGCGCGGCGGCGTCAGGAGCAGGGCCAGCCGCTTTGCGGGTGCGAGATGAGGTCTTCATGGTTCGTCCTTCATGTTTGGCGGAAGGACGGGGCGAGGACCGGGCGTCAGCAGACTGGCGCGACCACTCGCCTGCCCCACCGATCGGTTGCTCAGCAGGCCGGATGCAAGCTATTCCCTATGCACCCCGAGGTGACCCCGGATGCTGCTGTGCGGTTAGACAATGCTGCTCGGGCGGAAGCTTGGCTCCGATGCCGCTTTTGTCACCGCAAATATTGATGACCATTTAATACGCGTGAGTGATCAGCGCAGCCGACTTTTGTTGTCAATCGATTGTATTGTTTGCGCACTCTAGCTCGCGCTTCTGCCTGCATGCATGCTTCAGTTCTATAGCTCTCTGCTTTGGCAAACCCCTTCCCTGTTTAGGCCAACGAAATTCCCTGTTACCGCGAGCAGGGAATTTGCTCGTGAAAGCCGCAGAAAAGCTTGCTCTCTAATCGAGCGATGCACACCGCATCACCTGTTTTCGACCACCATTCCCTGTTGATCGCTCAAATTCAGGGAAAACAGGTTTCCGGTGGCCGCACCTCGCATCGACGTATGGCGCGCGAAATTAGCTGACGAGATCGCAACCGGTTGGCGGTTGGCACCGACGGCGTCGCTCGACCGGGAGCATGGGAAAACAACGGATCAGTGATTGGTACTGCGCCTCACCGGCGCGGAGAAAACTTACCGCGCCCCCTGATTGCCGACTATCAAGTGTTTCTCCGCAGTACGGGGTCGTACGAGAACGGCGCAGTTTCACGCGGCAATTCGCGGGAAAGCTGTTTTAAAGCTTTGGCATAGGACCGGGTGGCGGAGCGGGAGGGAAGTTAGCAAACGAGCGAAATCAAAAACTTAGCTTGGCTAACGCCCCAAATTTAGCGACGGAAAACCTTCGCGGGCTGGGCGCGATGGCTAACATGCAGAACCCCAGCGAGGGTTCGATTTCCTCGTCGGGATTCGAACCGAGGCTCCAGCGTCCCGAAGGCATCACGGGCCTCGCGCGCATCGAGGCGGCTATGGCATACCGATATGCCGAGCGCCCCAATGGCTGGCCTGTCGGTGCTGAATATCGGGGGCGTGCTTGGTCCTGCGCCACCCCTACGGTGCAGATTGTCCGCCAGCCTCATGCGTCAGGCCCTGCGCGCTACGTCGTTCTCACGCTGTTTCCATTCGGCCGAACCGATCGTCGTCATTCCCCCTCGGAACCGCTAACGCTGCATCGCGCCCGCCGCATGGCGTGGGCGCGGCTGTGGAAGCTGGCTGGGCGCGGCGTCGTCACGCCGGGTAGGGGTGACGGCATCGAGCTTGCGCGGGGCGGCGATCACGTCGGCCTCGAGGTGCTGTGATGGGCGCGATGCTCGACGCAGCGCTCGCCTACGCAGCGCGCGGCTGGCCCGTGTTCCCCTGTTCGCCACGAGACAAGCGCCCGCTGGTTGCCGCTGATCGTGACGGCGCGGGCAAGCCAATCAAGGGCACGGGCGGCTTGAAGAAGGCTTCCACCGATCCCGACCAGCTGCGCGCCTGGTGGGGGCAGTGGCCGGGCGCGATGATAGGTGTGGCGATGGGGGGCAACGGACTGTTCGTCCTCGACTTCGATCCGCGTATTGATGACGCGACCGGCGAGGAATGGACGCTCGATCGCCTCAAGGGTGAGCTGGAGGAACAGATCGGCGGGGCGCTGCCCGTGTCGCTTGCGGTCCGCACGCCATCCGGCGGGGTCCATGTCTACCTGAACCAGCCGGCGGGCGATCCGATCAGGAACCGGGGCAACCTCCCTCGTCACGTCGACGTGCGTGGCGAGGGCGGCTACGTGATCGCTCCCCCGAGCGTCACGCAGGACGGCCGGCGCTACCGCTGGCTCCGCGACGATGCCGAGGCCGCGATCGTGGACGCGCCGGCCGCGCTCGTCGCCATCCTGCAACCTCGCAAGGCGGCAAAGAATGGTCAGCCTCCGCTGAGGGTCGCGGGCGGCACCGATGGCATCGAACGCTACGTGCAGACCGCGCTCGATCGCGAGTGCGGCTCGATCCGCACCGCGCCGCAGGGCAAGCGCCAGGACGCGCTCAACCGGGGAGCCTACAGCGTTGCGCAGCTGGTCGCGGCCGGCGCGCTGCCGGATGCGGTAGGACGCGGTGCCGTGATGGCGGCTGCGCTCGCCAACCCTGGCCATGATGATGCCCGTGCGATCGAGGCGACGATCGACAGCGGTTGGGCGGCGGGCCTCGCCGTGCCGCGCGACTTGTCGCAGGTCGGGACCAAGCGGGGTCGCGGGGCGCGACCGCCGGCGACCGCGAACGACAATCGCCCGCGCCGGCCGAACGGCCCCGATGTGGCGGCGCTGCACGCGCCGCTGTGCCGCTACGCCATGACCGATCTCGGCAACGCGGAGAGGTTCGCCGCCCGGTTCGGCCACCGCGTTCGCTACGTCGATAAGATGGGCTGGGTCGCCTATGACGGCCGACGCTACGTCCTGGACGGTGCCGAGGCGCTGATCGGCGGATGGGTCCACGAAACGGTGCGCGCGATCCGCGACGAAGCGCGGACCATGCGGGAGAGCGGCCGGCGCGATCTGGGCGAGGTCGACGCGCTGGACGAGCTGGTCGAGGTAAAGCGCGACGGCACGGAAGTGCTGCTGTCCGACAAGCTCCTGGCATGGGGCAAGGCATCGGAAAGCGCCAACCGGCTTGGCTGCATCGCTGGCATCGCCAAGAACCTGACCGGCGCGGAGCTGACGATCCAGCCGGAGCAGCTGGACCGCAACCCGTTCCTCATCAACGTGCTGAATGGCACGCTGGAGTTGATCCACGAGCCGGACGCGCCGGAGCCATGGGCGGAGCTGCGCCTGCGCCCGCACGATCCGCGCGACCTCATCACCCGGCTGATGCCGGTTGAGTATCGGCCCGGTGCCGAGTGTCCGATCTACGATCGGTTCCTTGCCCGCGTGCAGCCGACCGATGACATGCGCCGCTTCCTCCACCAGTGGGGCGGGCTGTCCTTGACCGGCGACGTGTCGGAACAGAAGCTCGTCTTCCACCACGGCAAGGGCGCGAACGGCAAGTCGACGCTGGTCGACACCTGGGCGACGATCGCCGGCGACTATTCGGGCACGGTGCCGATCGAGACGTTCCTCGATCAGGGCCGGAAGCGGAAGGGGTCGGACGCATCCCCCGATCTCGCCGCACTGGTCGGAGTCCGCATGCTGCGCACGTCGGAGCCGGAGAAGGGCGCGAAGCTCGCCGAGGCGCTGATCAAGCTGGCCACCGGTGGCGAGCCGATGCCGGTCCGCCGGCTGATGCGCGATCCTTTCGACCTCCACCCCGCCTTCAAAATGACCATATCGGGCAACCACCGCCCGTCGATCAGCGGCGTGGACGACGGTATCTGGCGGCGCGTGTTCCTCGTGCCTTGGGACGTGCAGATACCGGACGCCGAGAAGGACCGGCAGCTGGTCGCCAAGATGAAAGCGGAAGCGAGCGGCATCCTTAACCGGTTGCTCGCGGGACTGGTCGACTGGCGGCTGCACGGCCTCCAAGCGCCCGCCAGCGTGCGTGGGGCGACTGCCGACTACCGGCAGGAGTCCGACCCGCTGGGCCGCTTCCTGGCGCTCTGTACGGCCGAGGAGAAGGGCGAGCGCGTTCAGTCCTCCAAGCTCTACGCACTGTTCCTCGCCTGGGCACGCGCGGCCGGCGAGCGCGAGTGGACGCAGACCGGCTTCAGCAAGGCGATGGCGGACCGTGGGCATCGCAAGGTGGAGAGCCACGGCATGCGCTGGGTCGACCTCAAGATGGTCAAGACGCCCGATGATTTCGCCGAGGAAGAAGCCGCGGCCGATCGGTTCGACAGTCGCCCCCACGCCCCCTTTGGAGATGATGATGGCTTACCAGCCTGACCGCGTTGCAAGGGTTTGTGCAAGGGTCGCGCAAGGGTTCATGCAAGGCTTGAACCGCAGATTTCCGCGCCTTTGCAAGGGTTGCAACGGTTCCGTGCATCCCTGTTTCACATGTGTGCGCGTGTGCGCACACCGGCGCGCGCACCTGCGGGTGCGCGTTAGATACTCCAAAACCCTTGCAACTCTTGCAACCCTTGCACCTTCCCTATCCATTTCCTTGTTTCTTAGCGACTTAGCTGATCGTGACCCTGCAAGGGTCACGCAAGGGTTGGGCGCTGGGTGCAAAGGTTCACCGGAGAATGACCATGACTGCACGTCTGAACGCCCCTACGCCGCTGTCCGCCACGCTTGCCGAGTCCGCTTTGCGGGAAGCCGACCAGCCCGCAACCGCCGTGACCGCGTTGATGAGCGGGGCATCTGCCATCCTGCACCGCGACTTCGGGCCGGAGATCGCAGCGGAGATCATGCTGCGCATCGTCATGCAGGCGCGCGAGGCGCTGATCGGCAACGGACTGGTCGCGGAGGTGACGCGGCACTGACACCGCCTCCCCGTTCGGGTCCTTTCGGGGGGCATCGGGTCTTTGCGGTGGGGCTGAGCGCAGCTATTCGGTGTTCAACCCCGGTTTCGCTTTATGAACTGCGTGAACTGAACTGTTCACGAGGGGTGGTGCTATGATCCCGACGGCAGTGCACGACTTCGACGAGAAGGCCGCGGCGAGGATCCTTGGCGTTTCGCCGAAGACGTTGAGCCGGTGGCGCAAGGCCGGCATGGTCAGCCATTACCGCACCCCTACCGGGCGCATTCGCTACACGACGGACGATTTGCTGGCGCTGCAACGGGCCGGCCACGTCGCCGCTGAGCGGCCGGTGTCCTCAAATGTCCGCATGTGTCCGCAATTGGGTGCGCGTGTCATCGTGACGGCGGGCGCGGTCGAGCGGAAAACGGCGGCATGAGCTATCGCGTCAACACCCGCCACGGTTCGGCATCGATGCCCGCGCCGGCCACGCCTGCCGCCAGCATGTCGATCGGCCTCGTGCTCGACCGCCTGTTCCCCGGGCCGAGGGAGCCCCGCCTGGTCACGCGCTCTGTGCAGGAGCGTCAGGTCGCCGGTTCGCAGATCTCGCGCACGGTCGCGCTACAGCCGACCAGCTGGAATGCCGAAACTCGGACGATCGATGTCGTCTGGACGACGGGTGCACGCGGCGCCCGATTCGATTTCGACACCTTCGGGATGGTTGACGAGGAACTGGCGACCGGCAGCGGGAATGTCCGCCTCGACCGGTTGAACCGCGGCGCGCCGGTCCTGAACACGCATCAGAAAGGCGACCTTACCGCCCAGATCGGCGCCGTCGTCCCCGGTAGCGCCCGCATGTTGAATGGACAGGGCGTCGCAACGCTGAAGCTCTCCGACCGGCCGGAAGTCGCCTCGATCGTCGACGACATCGCCGCGGGCATCATCCGCAATCTGTCCGTCGGATACACCGTCCACGTTTTCGAAGCCGACCTCAAAGCCAAGCCTCGCCCTCTCTACCGGGCGATCGACTGGGAGCCGACCGAGATCAGCTTCGTGCCGGTCCCGTTCGACGTCGGCGCGCAGGTCCGCAACCTCGCCGGCGATCCCGCCACACCCTGTCTTATCCGCACCATCAACGCCCAGGAGCGCAAGAAAATGAACACGTCATGGCTGTCCCGGTTCACCCGCGCTGGCAACTCCGCGCCGGCACCCACGCCGACCCCCGCACCGCGGCCGGGAGAAGATGATGGCGCAATGCCGTCCTACGAGCGGCAGGCAACGGTCGGCTGGCTGCGCAACTACACCAATCTCGCCCGCGACAATTTCAACCTGCCGGAAAGCATCTGCGCCGAACTGGCGCTCGAACTGGCGGAGCGCGGCCTTACCGAGGGCGACGCTCGCGACGCCGTGATGCACATCGTTTCCGAGCGCCAGCGTCAGCAGATGAGCGGCTTCGGATCGACCGGCAATGCCGTAGGGACGCGGTTCCCCGCCGCCAATGCCCTCATCTTCGGCGAGCGGTCCTATGACAATCCGCAGTTCCATGCCCGCGCCGTCGAGGACGCGCTGTTCGCGCGGATGAGCGGCAGCGCGCCGGCCGACGAGGCGCGCCAGTTCATGGGGATGAGCATGGTGCAGATCGCGGGCGAGCTGCTGACGCGATCGGGAGTGCAGAACGTCAACCGGATGGCTCCAAACGATCTGCTGAGCGCCGCGGCGTGGAATTCGGGCGGCACGCGCAGCTACATGACGCAGCGCGATTTCGGCAGCGGCGGCGCCTATCACACGGCGAGCGACTTCCCCGAACTGCTGCTCGGCGCGGGTCAGCGCTATCTGCTATCGGTGTTCCAGGCCGCCGCCTCGCCGCTGAAGCTGGTAAGCCGTCAGCGGAGCGCCCGCGATTTCCGCGCGATCAGCGGCCTTGAACTGTCCGGGTTCGGGACGCTGCTGGAAGTGCCCGAATCCGGTGAGATCAAGCACGGCACCTTCCGCGAGCGGAAGGAAACGTATCGCCTGCGGACATTCGCAAAGCAGTTCGCCCTGTCGCGGCAGGCGATCATCAACGACGATCTGAGCGCCTTCGCCGACCCGATGGTCATCATGGCGCGGGCGGCGGCCGAAACCGAAGCGTCGCTGCTGGCGGATCTGGTCAACAGCAATCCTTCGCTGAGCGACGGCAAGCCGCTGTTCCATGCCGATCACGGCAACCTCGCCGCTGTCGGCAGTCTGCCGAGCGTCGAGAGCCTCGATGCGGGCCGCCAGGCTATGCGGCGTCAGAAGGGCTTGGACGGGACGCCGCTGGCGCCCGCGCCCAAGTACATCGTCTCAGGCATCGAGAACGAGACGCTGATCGAAAAGCTGATGACGAGCGTGCAGGCTGGCACCGCCGACAACGCCAACCCCTTCGCGGGCAAGCTGGCGCCGGCCGTCGATCCGCGCCTCAACGCCAGGGCGTGGTATCTGTTCGGTGACCCCGCCAGTGCGCCGACGCTGGAGCATGCCTATCTGAACGACCAGACCGGCCCCAACGTCGAGCAGAAGGACGGCTGGGACGTGCTCGGGACCAGCTTTCGAGTCTACATGGATTTCGGTGCCGGCGCGGTCGATTGGCGCGGCGCGTACAAGAACCCCGGCGCGGCCGGCTGACGGGAAGCGAAGCGCGGATAGCTGCGAGCACCGGGACCGCGCTGGGGGGCTGCATCTTGCCCTTCCTCTCATCCCGACGCGGCGGCCCATGGCGGGCCGAAAGCCGGCGAGGCCACACTCCATGGGACCTCGCCGGCAGCCATTTCGAGGAAATGGGAATGCGCACCGCAGACAGTCGCGAGCTGGCCCGAGCGTTCGGCCGGCGTCATCATAACGTGCTGGCGGCGATCGATCTGGTGCTAAGCCGATGTCCTGCAGCAGCACCGCACTATCGATTTGGGGAGCACCCCGTCACTGCCGGCCTGGGCGGGACGCGCTACGTCCGACATGCCCTGATCGATCGCACGGGCTTCATGCTCCTCGCCATGTCCTTCCCGTCCACCCAGCGCGAAACAGCCTTGGGCTGGCTGATGGCCTACGACGACTTGATTTGACCTGATGGTGTCTCACCCGGCTTCAGATAATTCGGGAGAAATTCGCTCCAGTCGTCGTCATCGTCATCGGAAGGTTCGACAGGTGCGGCGCTAATGAAGTGAAGCGAATGGACGTTGATGATCTCTTCCTGGCCGGCGCTCATCACCTTCAGGAGAGGCAAGGCAACATCGAGGACGGTGACCTGGTTTTGGCTATAGGCCTCACCGTCGACCATCTTCACCGAATAGCTTCGTCCCACCTCGAACATCATGTCACCTTTCTTAGCGCAGCCATTCTTCCAGATTGTAGCCGCCATTGCGGTCCAAATGCTTGACGTGGACGAATACCTCCACTTTCGAAGCGAGTTGCACCTGGTGATAGTTGACGCCGATTACTTGGAAGCGCTGCTCGATAGGCAGTGTGATGATTTCACCAATGCGCGGAACCACGGGGCATTCGAACGTGCCGATCGACTGTGCGTCGTCGAGATCAGCGCCTTCCATCAAAACCATCTGGATCATCCAAGTCTCTCCATAAGGATGGTGCGGATCGCTTCTGGACGCGAGGGGCGGACGCCCTGCGCCTCGATCCAGTTGTCGAGAGCCGCGAGCTGGTCAGGTTGCAGGCGGACGCCGATCAGCTGCCCTGACTGACCAGGGCGTTTCGATCTTCTGTTATCAGAACTTGCGACGCTCATTCGGTTCTGTTATCAGAATGTCGAGCCGGGCGGAAGCTACCAACGACCGCGCCGGCTCTAACCCATCGCAGGAGCGTCTTCCATGCAACAGGCTACTTGCGCCCATAGCGGCGCGGACACCGGCACGTCACCGGAAAACTCGCAGAACATTTCCGCCTTCTTCGCGTCCAGGCGCAGTGTCCTCACCGGGACGCTTGGTGCGATCGGCGCATTCACCGTCAGCACCAACGCCGGCGCGACGGGCCGGTGCCTTTCGATCACTCCATTCGCCTCCGCTCTCGCCGCGCATCACGCGGCAGAGGCGCGCTTCTGCGCGCTGCCGGACGATCTGGAGCGCCGCGATCCCGCACGGCACGCGGCCGAGGAAGAGCTGATGTCCGCCGCATTCTATCGGGTAGAGATCACTCAGCCATCGGACTGGCACGAATTCATGCAGCAGCTCGACGCCCTTTCCAATGGAGGCGAGTGCGGTCTCGACGAAGACCATGTGACGAGCCTGCTGAAGCATGCGCGCCATCTTCTGGAGCGGGTTGCATGACGGCGGTCGAATCGACGACGACGCGTCGAGGCGTGTTGTCTCTCGTCGCCGGCATCGGCGCCGCGACAGTTGCGAGCTCCTCTCTCGCCTCGCAGATGCAGTCCCCCAGCGTGGACAGCACCGCGTGGGATGAGGCCTTGCGCGGCCTGGCCGAAGCCGAGCGGGTGATGAAGCTCGCCCGCGTCGAAGACGATGCCGCACGCGCGGCAAAGGACGCGGGGAAGCCCGATGCGTCGCGCGTCGACTGGGAAGGGCTCGACGGCATCCTGCCAGTCCGCGGTCACTACGAGCGGATCGATATCGCGCGGGTGCGCGCAGACACCCTGATGCACATCGAGCGGGGGTATTGGCGCCACGATCCGAAGCATCCACTCCGACGCCTCGCGGCGCTCGATCAGCTGGAGGCGTATCGCGATGCCATCCGAAAAAACGACCAGCGCCACGCCACCAGATCGACGGCGGCAGCCGATCGATATGACGCGGCAATCACTGCGGCCTACGAAAGCGAAAAGCGGCTGATCGACATGCCAGCGCCGCACCTTGCGGCGCTGCTGTGGAAGATCGAGCGGCTGGTGAACGACGAGGGCGATGGCTGCACCGCGTCATGGTCGATCGATTACGTTGAGCCGATGCTGGCGGATGCGCGGCGCCTATTATCATGACCTGTTTACATTCCCGTCAGGTTGAGCTAACGACCTTGCCATCAGGTGAGGTGAATATGTCCGATTTTGTAATTCCGTCTTACGCAGACCCTATCTTCACCGCCGGACAGGCTTCACAGGTCTTGGCGCGGCCTCGACCGACACTCGGCGGGTGGATCTCGACCTATCCATGGCTTGGTGTCGAGGAGGTTGTTGCCGGCAGCACGCGACGCTTCAGCTGCCGAGATATCGGACTGCTCACCACCCTTCGCCTGGCACTGAGCGCCGGCAAGTTGACAGACGCGATCCACAACACGATCGACCTCATCGAGCCGGAAATTGAAGCCGAGTTCGGCGTCCTGTTCGAACAGATGCATCTTGATGAATGGGGTAATGCAGGCGAGATCCGTCCTCGCCTGCCTATTCAGGAGACACCGCTTTATCTAGTCAGCCGAGGTTATCTTGGCTCGGACGGCGGCTTCATGCCGACCCGCTCAAAGTCGATGCAGTGGGGCGAACTCGCCTACGTGGCGGACCTCGCCGGCTTTCAGCTGCCAGAAACGATCTTGCCTTTGGGCCAAGGTCTCCGCAACGCGTGGACGCGCACGCTGCACATCCTCAACGGCTTCAGCATCGAGGGTTAAGTGACAGCGCGCGCCTCCCGCTTCACGCAGACCGATCTGACACGCGCCGTGAAGGGCGTTGTGGCAGGCGGCGTGCGCGTCGGGCGCATCGAGATCGACCCCAACGGAAAGATCGTCATACTGCCGGAGAGTGCCGCCCCGGCCGGCACCGGCAGCAGCTGGGACGACGTGCTGCGATGAAGCGCCGTCCGCTCCCGAAGCACGTCAGCGAATATGTGGACAGCCGGGGAAAACCCCGGCTGCGCTACCGTCGCAAGGGCGTCCAAACCTATTACTTCAAGTGCGTCATCTGGAGCGTTGGCTTCATGGAGGAGCTGCGGCGCTGCGAGGACGGCACGGCGATCACCGTCGACGTCGGTGCAGATCGCGTCATCCCCGGATCGTTCAACGATCTGATCGCACAGTACCTGCGCAGTTCGAAGTGGGTGAACCTCGCCGCCAGCACCCGCAACACATACAGCGGGATCATCAAGCGCTTTCGTGCCGCTCACGGGCACCGCCTCGTCGCGGAGCTCCAGTTCCAGCACGTCGAAGCAATTCTGGCGAAGATGGCAGACACGCCGTCAGCCGCGAACAACCTCCGCAAGTTTCTGCGGATGCTGATCAACTATGCGTGCCGGCTCCAGATGCGGAAGGACAATCCGGTGTCGCTGACGGAGCCGCTGAAGGTGGACAGCGAGGGCTTCCATGCCTGGACCGAAGAAGAGATCCGGCAGTTTGAGAATCGGTGGCCGATCGGGACGAAGCCGCGCCTGGCGCTGGGACTGATGCTCTACACCGGGCAGCGGCGCTCCGATGCCGTCGTCATGGGGCGGCAGCATCGGCAGGAAGGCCGCATCAGGGTCAAGCAGGTCAAGACCGGCAAGATGCTGATGATTCCAGAGCATCCCGATCTTACGGCGCTGTTGAATGCCCTGCCGGTCGACAACATGACGTTCCTGCTGACGTCACACGGCAAGCCGTTCACGCCCGCGGGCTTCGGCAACTGGTTCCGGGAAGCGTGCGACGAGGCGGGACTGCCGCAGTGCGCGTCCCACGGCCTGCGGAAGGCGATGACGCGCCGCCTCGCCGAACTCGGTCTGTCGCATCAGGTCATCAAATCCATCACCGGTCATGAGACCGACAAGGAGATCGCTCGATACTCGGCATCGGCCGAACAGACGCGCCTCGCGGATCAGGCGATGGGGGCGCTGGCGTCCTCCACGTTGGCTAACCGAAAGATTTCGTTAGCCAAGGATTCCGCTAAGCCCATGAAAGGGAAGCATAAATTATGAATGGTGGCGGAGCGGGAGGGATTCGAACCCTCGATACGCTTTTGGCGTATACTCACTTTCCAGGCGAGCGCCTTCGACCACTCGGCCACCGCTCCGCATGTCCTGGAAGGGCGCGCCTAGCCTTTCCGTGGGCGGGCTGCAAGTGATTGCGCGCGGGCGTGGCTTGGGTCAGTCTGGCATCATGATGCTCAGTCTTCTTCTTGCCGCCGCCTCTCCCGTCCAGGCCGCGCCGGCTCCTACGCCTGCCGATCCCATCGCCGCCGACTGGCGGGCGATCCCGGATGATGAACTGCTGGTGATGACGCTCGCCAGCGGCAAGCAGGTGGTCATTCGCCTCGCGCCGCGGTTCGCGCCGGCGCACGTCGGCAACGTGCGCACGCTCGCCCGCGCGCATTGGTGGGACGATGCCAGCGTCTACCGGGTGCAGGAAAACTGGGTCGCGCAATGGGGCGATGCGACCGAGAAGAAGCCCCTGCCCGCGGGCATCACCGATTCGTCCGCAGCGGAGTTCGAGATTGGGGCGTTCGAGCCCGCAGTGCGCATGGCGAAGGCGGACGCGTATTCGACGGGATCGGGGATTACTGCCGATGGCTGGCCGGTCGCGACCAACGGGCGGCAGGCGTGGCTGACGCATTGCTATGGCATGGTCGGCGTCGCACGGGATGCGCTGCCGAGCACGGGATCGGGCGCAGAGCTGTTCACGCCGATCGGCCAGTCGGCGCGGCGGCTGGACCGCAATTATACGGTTGTCGGACGGATGGTGGAGGGCATGGCCTATCTATCGGGCCTGCCGCGCAGCGATGCACCGATGGGGGTCTATGCGACGCCGGGCGAGCGAACAGGGATCGTGTCGGTGCGGCTGGCGAGCGATATACCGGCTGCCGAACGGCCGCACTTCGAGTATCGCGCGGCGGACAATCCGCGCTTTGCAGCAGCAGTGGCGCGGCGCGAGAACCCGGAGCCACCGATGGTCAGCCTGGGCGGGGCGTCGGTGTGCGACGTGCTGCCGGCGGTGCGGCGGCGGCCGTCCTAGGCACGGGAGCTAGGGCGACCGTTCGCTGTCGCCGCGGTGGCTGAAGCAGGGGTCCGAGGCGGCGCCGGTCTGCCGGTAGTCTCGCCAAATGCGATTGGCGCATTCCCTCTCGCTGACCATCCTGCCGCCCCGCATGCCGTTCCGAAGCGCGGGATAGAACCGCCTGGTCCCTGCCTCGCCGCAGAGTGGACCCCGGAACACGTCCGGGGTGACGACGGCATTGAGCAGGCAGCATTGGCCTTTATCGAAGCCTGAGCTGTTTTCTAGCGTAGGCCGTGCATCACTGCGGAGGCTGTGGGCACTAGCTCCTGCATTGGGCTCCCGCCTTTGCGGTTCGCGAAAGCACCGTGTCCTCCCGCCTGGAGCGCGAGCTGACGAGGCTTCGCCAGATCAGCCCTGCCCCTCAGCTCGCCGCGACCCAGGCGGCGACTTCGCCTGCGACCTGGTTGGCGGCGGCGCTCAGGGCCGGGCCGGCGTTGGCAGCGTCGATCGCGCTAATCGGTGTGCGGGCCTCGAAGCGGCGCTTAAGGACATTGTCCTTGCCCGCGGGCGTCAGCGCCGCGTCATAGACGACCACCGCCTCGCGCCGCGTCGCGTCGAGGCCGAAGCGGCGCAGTTCGCCGGCCAGCGTCGCCGACGGATCGGCAATCGACTGCACCGAGGACAAAACGACCATGTTGGTGCGCGCGGTGATCGTGTCCGCCAGCATGCGCGCGAACAGGCGCGCGGGCGGTTCGGCCCATTGCGCGTTCTTGACATAGGCAAGCGTGGTCGGCGTCGCTTCGACCGGTACGCGCGTCACCGCGATCGCCGCGGGCGTCGTCGGCACCTGGACGACGATGGAGCGGGCGTCCGCCGAATTCTCCTGGCGCCCTGCGGCGGGCACGGCACTCGCCTCCAGCGTCAGCAGCGAGGGCGGCGGCTTCGCACCGAAGCTGATGCAGCCGGCAAGCGGCAGGGCCGCGGCGAGAAGGAGAAGCTTCGTCTTCATGATCTCACTTGCCCTTGTAGTCCGGGAGCTTCTGCTGACCGATCAGCGAACTGGCACCGCCCTGATCGACCTTGTTGGCGATCGAGGACAAAGCGGTGGCGGTGACGCGCAGGTCGCGGACCAGCTTGTTTGCTTCCGGAATCGTCTGTTTCGAGAAAGTCTGCAGGCCGGGGCGCGCGTCTTGAATCGCCGAATTGAGCGTCTCCGCACTCTGCTTGGCCGCGGCGATCGTCTGGTTGAGATTGGCGAGCGTCGGCTTGACGTCGTCAGACAGCACGCCGTTGGTCGTGTCGGCAAGCTTGCCGATCGACTGCGCAGCGTCACCCGCCTGCTGGATGGCGATGCGGGTCTGCGCCAGCGTCGCGGCAATCTCCGGCCCGCGATCGGCAAGCGCATCGGTCAGGCGGTTGGTGTTGTCGAGGATGCCGGCGATCGACGCCTGGTTGCGATCGGTGAGCAGGCCGGTCAGCCGCTCGGTCAGCGTCGAGAGGCGCTCGAGCAGCTGCGGGGCGCTGTTGAGGATCGCGCCGATGCCGCCCTGCTTGGTGGGGATGACGGGCACGCCATAGGGGCATTGTGTCGGATCGGGCCGATCGGGACAGACGATCGGCGGCGCGCCCTTGCGCGCACCGTCGAGCGCCACGGTGCTGGTGCCGGTGAAGCTGCCCTGGATCGTTGCGGTGGTGCCCTGGAGGATCGGCGTATCCTCGTTCAGCGACACGCGCACGCGCACGAACTGGGGATCGGGCTTCCATAGCGCGATCGTCTTCACCTGCCCCGTGGGCACACCCGAATAGGTGACGGTCGAGCCCTTGGCGAGGCCATCGACGGATTGCTTGAAGAAGATGTCGTATTCGCGCTCTTCATTGCCGCCCAGACGCGCGATCCATACGGTGAAGATCGCCAGGACGGCGAGCAGGATCAGCACGACCGCGCCGACGATCACATGGTTGGAACGGGTTTCCATCAGTCGCTACTCGCCTGTTTGGCCGGTTCGGTCGCTGCGGCGGGACTTGCCGCGAGTTGCTGCGTCTTCACTTCGGTGGGATGCGCCTCTGCATGCGCCTCTTGCGTGGCGATGGCGGCACGGCCCCGTGGGCCCTTGAAATATTCCTGGATCCAGGGGTGATCGAGCGCGAGCAGTTCGTCGATCGTGCCGACTGCGATGACCTTCTTGTCCGCCAGCACCGCGACGCGGTCGCAGATCGCGTACAAGGTATCGAGGTCGTGGGTGATGAGGAAGACGGTCAGCCCCAGCGTCTTCTGGAGCGATCTCGTCAGGTCGTCGAACGCCGCCGCACCGATCGGGTCGAGCCCGGCGGTCGGTTCGTCGAGGAACAACAGCTCGGGGTCGAGCGCGAGCGCGCGGGCGAGGCCGGCGCGCTTCTTCATGCCGCCAGACAGTTCGGACGGATATTTCGGCCCGGCATCCGGCTGCAGGCCGGTCATTACGACCTTGTAGGCGGCGATCTCCGCCATCAGCGACGGATCGAGCTTGCCGTAGAATTCGCGCAGCGGGACCTGAACGTTTTCCGAGACCGTCAGCGTCGAAAACAGCGCGCCGCCCTGGAACAAGACGCCCCAGCGTTTGCGGATGTTGGTTGCCTCGGTTTCCTCGCGACCGATCGTCGGCTCGCCGAAGACGGTGATGTCGCCAGCCACCGGCGTCTGCAGGCCGATGATCGAGCGCATTAGCACCGACTTGCCCGTGCCCGAGCCGCCGACCACGCCCAGGATCTCGCCGCGTCGCACGTCGAGGTCGAGGCCGTCGTGGATGATCGCTTCACCGAAGGCGTTCTTCAGGCCGCGGACCTGGATGATGTGATCGTCCTCGCGGCCGGCGCGCATGGTGTCCGACGCCATCAGTTCCACCCTACCCAGGTGAAGAACACCGCAAAGAAGGCGTCGAGCACGATGACGAGGAAGATCGCCTGCACCACGGCGGAGGTCGTGCGCGTGCCGACCTGCTCGGCGTCGGATTCGACCAGCATGCCCTGGAAGCAGCCGGCGATCGCGATGATCGCACCGAACACCGGCGCCTTGATCAGGCCGATGTAGAGGTCGGTGATCGGCACGACTTCGCGAATGCGCTGGATGAAGGTGACGGGCGGAATGTCGAGCGACACCCAGGCGAGCAGGCAACCGCCGATGATGGCGATCAGCGACGAATAGAAGCCGAGCAACGGCATCAGCAGCACGGCGGCGATCGTGCGTGGCAGCACCAGCGCCTCCATCGGCGAAACGCCGATCGTGCGCATCGCGTCGATCTCTTCGGTCAGCTTCATCGTGCCGAGCTGCGCGGCGAAGGCGGAACCGGAGCGCCCGGCGACCATGATCGCGGTCATCAACACGCCGAGCTCGCGTAGGGTCAGCCGGCCGACCAGGTTGATCGTGAACACCTCCGCACCGAACTGGCGCAGCTGCACTGCGCCCTGCTGCGCGATGACGATGCCGATCAGGAAGCTCATCAGGCCGACGATCGCCAGCGCTTGCACGCCCACGACCTCGAACCGGTGGACGGTCGCGTTGAAGCGGAAGCGGCTGGGGTGACGAATGACGTTGACGAAGGCGACCGTCGTCGCGCCGAGGAATCCGAGCAAGCCGTACAGTGTGCGGAAAGTGATGACGACCGCATCGCCCATCTCGCCAAGCAGACGGGTGAAGGCGTTGCGCGGCCGGTCGGGCAGCGCGACAGGTTTGTCGGCGGCGACCACCTGATCGAGCAGATAGCGGCCATCCTCGTCGAGCCCGTCGATCGCAGCATCATGGCGTGCGGCGAAGCGGTGGATCACCCAAGCGCCGACGGTATCGATGCGGCCCACCTGGCTGAGGTCGAGGCGCTGCACCGATCCCGTCGCCGCGTCGAGTCGATCGGGCAGATCGCCGATGGTGCGCAGCAGCAGATCGCCGGAAAAGCGCAGCGTTCCGTCGCCGTCCTGCTCGAAATCCGGTGCGCCGCTCATCGCCGGCACTTGTGCGGCAAGTTGCCGTAAACGGCAAGGCGTTTCGCAGGTGCGGCAACCCACCGAGCGGAACGTGGGCCGTTCAGGTCCGGTTCGGCGGCTCGCGGCAGGGCCGCGGGGTGCGCGGCGGCAGTCAGAGCAGGACGTCGACGGTGTGGATGCCGAGTCCGACGAGGCCGCCGACCAACGTGCCGTTAATCCGGATATATTGCAGGTCGCGGCCGACCGCATTCTCCAGGCGGCTGGTGATCGTGCGTGTGTCCCAGCCGCGCACCGTCTCAGACACGAGCGCGACGATGCCGTCGCCATAGTCCGCGGCGATGCCGACGACGGTGCGCCGGACGAATCGGTTGATCGTGCGCGACAGGCGCGGATCGTTGGTCAGCGTCGTGCCGAGCTGGCGCAGCAGGTCGCCGATCTGCCCCTGCATCGCACCTTCGGGATCGCGCGCGATGCGCAACAGGCCGGCACGTGCCGATTCCCAAAGGCCGTCCATCCAGCGCTGCATCGCGGGATTGGCGATCAGCTCGACCTTCATCGCCTCGACCTTGGCTTGCGTTTCGGGGTCGAACTGCAGGTCCCAAGCGAGGCGGTCGAGCCCTTCCTCGGCCTTCAGGCGCAGCGGGTGCTGCGGGTCGTCCGCCATGTCGCCGATCAGCCGATCGAGCCCGTCGATCAACTTGTCCGCGACCGTCTCGTCGAGGCCGGTCCAGCGCAAAATCGATCCGGCGCGGTCATGCACCATCTGGCGGATGAGATGCTCGTTGGCGGCAAGCGCCCTGGCGCTCCAGCGGATCGCGCCGTCGAGCAGCGGCGCGTGGCGGTTGTCTGCTACCGCCGCGGTCAGGATGCGGCC
>ERZ941706.141-NODE-141-length-25869-cov-5.313396_pt1 | contig 25869 bp, 26 predicted proteins | sample MGYA00521232_ERZ941706 | MGnify/ENA primary metagenome ERZ941706 (study PRJEB32759, sample SAMN07749893) | skin metagenome | biome: transportation; feature: city; material: polyester macromolecule | host: Homo sapiens | place: Hong Kong:ER line | collected...
CGAGGATCGGCGCCGCCGCGGCGACCGCGGCGGCGGTCACCGCGCGCGATACCGCCATGCCGTCGAGCGGCGCGCCGGCGGCATCGGCGAACCGCGGGTCGCGCGCGACCGCGACCGCCGGCGCGCCGGGTCGGACGCGCTCGGCGAACCGCGCGGCCTCGGCGGGAAAGGCGGCGGCGAGATGGGCGTGGGCCTCGGCGAAGGCGGGTAGCGGGAAGCTGCCGTCCCAGCCCGGACGGGTGGTGGCGAGCGCGCCGATGACGATCTCGGCGAGCTCGGTCCGCGGCGCGGTGCCAACGACGCCGCCGTAGATCACCGGCGGGGTGAATCCGGCCTCGGTCCAGGTCGAGAGGCCCGTGGCCACGGCGTCGCGATAGGCCGCGATCGCCGCCGCGTCGCCCGCCGCCGGGTCGGTCGCGAGCCCGAGCGTGCGATAGCGCCCGAAATCGTGCGCGTGGTCGAGCGCGATGAAGCGGCATCCCGCGGGCGGCGGCCCGTAGCGCGCGATCAGCGCGGCGCGCAGGACGTCGACCTCGAGCGCGTTCAGCGCGGCGAAGCCGGGGGTGCGGCCGAGCTGCGCGCACGGCTCGCGGGCGGGGGCGCCGCCGAGATCGATCGGGTGCGACATGGGTTCTTCTCCTCGCATTGGAACTGCCTCGCCGCGCCCCCTCCCCTCTGTCCGGCCACCGGCCGGGTCGCCGCCCGTCGTCGCTGCTGGCGGTCGTGCCGGGGTCATTGCAGCGCGGCGTCGGGCGCATCGCGCAGGCCGGTCGCGGACAGGCCCTCCTCGAACCGCTCCAGCCACGAGCGCATCGTCGGCCGGTCCTCGACGGGAATAGCGGCGGCGACGTCCTGGAAGCGGACGAGGTCGAGCGGCGCGTCGCGCGCGATGCGATCGATCTCGACCGCGGGCAGCAGCCGCTCGTGCCGGATGAAGTCGGTCATCCGGCCCGGGCGCGCGCGCGTGGTCTTGCGCCACAACCCTTCGACCGTGCGCAGCCGCGGCGCGGCGCGCGCCTCGATCAGGACGATGAGGCGCAGGCACCAGGCCGGCAGTGCCCGGACCTCGGCCGGGGTCATGCCGAGGCAGAACCAGCACGACGACTTGACCGGAACCGGCAGCCCCGCGGCCTCGATCCGTGCCGCGCAGCGGGCGCGATCCCAGCCCCATTCGCGCAACGGATAGCGGCAGGTGAAGCGCTCGCTCTCGATCCCCGCGGCATGGGCATGGCGCTGGCTGTCGCGCGGCCCGGCGTCGTAGCCGATCAGGCGGACGACCTTGTCGCCGCGCGCCCACGCCGCCTGCGCCGGTGCCCAGTCGCGCAGGAACGCCTCCTGCGGCGCCGCCTTGAACTTGAGGCTGCACGAGTGCCGCCCCAGCGCGATGCTCGGCAGCGTCGCGTTGGTCAGCAAATTCTCGAGCAGCGAATAATAAGGCGGCCAGTTCTTGAACCGGCGCGGGACGTAGCGGACGATCTCGTGGCGCAGCCCGTGCGCGCGCATCCAGGGGCGGATCACCTCGAGATACTCGTAGGTCCTGGGGTTCTCGGCCCCGGGGTCGGCGGTGAGCACGAGATCGGGCGGCTCGCCGCGCGCGACGAGCTCGACCAGCATCGCGGTGCTGTCGACGCCGACGCCGTAGGCGAGCACCACGGGCGGCGCGGGGGCGAGCGCGAGGCGGTCGGGCGTGCGCGCCACGGCCTCGGCGGTCACGCCGCGGCTCCGTCGACCAGCGTCAGCGGCGGCACCACGAACGCGGCGCGGGCGAAGAATGCCTCGATCGCCGCGAGCGAGCCGAGCCGACGAACGTCGGCCACGCCGATCGTCACCGCGTCGCCCTCGTTGGTCTCGAACGTCTCGGGCGCGCCGTCGCCGACGTGAACGACACGCTCGGGTCCGAACGCGCCGGCGCAGCTGCCCGAACGCCTGACATAGGCCAACCCGTGCGTTTCGCAGAACGCCTCGAGCGCGTCGAAGACGCCGCCACGCAGTTCGTAGGCGCAGATCTCGAGCGGCGCGCCGTCGCGCATCGCTTGTCCGTCGAGCGGGTCCTCGTCCCAGCCCGCGAAGCCGCCGTCCTGCCGGGCGGCCTCGCACAGATCGTCGAGGAGGGCGCGGCGCAGCGGGCCGCCGATCAGGATGGAGGCGGAAGCACGATCGGCCATGACGGGTCTCCGGTGGGGTTGGGGGTGCGAAGGCGTGCTGCGCGGCCTCGGCCGGCGGTCAGGCAGGCTCGGACGGCGCGGTCGCCGCCGGTCGCCACGCAGCGTCGGGGCGCGGATAGGCGAGCCGCGGCAGCGTGCGGCCGCGCGAACGCGCGGTGCGGGTCAGCTCGAAACAATAGGTGAAGAGACCCGCCTGGCGCGCGCGGACGAGGCGGCCGGTGCGCTTCAGCCGTTCCAGCCAGCGCGCCGGGTCCTCGCCGCGGAGCGGCGGCGGCATGCCGAGCGCGCGCAGCCGGTCGACCCCGCCGCCCGCGCCCCGCTCGCCGCCGCGGATCTTCGACAGCGTCCGTTCGGAGACGGTCGTGGCGCCGACCCGCCAGACCGTGCGCGGCCGGCTGATCCCGCGATAGGCGCCCGACAGCGCGGCATAGACCTGCCCGACATGGCCGAAGCGGGGATCGCTGTAGCTGACCACGGCCTCGATCGACGGGCGCTCGCGACGCAGCAGCCGGAAGGCGCGGCTGACGAAGAAGCTCTCGCCGTTGCCGGCGACGCTCGGCAGGCACAGGAGCCGGGCAAGCACGCAGCCCCGCTCCGGTTCGGCGAAGCCGGTGTGGGCAGTGACGACCGCGCCAACCGCGGGCACCCCGAAGACGGCGATGCCGGCGAGGCTCGCGCGGCCGCCCGGGCCGGGGCCGAACAATCCGGCGGCGAGGTGCGCGGCGGGATAGGTCGCGAGATAATGATGGCGGGCAACGAAGGCGCGCGCGATCTCGGCCTCGACCAGGTCGACGGCATAAAGTCGCGGGTCGATGACGCTCGTGTCGTCGACGAACAGGCTGCGCCGCTCGCGCCAGCGCTGGCTGCGGTCGGTGATCATCGACCCGGTCCCGCCGGCGCCCGATCGGTTCCGCCGGCAGCGAGCCGCGTCGCCCCGGCGAACCGCCGGAGCAGCATGGTCATCGCCGGGCGCAGCTTCGCCTTGGCGGAGACCGTCTCGGCGGGCGCGAGCGGCACGCCCGCCACGTCGACATAGCCGGTGGCAGGCCCGCCCCCGGCGAGGCCAATCTCGATCCGGTGGCCGCGAGGATGCGCCGGTCCGACGTGGCGTACCGTGAATTCGCCGAGCGCGGCGCTCAGCCCCTTGGCCGCCTTGGCCCAGCGGATGTGGCCGGCGCCGATGCTCGCCCCGGGCGCGAGGCCGCGGGCGAGCCAGGCGACGAAATGCGCCTTCTCCTGGAGCGGCGTGTTGCGGGTGCGCTCCATCGTCCGGCACAGCGGCAGCGCCGCGGCATGGGCGTCAACGACGGCGAGCCAGCCGCCCTGGACGGCGACGAGGATGTCGTCGATCTCGCGGCCCGCGAGCAGCGCCGCCAGCTGCGCGCGAAGCCTCGGCGCGGCCGCCAGTGCCGCCACCGTGGCGGTCGACGGCGTCGTGGCCCGGTGCGGCACCGCAAGCGCCGCGGCGACGAAACCGGTCTCGCCGATCACCACTGCAAGGGCCGCATCGGCGCCCGGCGTGGCGCGGAGGCGGCGCAGGAAGTCACCGTCGAACGCGGTCGGGTCGCCGGTGCGCCAGGCCTCGCGCGCGCTCAGGATCACCATGCGGCGGCCCCAGCTCGCCCGCCGCGGGCGGTCGCCCGGCGCGGGCCAGTCGCGCGGCAGCGGTCGCGCCGGCACCGACGGCGGCGCGACCGCGGGGGAAGCGACGAGATTGGCGCGCCGCGCGGTGTCGAACAGGTCGTCCGGACGCCCGCCGCCGTCCGCGAAACCGATCGCGTACGGCGTGGTCCCACCGCCACCCCGCCGGTCGCGGAACGGCCACCCGGCCTCGGCGGCATGACGGCCGTCGGCATAGGCGACCGCGGCATCCCAGTCGTAGCCGCGCGCGTCGCGGGCGTGGAGGATGTGGCGCTCGCGCGGCTGGGGCTGCCCGGTCGCCACACGATCGGCGACGAACGCGAAGTTGCCGCGCTGCCGTTCCGCTTCCGCCCGATCGCGGATCGCGTCGTTGACCGGCCGCATCGCGGCGACGCGGGCGCGTGTCCGGGCCATCCGGTCGGCGAGCGGCGCGGTCGGCGGGAGGTCGGGAAAGTCCTGCCAGGCGGCGGCGATCGCGGCGGCGTGGTCGGGATCGCGGCCTCGGGCCAGCCAGTGGCCCGGATCGGCGGGATCGAAGACGGGGTCGGACATGACGTCTCGCTCCTGACGGGAGGGGCGCCGGATCAGGCGAACAGCCGGTCCTGCTCGGCGGCGGCGGGTGCGAGGGCGAGTTCGCGGCGGATGCGCGCGGCGAACCGGTCGGGCGCGAGCAGCTCGCGGATCGACGCCCAGCGGTTGCGGTCGCCGTGATGGTCGCGGCGTCCGCGCACCCGCCGGAAGCAGATTTCGTGATCCGCGCCGAGCGCGCCGAGCCCGAGGCTGACCCAGACGTCCTCGCCGTGCAGCGTGATCTCGCCCGAGACGGCGACGCCGCCCTTGTTCGAGCGGATCTCGTAATCGGCCTCGGCGAGCCCCAGCGCGTCGGCGAGCCGGCGCATGGCGCGCCGCCCGTCGGCATCGAACAGCGTCTTGGCCGCCTCGTCATAGGCGACGCCGCGCAGCGCCAGCGTGAGCAGTGCCGGATGGCGCCGCAGCTCGGCGACGGCATCGAGGCAGCGACGCCGCAGCACGGCATCATCGGCGCGGTCGGCGCAGACCGCCGCGAAATGGCGCGCGAGCAGGGCCAGTGCCGCGTCGGTCTCGACATCGACGCCGGCGTTGCGGCAGTCGCGGACCGCGGCCTCGACCGCGTGGAGCGTCCCGGCGATGGTGGTCAGCGCGCTCGGATCGAGCGCCTGCTGGTGGCGGAAGGCGACGTCGTACGGCATGGGGCGGCTCCGGTCTCTCGAGCGCCTCGTGCGCTCGCCGTTCCCCTCCCCCTCCCCTTCCCGGCGCCCGGGCGCGGCTTGAAGCGCGCCCGCCGGAGCGGCCGGTCGGCGTGGTCGCGGCGCGTTTGACCGTCGCCGATGTTCACGGTACGTTTCGCGCGCTCACAGGAGGCGCGTCATGGATCTGCTCGACCGGTTCGACCTCGATCTCTCGCTCGACGAGGCGGCGCTCGCGCCCGACCAGTCGCCGGCGCGGCGCATGCTCGCCAATGCGTGCATCGGCATGGACACGCTCGATGCCTTCTACGCCGTCGCCGAGCTGCGTCAGGCCGCCGCCTGGGTTCACGACGGCGATCCCGCCGGCCGGCGTAAGCTGGTGGCGATCCTCGGCAACGACGCCGTCGACGATTTCCAGCGCTGCCTCTATTACGCGCTCGCCGGGCGTGGGATCGTCGCCATGCTCGACGATCTCGCCTGGCTCGAAGCCTTGCTCGAGCGCCGCGCGAAGGTTGCCGGACGCCTGCATGCGCGCGGCGTCAGGGTGCGCCCGCTGGTGTCGCCCTATGTCGCCGCGGAGGCGGACGGTCCGGTTGGGGTCTTCGATCCCGACTTCGCGCAAGGGCCGTCGTGGTGGCTGGAGCGCGATCCGCTCGGCTAGCGCCGATCGCCCGCCTCGCAGGCGAGCCGCTCGCCCTGGCGCCAGCGCGCGGGCGCGATCCATCGGCCCGCATGGGCGCCGCGGCGGGCGCCGCGGGCCGCACCGTAGGCGAGCGCGTAGCGCCGCGCCAACGACGGCATGTCCTGCAGATAGCGCGGTTCGGGGATGGCGAGCCCCGCCCCGATCAGCGCCTCGCCGAGGTCGACGCCGCCGACCGCGACGCGCGCGACCGGCCGGCCGTAGGTGCGTGCCGGCGTCAGCGTGACCGTCGCCTCGCCGCGGTCGAGCAGCCGCGCGGCATAATCCTGTGCCGCCTTGCCGCAGGGCCAGCAGCCGTCGTCGCGCGCGCAGAGCTGGCGGCGCTCGAACGCGTCGACGCCGAGCAGGCGGAGATCGATCGCGACGGTGTCGCCGTCGAGCGCGCGGCTGCGCGCGGTCAGCGGAACGTCGCTGCTCGCCACCGCGGCCGGTGCGGCGAGCGCGATCAGCATGAGGGTCGGACGGATCACAGGCGCATCTCCAGATCGACGGTGTCGTCGAGCGGCGGCGCCGCCGCAACCCGGTAGGGCTGCAGCGGGTGGCCGGTCCGCACGACCCAGACACGCCGGCGCGTCGCGCCGCAGAGCCGATCCGCGACGCGGACTGCATTCTCGCGGCTGCACAGCAGCAGCCGCTTCGGCGAATAGGTCGCCGGGGATTCGAGCAGGATCGACACGGGGGGCATCCTTGCGCTGAGAGGGAGCGGACGCGCTCAGGCGAAGACCGTGCCGTGGACGCGGGTCTCGTGGACGACGGTCCAGTCGAGCGTGGCGATGCCGCGGATGCGATAGCGGCCGCCGCCGCCCGGCGGACGCAGCGCCAGCCGGCGCCCGAGCCGCTCGACCACGAACTCGTCGCCGCTATAGCCATCGGTGAAGGTGACCGGACGGGCGAGCCGGATCCGCATGCCTTCCTCGAGCCGGCGTTTCGCGCGCTCGGCGCGGACGCGGCAGCGCTCGCGCCAGGCCAGCGCGTACGCATTGTCGGTCGGGCTGAGCAAGGCGAGGATCCGCGGCGGACACGCGGCCTCGTTCGGGCCGCAGGTCTCGTCCAGTCGGGTAGGATTGGTGCTGCTCATGGAGTCAGCCCTGATCCCCCCGCCGAACCGCACGTGCAGCTTTCACCGCATGCGGCTCTCCACTGTGACGAACCATCACTTTGCCGTAGATCGGGCAGGCGGCCTCTGTGAGTATCCCAGTGGCATTGCTCGCACAGGACCACCGTCCTGCGGGCGCGTGCCACCTTCATTCTCACGACAAAACCGCGGTGCGAAACATCGGCCATCCCCCGGATATGGTGCACCTGACACGGAACATCGGATCGACCGCAAGCCTCGCATTGCTTGGCATTCTGACGATCAACCCAGTCCGTACGTGAGTGGGTGAACACCTGCGTCCAAGGCTGGATATCAATCCTGGACGAGGTGGCCGGATCACGTTTCAGATGAGCCAGTTTCCAGACTTTGACCGATCGGGGCTGGCCATCGACGTCGTAGCCGATGGTGAATTCCTGCCCCGTCCTCATGCGGGCCAAGACCGCTCGCACATTGGTTTTGTGCTTGCTGGCCAAGGTCTTGAACAAGCTCCACCGCTGGAGAAACTCAAGCCTGTTCAGCTTGAAGCTCACATCCTTGGCGAGAGCATAGTAGTTCGCAAAACCCCGCAATTCGGCGTTGTAAGCTAGGACGATCTCAACGTCGCTGCAGCTGAGCAGCAGGCTACGATGACGCGGCTTCAACACCGACAGATCACCATAACCTTTTGCAGAAGCGAACGCGTGGACCTTCTCCCAAGGGACATGCAGCTGCATCACTTCCGACGGCGGCCTACGAAGGAAGCTGACGGAACCTTGTCGGCTCCGGACAACCCGTTGGCGTGTCGTATATGTGCGGACCTCATATCCAAGGAAGGCGGCTCCATCGCTCGCCTTGCGGATACCGCTTTTCTCCTCGGACACCGTGAGCGCCAGCGCCTCGGTCAGGAATGCCCTGACTTCGGCGAACACGCTTCGTGCATCCTCCTTGCTACCGATAACCCCAATCATGAAGTCGTCCGCGTAGCGACAGTAACGAAGTCGGCGATAACCGGGGTCCATCGCGTCTCTCGACGGGATGGACCGCTTTTGCGGCAGTAAGGTTTGGATTTTGGCCAAGGAGGCCGCAACCTTCACCTCGTCGACATTGTCTTTGGCCCGCAGCATGGTGACGCGCTTCCGTTGTTTCTGGATGCGCCCAGCCAGTCGCCCATATTCCGGGTTCGTGGCACGGACCTTCCCCCTCTCGAAAGCCGCGATCCGTTCCGCCATGAACATATCGAGTTCATGGAGGTAGATGTTGGCCAAGATTGGAGAGACGATACCGCCCTGCGGAGTGCCGCTGTAGGTCCGGGTGTGAACCCGGTCTTCCATAACACCCGCCTTAAGCATGCTGCCGATCAAGCCGATGAATTTCTCGTCATCGATCCTTTTCCGCAACAGCCGCAGGAGGATGTCGTGGTCGATGTTCTCGAAGAACCCCGCGACATCCACATCTACGAGCCATTTCACCCCCGTCCATACGGCTTTGACGTGTTCAAGCGCCGTATGACACGACCGGCCCGGCCGGAATCCATGGGAGGCGTTCGAGAACACCGGTTCATAGATCCGTTCGAGCAGTTGCCGCGCCACTTCCTGAACGAGGCGGTCGTCGCGCGTGGGAATGCCCAGCGGACGCCGTTTGCCCTTGCCTTTCGGGATAAACACCCGACGCACTGGTTTGGGATCATAGGTCCCTGCCGTCACGCTGGCGATAATCGGGTCGAGGTCTTCCGGTCCGAAGTCCGCGAAGGTCTCGCCGTCAATACCCGGCGTCATCGCACCCTTGTTGGATCCGATCTTCTGGAGCCCCTCCTCCCAAAGGAGGCGAGACCCCATCAGACGATAGAGTCCATTCACCCTTTTGCCCGACGCAACGAGCGCCGGAATGGCCTCCAACCGGCCTTTCACAGTTTCTGGCAGCATCAGCACACCCCATGATCGGTGGTTGAAGAATCACAGCTGCCGCCCTTCCCCCGGTCTTCCCCGCTTTCGGCCCGATCGCTCGAGACCTTATACAGTTGCACCGCCGCCTCCGAAGAGGTCGATGTCCCGGGCATTACCCCGGGCATTTGAGTAATATGGCGGCTCCGTACCCATGCAGGCCGGCAGAAGCCGCCTGTTTAGGGCATCCCGTAGTTACGCTGAATGGAGATGCGGCGCGGTTAGGTGTCCCGTTCGTCCACTAAACCCCTCGACGAGAGGCGCACCGGATGGGCTGAGAAACAGGCGGCCAAGACATGAGACCGCTGTCATCATCCGGACCTGGCGTGACAGTCGCTTTCGCCAGTATCGCTATATAGATTGCTGCAGACTGGGATTTAAGCAGTGTAGCCTTCACCATACGCACCTTGCCCTGACCGTCATCGCCTCCATTTGCGACTAAGACGCATCTGGCCTTTTCCGAACATGCTATTGTTCCCCGTCCCTTTCGGGATTTCAGACCTTGTGAGGCCCGAGGTTAGTCCGGCGAGCAGAGGCATTCTCAACTTACCTCATCATCACTGATACTCCATTTCAGCGCCGCAACGGCGCACTGTCCTTGTAGCCGAAGACGAGGCCCTCGCGGTCGCGCGGGTTCCAGCGGACGAGACAGACGATCGCGACGATCTCGTGCCCGATGCCGTTCTCCATGCGCTGGGCGGCGGCGTAATAGACGCGGTTGCCGACACAGGCCGAGGCGACGACGTTGAAACCGCGGCTGCCGCCGTCGGGCTGCTCGCGCGCATAGGTGAATTGCGCGTCGAGATAGGCCTTGGCGGTGGCGTGCCCGCCCATCGAATCCCGGTGCATGTAGAGCCAGCCCATGATCGGTTCCTCTCGTGATGCGGTGAAGGTCGGTGGTCAGGCAGCGAGCCGCCGGTCGGTGATCGCGCCGGCATCGTCGACGCCCGCGACCGTCTCCTCGGCGCCGAAGCCGCGCAGATAGGCGAGCGCCTGCTCGGCCTTGGCCGCGGCATGGATGATCGCCGTCTTGTCGGCGCGCAGGATTCGCAGCCAGTGGTCGACATAGCTCGCGTGGCTGTCGTGGAGTTCGTTGGGGAGGCCGAGCTCGGCGCAGATCAGCCCCGAGCCGATCTCGGCACAATATCCTGACAGTCCAGCCCAAAATGGCGGTTGGAAGGTGAAAACCATCGGTTGCCTCCAGCACTGCCCAAAAGCCCCATGGCCTCCCCCGAGGCGGGGGTGGGCGGCGAGAGCGACCGGAGAGGCCTGCTGAAGCGGCGGGCTGCACCCGCAGGGGCGAAATGAAATGGAGCAGCCCGGCGAAGCCGAGGCTTGCAGCGCGCCGCGGCGGGCCTAGCAGGGAGCGCCGACCACTCCCGCATCGAGGGAGAGGCCAAAAAATCGGAGCCGCCGCGCAAGCGGCGTCCGCTTAATGGCGGGCGACAGCCCGCATCGACATGCATCGCGAAGCGGCCGATCGCGCGAGGGATCGGCCGCCATGGCAGTGGCGCTCGTGCGTTAAGTCAGCATGTAGCCGACGTCGGAGGCGCCGGTCGGATAGGCGAACATGGTGGAGCGAAGATCGGCCGCGGTGAGGCCGTGGCGGATTGCCAGACCGAAAACGTTGATTACCTCGTCGGCGTTCGGCCCCACGAGATGCGCGCCGAGGATGAGGTCCGTGTCCTCGTCGATCAGCAGCTTATGGCCGTAGACCGGCTCGGCGAGGCGGCGGGCGGTGAACCAGTCTGGCGTCGAGGCTGCGTTGACCCGGAGCGCGACGCCGCCGCGGCGCGCCGCCTCCTCTGACAGTCCGACGGCGGCGATCGGCGGCAGAGTGAAGGCCACGCTCGGCACGCCGCGATAGTCCGGCTGGTGCGTCGGGCCATCCAGGAGGTTGGCGGCAACTACCTTGGCATCGTGGCTGGACACCGGCGTCAGCCGCGGCCCGACTCCGGCAGCGTCGCCGGCGGCATAGACCCGCGGGTTGGAAATGCTCCGCAGATGCGCGTCGAGCTGCAGGCGCCCGTCCTGCACCGCCACCTCGCCGGCGGACAGGTCGAGCGCCTTGAGGTCAGGACCGCGCCCGGCGGCATGAACGACGAGATCGGCGGCGACGCTGAGATCAGGCTCGCCCTGGCGCTCGGCGTGGACCAGCAGACCGCTCCCGCTGCGCTCGACCCGGGTAACGGTGGCACCGGTCTCGACGCGGATGCCGAGCGCCTCGAACCGGGGCGTCAGCCAGCCCACCAGGTCGGGATCGAAGTGCGGCAGGAGCCGCTCGGCCCGCTGTAGGATGGTGACCTCTGCGCCCGCTCGGGCCGCCAGATGCGAGAACTCCGCAGCGACATAGCCGCCGCCGATCAGCACGATCCGGCGCGGCAGGGCCTGAAGCTCCAGGAACGCATCGCTTGTGCTCACCAGATCTTCGCCCGGAATGCCGAGCGGGACTGGACGCGCGCCGCTGGCGATCAGGATATGGCGGGCCCGCAATGTCCGGCCTTCCACCACGATCGTGTCTGGGCCGGCAAAGCGAGCAACACCGTGTAATGCGTCGACACCGAGCTCGGCGTAGCGGTGCGCCTGCTTGGCGGGGATCGGATCGGTGAAGGTCCGCTTGAACGCCATCAGGTCGGGCCAGTCGATCGCCAGCGTGCCGTCGACGCCATGTCTGGCCATGCGCCTTGCCGCGTCGATCGCTTCCTCGCCGCTGACCAGCATCCTCTTGGGATCGCAGCCACGCAGCGCACAGGTGCCGCCGAACGGACGGTGATCGATGACGGCGACGGACCATCCAGCGGCACGGACCCGGCCGACCGCGACCTGCGCTGCCGTGCCACTGCCGATGACGATCAGGTCGTAGGAAGCCATGGTCGCATCTCCATCCGCATCGGCGCAAAAATCGCGCGCCCAACCTCGAGCGCTTCGGCCAGGCACAGACGAATGCCGTCATCGGCTCCGACCGGACCGCTCGCGCACCAGGCCGCCAGATGATCGTCATCGCAGAAGAAGGCCTGCAAGGTGCAGAGCGACGATGCCGCGCAGCCACTGGCATAGCGACGGCCGGACCAGACGACGATCGCGCCCGGCTCAACCTCTTCCAGCTCGCGGCCGCGGCTGGGGGTATGGATGGCGAGCGTGCGCCGGCACTGGCGGCAGGCCGAGCGGATCATGCAGTCCCGCTCCAGCATGGCGCCGATCCCCAACGCGTCGATGGCGCACATGGCGCTCATGGTCACTCCGCTGACTTCGACTTGATGTTCGCTGGGGCCGTCGGTGAACGGATAGGCGCCGGTCACCCGGCCCGCGCCGTCGAGGACCACGAGATCGCGCCCGGCGAGCCGCTGCAGGGCCGAGCCGACCTCGCCGGAGGGGAGTCCCGATGCGGCGGCGATCTGTGCCGGCACCGGCGAGCGACCATCGGCAGCATAGGCTTGAAGCACGGCGCGCCGGACCCGCTCCTCGACGCCGTCCATCCCGCGCCACTTCGAACCGATGAACGCCGCGAACAGTGCCGTCAGGGCTGCGCGGGCGCTGGGTGTTGTGACTGCGCTCCAGTCCGGGACAACGGCACCGCCGGGAAATGTAACCGTCGATCCAAAGGCGGCTTCAGCGGATGATGCGCGCGCCATCGCCCGCCCTCCTCAGCCGCAGCACGCCTTGCCGCCGCTCTCCTGGATCGGCGGACAGGGCACGTCGCCGTAGGAGCAATAGACGCAGCAATCGCCCGGCTTGGGCTTGAGGACCGCGCCGCAACCCCGGCAGTCGTAGAAATACTGGCAGGCATTGGTCGGCATGGTCTCCGTCGCCCGATGACCGCAGTGGGGACAGGTCAGCGTCGAGCGCAGCTCGGGGGTGGCATCAGACATAGCGATAGCCTGCCCAGAGCAGGGCCGCACCGAGCAGCAATCCGATGAGCGTGAGAACACGCATCCAGCGCGGCGTGCATATGCCGCCCGGCCCACAGCGCGCCGCCGTAACTTGCTGGCGCAACAGCAGCGCCGCGCCGGCAAGCAGGCACAATGCGCCAATGAGGAGAAGCGGCGTGCGATACGGCGCGGCGACAATGGCCACGCCGCCGAGCCAAGCTGCGCCGATCCCGGCGGATGCGAAGAGGATCGGCAGCGCACAGCAGGCGGCGACGCCGAACGCCGCAGCGATCCCCGCCAGCGTGAGCGTGGCGGTGCCGATCCCCTTAGGCGGGCTTGGCGTCTGGGTCACGGGCGACTCCTTGTGGCGGGCATTGAGCTGTCCTAACATCTGTAGCGACTACAGACTCAAGAGGTATTTTGGGGATGGCCGCAACCGGCGCGATCCAGATCGGCGAACTCTCACGCCGCACCGGATGCAACATCGAGACGATCCGCTATTACGAGCGGATCGGGCTGCTGCCCGCTCCGCCGCGGCGGGGCCGCTACCGCAGCTATGGCCGGGAGGACGTGGCTCGCCTGGGCTTCGTGCGCCGCGCGAGGGAGCTGGGCTTTACCCTGGACGAGGTACGCGCCTTGCTCGGACTCGCGGTTGGCGGTCAGGCCTCCTGCGCCGAGGTGCGCGAGCTCGCGGCGTCGCACCTGAAGGACGTACGCGCGCGGATCGCGGACCTCAAGCGGATGGAACGGGTTCTGGCCGACTCGGTGCGCGCCTGCGATGCCGGTCGGGATCCGGGCTGTCCGCTGCTCGACACACTTGGCGCCGAAGTGCGGGTCGCGTGAGCATTACGGCTGTCGGGCGTGCATCCAGTCGGCTGCCGCCTGCGCCTTGCTCGCCGCGGTGAAGATCGCCCGAGGCTCGTCCTTGAGCAGTTGCAGCCAGGAGGCGATGTAGGCCGCATGATCGGGTCGCGGTTCGTGCGCGATCCCAAGATCGGCGAGCAGGAACGATGCGGTCAGTTCGGCGGTCGCTTCCTCCATGGCGAGCGCGTGCCTGGTCCACTTGGCGCTGAAATCCCGGTCAAGCCGATGGGCTGCGCCACTGGCATGAGCCGCTTCGTGAATGTGGGTGGCGTAGAAGCCGTGGGCATCGTGGAAGGCGCTGAAATCCGGCATGTGAATGCGGTCTTCGGCGATATGATAATAGGCGCTGGCCGAGCCGTAGACAGTATCGATGCCGAGCGCGGCGATGAAGGCTTCGGCGGCGGCGAGGCGTTCGCTCTCAGGCAGGTCCGGCGCCGGTTCGGGCGCGTAGCCATCGACCTGATCGGCGTTGAACAGGCTGAACGCCTTGGCGAAAAGCCGTCGATGGTCGTCATCGCCGCCGGCGTCGTCACCCTTCGCGCGAAACTCCTTCCAGAGGACGCCGAGGCTGGCGTGCTCGCCCTTGCGGACCTGCGCGCCGAGCGCCTGCCACTGGCGATAGGTGCCCCAGACCCCGCTCGCGTAGCCGCTGCCATAGGCGGCCGCCCAGAGCGAGATCGTATTTATGCCGCGATAGGGCTTGCCGCTGGCGACGTTGGTCGGGCGGGTGACGTCGGCGCCAAAATGATGCCACGGCATGCGCCAGGTGCCGGTGCCGGCTTCGATGGCGTCGACGATCGCTTGCGTGACGCGAGCGTAGACGTCTGAGCGTGGTGAGGCTGACATGATATGTTCTCCGTTCTCGCGCCGGGGACCATCCCCGGCGGCGGAGGCCCGTTCGCGCCGGGCACAGGGGGGCTCGCGCACCCGTCAGGGCCGCAGCGAAGCGAAGGACGGCGAAGCCGTTGCGCGGGCGCGCCGACCGGCGCAGGACTCCGCCAACAGCCGGGGTGGTCTACGGCGCGGGAGGGTCGATCCCGGCAATCACCGCGGTCAGGCGATCAAGCTCGCGCTGGAGCGCCTGACGCTGGAGGTCGGAGATGCGCCGTTCGCGTAAGTGCGCCCGGGCATCGGCCGCCGCACGTTCCCAGGCCGGTCTGTGGCGGGCGGTGATGCAGGCGTTGGGGCAGCGGGTCGGTTCGCACAGGGCGGTAAGCGGCTGCGCGGGATCGGGGGTCGTCACGCGCTTGAGGCAGAGCGCGGTCGCGGGATCGAAGAAGCAATCCGCGAGCGGGCCGACATGGAAGGTGCGCGCGACGCTGGCGAGCATGACGCGCAGGCGGGCCCGATCGGCGATCATGGCGGGCAGTGGCCCGAGCTTAACGGCGGCATCGTCGAGGGTCCGCGCGATGCGTGGTCCCGCCGGTCCGCCGAGTGATGCGCCGCCCTGCCGCCGGTCGAAATAGTCCAGCAGATCGTCAATCTGACCGAGCCGGCGCTGCGCCTCGACCTCTGCGCGAAACCCCGATCCACTGGTCCCGGCATAGCCCTCGAAAGCGGCGACCGAGGCATGCTTGTACTGGATCATGCCGGCGATGGTGCCGAACGGACGGTTGGCGATGTGCCACGCGATGGTGCGCCGGAACTGCCGCGTCGTGATGCGCCACGGCTTGCCATCGGGGCCGGGTGGGATGACCGGCGCATCGGGGCTGCCGAAGACGGTGTTGAGGTGGTCGCGGAAGGCGTTGAGCTGGCGGACCACCTCGCTCGACAGATGCGTCTTGGTGACAGCGCGGGGACGAAGCACCGGCCAGAGCGTGTCGCTTCCAGTCTTCCGTGCCGCGTGTTCCGACAGCCGTTCGAGCACCGTGATCGCCTCGGCCACCGGTTCGATCGTCACCCAGCTCGCCGACTCACCGGCGCTCGATCGGCGCTTGTAGAGGGTCGATCGGACGCGTTGCCGCTCGATCAGGCCGTCTTCGCTGCGCGCGATCGAGAGGCAGCCGCGCCGCATCGCCTGGACCTCGCAGTCGCGCATGCCGGTCAGATAGGCGCATACGATATAGGCGGCGGCCTGCAGCATCCGCTCCTCGATCGCTAGGGTCTTCACGTCGAAGCGGGCACGCCATGGCCGACCGCTCTCGGGAGCGATCGAGATCGGCGTGTCCATGCCGCCGACCTCGGTACCAAGCGATGCAACCGCTTCGCGAATGACATCCGGTGCGCCGGTAGTGAGCATGAGATGCATGGCCGGCTCGGCGACGGCATCGATGCCGGCATGCAAATGGAGGAGATGGGCGTTGATCGGCGGGGTTGCATCCCCGGTGAGGGGATCGATGCGCGTGGCGCCGTTGTGTGCCGTCGTCCAGATGGGCACGCCGCGTCCTTGCCGGGCTCGGCGCGCGAGATAGCGCTCGAGGCGCGCGCGCTGCCGCAGGCGGCGCTCTGCATCAGGCAGTCCGCGTTCGGCGGCGAGCAGCCGAGCGCGGACTGCCTCGAGCCGATCGAGCGCGACCCGAGCCGCCAGAATATCGGTCGCGAAGGTCGTGACATAGCGCAGCGACCAGGCGAGCAGCGGCGTGACAATCTCCTCCGGCATGCGTGGGGTGCGGTTCTCGCGCACATGCCGATATCCGGCGACGCGCGCAGCCGCTTGCCCGGCCCACGGCTCGAACCCGAGACCGCCTCCAGGCAGGTGATCCCGGAGATGGTAGAGATCGGTGACCACCTGCAAGAGCTGGCCGACGATGACGGGGCGCCGCGCTGAATCATCCCGCAGGTGGCGCGCATAAGCGTCGATCAGCGCCTGATCGATGCGGCCCAGGTCGAGCCGCCCAAGCCGCTCGCGCGCGAAGGCGAAGAACCGGCGAGCCCGGTTGAATGCCTGTCGGATGCTGGCGGGCGGCAGCTTCGGGTGGTAGCCGGGAAGACCGACGTTGAGGCGGGCGTAGAGATAGGCGCGCATTGCCGCCTGCACATCGGCATGTTCGAGCACGTCGAAATGCACGGTGACGTGGCAGCGCCGAGCGTTCTCGCGGAAGACGGCGGGACCGAGATCCCAGGTCGGGTCGCCGACGTGCGACAGCTCCTCGCGGGCATGGCCCGCCTTGAGCGGCGCGCTCGCCAGCACAGGGCGATCGTCGAACGCGGGCACGAGGGCATGGACGGGCGTGGTCATGCGCGTGCCTCCGGCGGCAGATAGAGCCGTTCGCTCCCCATCTGCCGGCGCGCTTCGGCGATAACGGCATCGGAGAAGACCGGCAGGACCTGGACCGTGATCCGGGTGTGGACGCGGCCGAACTTGGCGGCCCAGTCGCTCGCCGGCAGGCTGCATCGCTGCTCTTCGACGAACGCGAGAAAGGCGAGGATCGCGGGGAGCTTGCGCGCGGTGATGACGGCGTTGGGACAATCGAGGCAGCCCCAGAAGGGCTGCGCGCAGGGCGAACCGGGCTCGGCGAAAGGACTGCTATGGAAGCCCGCGCAGGCGGCGAGCCAGACATCCTGTTCGCCGTCGAGCACCGGACCCACCGTATCAGCCGACATCAGCGACGCGACCTGTTCGGGCGCTTCGCGCAGCGCCTGCTCGGCGGTGGGTGGAAGCACGGTCGGCATCGCCGCAGCGACCGCTGCGCGGAAGGCATCGGCGACGGCCGCCTCGTGCAACGGCCGGAGCGACGGCAGATCGGCATAGTGGCGCGCCGCAACCTCGCGGGTGTGACCGACCGCGAAGCGGGCCATATGCCCCTCGGTCTTGGTGTACCATAACGCCTTGTGGGTCTTGCGCAGCCGGGAAAGCAGCAGATGGAGCGGCTTCCCATCATCGCCGGCGATACCATGGCGACGAGCCCAGGCGGCGAGTTGGAACTTGGGATCGACGATGCCGGCGCGAAGGCCGCCAACGTTGTGATAGAGCCAGAGGCAATCGTCGGTCAGATGCTCGCGTGCGACGGCGGTGACGTCGATCAGGCGACGCATGAGGCCGCCGGGTGTGCCGCTACCACCATCGCGGACCCGCATGCTCTTGTGCTCGGCACCGCGGGCGCGGCGCTTCAGATAGCGCAGCTCCACCGTGCCGGCATGCGGGTTGGTGAGACAATCCACGGTCAGCGTCTTCAGGCACTCCGGCTCGAGGCCGGTATCGAGCGTGAGCAGCACGAGCAGCGCCGGCAGATCGCGCGCGAGCAGATGATGGCGGCCATGCAGGTCGTCGATGAGCGTGCTGATCGGCAATCCGCGCCGCATGCGCATGAAATAGAGGCGCTTCAGCGCGGGCTGGTCTGCGACGATAAAGCCCTGCCGCGCGATGATCGCTTCGACATCGGCGCGCGCCCTGGCGACGACAGGGTCGCCCTCATCAGTGCGGTCGTCGGCGCCGAGGCGGCGAAGCATCGCTTCGATATCGGCCCTCGCGGCGTCGCGCAGCGCGCGGGCGACGAAGGGGCTATAGGCATCGCGCGGGGTCGAGCGGCCCGCCGAAGTGGCCAGCGTGTAGCGCAGCCGCTCATGCAGGTCGGGCGCGATCCGATCGGGCCGGTCTGCCTCGATCGCGCGCAGCGTGTTGATGACCTTGCCGACCGTTATGTGCCGGTGGATCGCGCCCATCCCACGCCGTTCGAGCGCGGACGCAAAGCCATCGATATGGACTGCGCGCAGGTCGTTGACGCCGGTCACCTCCGGCGCATCATCGCCAAGCCAGGCGAAGAAGTGGCGATAGACCTGAACATACTGCTTGATGACGCTGGCCGCACCGATGGGGCCGCCGAGCGCCGCCGATCGACGCAGCGCACCGGCGAAAGCGATGGCGAGTGGGCGAGGATCGAGCCCGGTCATATCGACTAGGACCGTTCCGCCATGCCGCGCCTCGATGGTGAACTTGAGGCCGAGCACAGGATCGGGCTGCGATCGCTCCGGCGTGATCGGCGCAAAGGCGACAGGCCGGCCCTTGCGGGGACGCCCGCTCATACGCCTTGCGGCCCCGGCAGTAACGCCAGCAGCTCCTCGACGGCCGCGTCCACCGTATCGGCGCGGGTCGCGATATGGTCGAGGTAGATATAGGTGGTGGTGAGGCTGGCGTGGCCAAGCAGGCGTTGCACCTGTTGCAGCGGGTCGCCCAGGATCAGCCGATAGCTCTCCACCGGCCCCACCGGCAATGCCGCTTCGCGCAGCCGCTGCTGGATCAGCAAGGCGAGCATATGGACTGCGCAGGCGTGGCGAAGCTGGTGCGGGCTGATCGACAGCGGGAAGCCGTTCTGTGCGCACCGCTTGCAGGCGCGGGTGAAGATCACCTCCCACGAGTTGGGGCGGACAGGCTGGCCGACCTCGGTCAGCCATAGCGCCGCCGGCTCGCGGGGCGTTCCATCCTCGTCGCACAGGATCAGGCGGCATCGTTCCTCCGGGGTGCAGATATCGCGCATGCGGTCGAGACCGGCGCGGGTGACAGGGATCGGTCGGTCGAAGCTGGCCGCACCGTCGCGCGCGGCGAACTTGGCCACGCCCGCGGCGCGCTCGACCGCGACATAGGCGGCGATCTGACGAAGCAGCCGGCGTGGGACCAGAACGCTGCGTCCGCGGTCGCCCTTGGTGAGCGGCGGCGGAAGGGGCAACCAAAGTTGTTGGACGTCACCGTCCTCGCGGTCGATCGCCGCGAGCTCGACGGTGAGCAAGCCCGACGCCTCTTCGAGGCGCAGGCCGGTGGTGACGAGAAGATCCGCGAACAGCGCGTTGCGCAGCCCATTACGGTCGCGAGCGCCGGGGCGCTCCGTGCCGTCAGGGGTGAGCCCGCGCAGGCCGACCTCGCGGAAAATGCGGTAGTCGTCCATCGTGACGAACCGGACATCCGATCGCCTGGCGACACGTTCATAGGCATCGTTGCGCGCCGCGATCATGCCGCGACGGCCACCTTGCGCCGGTCGCCACACGGCGCGGCGGCTGAACGGCGCGTCGGCGATCAACCCTTGCTGCTCGCCCCAACGGTAAAGGCGATCGAGGCTGGCGACGGCGCGGTTCCAGCTTGCCGCCGTTATCCGGTGATCGGCATCGTCGCGGCGTCGCTCACGATGATAGGCGTCGACATCGTCGCGGGTCGCAGCCCACACGGTCTTGCCGCAGGCATCGAGAAAACGAAGCCAGACTACGACATCATAGGCGTAGGCGCGAAGCGAGTGCCGCGAGCGGACGCCCGACAGCGGCAGGTCGAGAAAGAAGCGATCCAGATCGGGATCGTAGAGCGCGTCGTCGCGCTGGATCAGCGGCACATGCGCATCGAGGCCCCTGGCCTCGCGACGCTCGCAAACAGTAATGATCGACACCGGCGCGAAGCCCTCCCCCCGGACCCCCCACCCGGAAGCTGACCTTCACACCGATGCGCGCTATGGCCCGGCAGCTATCAGGCTGGCCTCCGCCAGCTCTTGGGTCAGCGCTACGGCCAGCCTGATTACTGCCTACCGTGGGCGTCCATCGCCGACCTTACTGCAATGTTGCGGACGGCGCAGACTGTCCAGATAAGGCGACCAGTTCCTCGAAGCTGTAGGCGGCGTCGCCGAACCGCTTGCCGAACGTGCGCGCGAGCCGGTGCTCGTGGCCGGTCCAGTGCACCGTCTCGTGCGCGAGCGTCGAGGCGTAATGGTCCATCGTCCGGAAGGCCGCCGGCGGCGGCATCTGAATAAAATCGAAGGCGCGATTGAAGAAGGCGCTGTCGCCGCCGTGCCGCACGTCGAGCGGCAGCGTGGCGAAGAAGCGGTCGATCGCCGCCTGGTGCTCGGACGGGGTCGGCGGCAGCGCGGCGACCGGCGTCGGGTAGAAATGCGCGGGCAGGCCGTCGATCTGGTCCGCCGAGAAGACGATGTAGGAGCGCAGGAAGCGGATGGTCTTGCGGACCTCGTCGCCGGTCCGGCGATCGGTCTCGGTCTTGGCGAAGGTCGAGAAATAGACCGACAGCGAGCCGGTCTCGCCGCGGCGGACCTGGCCGCCCAGCTCGGCGGCCTGGCGGTAGGTCATCCAGTAGCGGCTGCGATAGCCGCGCGTGTCGGCGATCGCCCAGAGGTAGAGCGAGTTGATCCCGCTATAGGCGGTGCCGCAGTGGCGCAGCGGCCGCGCGCCCGCGCCGGTCACCGACCATGGCCGCGACCAGGGCGGGACCCCCTCCTCGAGCTTCCTGACGATGAGCGCGGTGATCTCGGCCGCGACGTCGCGGCTGTCCTTCTTGGGCATGACGGATGCTCCGAAAACGAAGCGACGGCGGCGAAGCCATGGCTCCGCCGCCGTCGCGTGGTGGCACTGACGGTTATTCGGCGGCGACCAGCGCCGGCTCGTCGAACTCGGCGTCGGTGAGCGCTTCGTCGCCCTCGCCCGCGACCGGATCGGCGTCGCCGAGGTCCGCGTCGTCGTCGCCGCTCTCGTCGGCCCGGTCGTCGAAGCCATCGGGTTCGACGCCGTCGAGGAACCGCATCGCGTTGGGCACCCAGGCGAGCGCCTTCTCCTTGACCTCGGCCTCGACGATCGCCTCGCCGGCGAACAGCTTCTCGCACGATGCCGAGATCTCGGATTTCTTCTGCGCGGCGTGGCGGCCGGACAGCGCCGGTCCGCCGACCTCGTCGAGCAGCGAGAGCAGCGCGCTTTTGGTCACGCGATCGAAGAAATTCTCCGAGGTCGGCCGCCACCACGCGGCGACGTCGATCTCCATGATCGTCGCCAGCCGGTTCTGGAGCGGGTTCTGCCGGGTCGCGTAGGTCGGCTTGGCCTCGAGCGACGTCGCGACCGCCCAGGCGAGCCATCCGGCCTTGGCGTCGTCGGCGAGGACGCGGAACGCCTCGAACCGCTCGACCTCGCACGCGCTTTCGGTCCAGCCGGCGTCGAGCTCCTCGCGCGCCTCGGCGAGATCGCTGCGAGCCCGGCTCCCCGGCACCTCGCCGACCGTCGGGTCGAGCGGCGGTCGGGCGTGGATCGAGGTCCCGTACTGGCCGTGCCGCGAGCGGGCATCGACCATCGCGAACAGCGCGAAGTCGAGCGCCAGGCCGGGATGGCCGAGCAGGGCGGCGGCAAGGATGTCGCGACGCTGGATCGCGAGCTTGTCGTAGAGGCTCGCCGACAGCGCCTTGCCGCCCGGCGCGACCGCCTCGGGACGCAGCGCCGGCACCTGCGGCTCGCCGCGCCCGGTCGGACCGGCGGTGGCCCCGCCCGTGTCGCCGGCGTCGGCATCGTCGGCGCGGATCGGCTGCTCGCTGTAATAGGTCGGCTCGACGACCATCTCGCCGCGCGGCGTCAGCGTCAGGAACACGCCGACCTGCGGCTTCAGCTCGTCGGGAAGGACCGTGGGCCGTTCCGAGAGACGCTCGCGGTCCTCGCCGAGCGCGTCGGCTTCGGCGTCGAGCCGGGCATAGTCCTCCTCGGGCAGCGCCTCGTCCTCCATCTCGGCGTAGATCGCCTCGAGCCGGGCGTCGATCTCGTCCATCCGGGCGGTTTCCTCCTCGGTCGGCGGCACGGTCGGCAGCACGACGCGGTGCAGGCCCGCGGCAGCGTTCCAGGTGCTGCTCGACGCGACCGGCCGGATCCAGCCGAGGCCGGTTTCCTCCCCGATCCGCCGCGCCTCGGCCTCCATGATCTCGGCGCCCAGCCGCTGCGCGATCTCGGGATCGGTCCAGCGATCCCCCGCATCGCTGAAGAGATCGCGATCGACCCGACCGCCGGCGGCGGCATAGGCGTCCTCGCCGACGAGGATCGCGACCGGGTCGGTCGACTTCATCGTCTCGTTGGCGATCACGCGCCGGATCATGTCGGCATTGGCGTAGCCGTTCTGGCCGTAGCTGCCCCAGACCATCAGCTGCTTGTCGTGGCTCTCGGTCGAGGCATAGGCCTTGGCGATGTCGAGCGTGATCTCGCCCGCGGCGAGCGCGTCGAAGATCGGCTCGGCCAGCGTCGCCAGCCGCAGGCGCCCCTCGATGAAGCGGCGGGTCTGGCCGAAGCGCTTGGCCACCGCGTCGATGTCGCCGTCCTTGCCGAGGAAATGGTGGAAGGCGCGGCATTCCTCGGCCGGGGTCAGTTTGAGCTGATGAAAATTGGCCGCGAGCGAGGTTTCGCTGAGTTCGCTGGCGTCGGCTTTCAGCACCATCACCGGCACGTCGTAATCGTCGGCGGCGATCTGTCCCTGCTCGACCAGCAGGTGGAGCGCGCGCAGGCGGCGGCCGCCATCGAACACCTCGAAATGGCCGCGCGGTTTGGTCACCGGGGTGATCAGCAGGTTCTGGAGAACGCCGCGGGCCTGGATGGCGGCGGCGAGCGGCTCGATCGCGAGATCCTTGTCCGGCGCGGTGCGGACATTGATCGGCGACAGACGCAGCTTGGCGAGCTTGACGGTCTGGATCATCGGGAAGGCTCCTTCTTCGTCCGGATCAGCCCGGACACCTTCCCGCTCCCCCCTTCCCTTTCAGCCGGCGCGATCACTCGGGCTCCCTCGCGGCGTCGCCATGACGAGCGCGTTTGCCGCGCCGATCGGGACGACGATCGTTAAGACGCCCCCCCCCGATCGCCGGACCGTCCGCCGGGCTCCAGCCGTCAGGCCGGATCGAACGCCGGTTCGAGGTCCGGGAAGGCGGCAGCGAGCATGCGGTGCATGTAGCGGGAGAGGTTCGGGAGGCCGCGCGCGATGTCGCTGATCTCCGGGTGCATCGCCCGTGCCTGGAAGAGGCCGAGCGTCATGCCGACGACCATCGCGTCGAACGACGTCGGCTGCTCGGTGCCGAGCAGATAGTCGTTGTCGCCGAGCACCTCGGACAGCGCCAGCAGGTCCTTGCGTGCCTTTTCCACGATCTCCTCGGGCGTGTAGCGGGCGATGCCCTGATCGTAGCAGCGCCGCGCGCGGTCGGCGCGGATGGCGTCGAACGCGTCGATGACGGCCGGCGGCAGCACCGACGGATCGCCGACGGACGCGCGCAGCAGGAAGTCCCAGCCGGCGTCGTCGCAGAACTCGTAGTAGATGACGATCCAGTAGAGATGGTCCTCGAGCATGCGCTGGACGAGGTGTCCGGTCGCCCACTGCGCGGCGCTGAGGCCGGCATCGGGGTCTGCCTGGGTCCGCTTCAGGTAGCCGATGATGAGATCGGAATCGGTCAGCTTCACGTCGCCGGCGAGGATATACGGCACCTTTCCGCGCGGCGCATCCTCGGTGCCCTGCACCGGCACGACCTCATAGGGGATGCCGAACAGCCGGAAATACGCCTCCAGCTTGGTGGAGGGCGGCGACAGCGTCGAGAGGTGCCGCGCCACGTCGGGATTGCCGACCGCGAAACGGTAGAGCTTGGTGGCGCCGTCCGCGTCGATCCGCGCACGATCATAGGGGTTTTCGTAGACGGGCGGCAGGGCAGGCAGGTCGTTGGTCACGCATAAGCTTCATTGGCTGTGGACTTTCCTACCGTTCCGCAATTAAATGCGGCGGTCAACAATTATCTGCGGATCGGTAGGGAAATGGAGGAAAGCCGGCGTGCGCGGGGCCGTCCCAAGCGGATCGACGATGGAGGCCTGCTCGACGCCGTGCAGGGCGTGTTCTGGGAAAAGGGATATGCGGGTGCGTCGCTCACCGACCTCGCCGGCGCCGCCGGCGTCAGCAGGCCGCGGCTGTACGACACCTTTCCCGACAAGGAGGCGATGTACCTCGCCGTCGTCGATCGCGTGATCGCCGAGACGGAGGCGGCGCTCGACACCGCGCTGCCGGCCGCGCGGCCGGTGCGGGATGAGCTGGCGGCGTTCTTCGCGATGTCGATCGACCATTATCTGTCCGGGGTGACGGCGCGCGGTTGCCTGGTGACGTGTACCGCGCCGGCAGAGGCGGCGGAGACGCCCGCGATCCGGGCCGCGCTCGGGCGGCTCATCGCCAGCCTCGACGGGACGTTCGAGCGTCGCTTCGCGATCGCCCGGGATCGAGGCGAAGTCTCCGCCAACATGTCGCCGGCCGTGCTCGGACGACTGGCCACGGCGATGGTGCAGAGCCTGGCGCTGCGGGCGCGCAGCGGCGTCGATCGCAGCGAGATGACCGCGATCGCCCGCGCGACCGTCGATGTGCTGGCGCCCGAGGGAGGATCGGCATCGTCTGGCCGGGATGCGCGCGCATGAGGCGACCATCGTGGTGGACGTCGAGCCGCGCTATCGGGGACGTCGACGGATAGCCATTGCCGATCCATGGGTCGGCCAGGAGGAGAACGCGCGATGACCCCGATCGATGTCAACACCGCCACCGCGGACGAGCTGGATGCGGTCGCCGCGCTGCAGGGCCATGGCCCGGAGATCGTCCGCTATCGCGACGAACGCGGGGGCTTCAGCGACCTGCGTCAGTTGGAGGAGGTGCCGGGCCTCGCCGGTAAGGTCGACGGCATCAGCACGGCTCTGACCGTCGGCGAGCGCTAGTTCGGCGGCTGGGCCGGCAGCTCGCTGAGAAAGGCAGCGATCAGGTCGGGATCGATTTCGTCGCGCGGCCCGAGCGGTCGTGCGCCCCGCGCGCGGTCGATCGCCGCCTGCAGATGAATCGCGGCGTCGCTTGTGCGATGCCCGTCGCGGTCAAAGAGCGCGAGCGCCATCTTCATCAGCGAGAGCGGCACCTTGACGGCGTCGCGCGCGGGAAACCCGGCATCGTGCCTGATCATAGCGGCCGCTTGTCGCAGCCGCATCGCGCCGGCGCGGTCGCCGACCCCGTCCAGCAGCTTCGCCGCCTGTCGCGCCAGATCGAGCGCGGCGGCGGTCCCCTGTTCCGGTGTGACCATGTGTCGACCCCCATCCAACAGCCGGCGACGTGCCCGGGCGGGGCACGTCGTCGCTCGAAACCGGGTGTTAGTCTCCTTGAACGAGCCAAGGCGCGAACGCCTTTAGGCCGGGTGGCCCTGGACATGCGCGTCCGCCACCCGGTCGATCGAACCGGCTCTCGCATTCAGGGAGACTAAGCCCTGCCACGCGCTAACGTGGTCCGGGGATGCTACCCGGTCGGGCTCTCGTCTGGCAAGGCGGCGAAGGCGCCATTGCCGACCAATTGGCCGGCGCTCCAGCCGCCGCGCGGCTTCGGTCGCCGACGCAGGATCATGGCGCCGCGGGCGACGACACGGCACCGGCCGACAGGCGCGCGATAAGCGCGTCCGCATCCGCCAGAGGCACGAACACGCGGGTACGGTATTGGATCACCTCGGTGAAGCAGCCGATCGACTTCAGCCATGCCAGTTGTCCGGCGGGACAGCCGACCAGCTCGAGCCGCTGCGTGCCGTTCACCAGCGCGCGCTTGACGGTGAGCCGAAACGGATGCGCGAGTTCGACGCTGCGTCCCGACAGCGCGGCCTTCGCGATCGCGGCGGGCGACAAGGCGTCCGCCGCCTCGAGCCCCAGCTTGGTGTAGAGCTGGACGACATGCTCGTCGA
>ERZ941706.143-NODE-143-length-25793-cov-4.778110_pt1 | contig 25793 bp, 21 predicted proteins | sample MGYA00521232_ERZ941706 | MGnify/ENA primary metagenome ERZ941706 (study PRJEB32759, sample SAMN07749893) | skin metagenome | biome: transportation; feature: city; material: polyester macromolecule | host: Homo sapiens | place: Hong Kong:ER line | collected...
CGCGCGAGGCGCTCGCGCGCATGGAGAACATGGTGATGATGAGCGACATCAAGGTGCCCAAGGAGGCGATCAGCCGCCAGATCGCCGATTCGGTCGAGCTCATCATCCAGGTGAAGCGCCTGCGCGACGGCAGCCGCCGCGTCACCAACGTCACCGAGGTGATCGGCATGGAAGGCCCGGTGATCGTGACGCAGGAATTGTTCAAGTTCGAGTATCTCGACGAAAGCGCCGACGGCAAGATCATCGGCGAATACCGCTCGATGGGCCTGCGCCCCTACACGCTGGACAAGGCGAAGCAGTTCGGCTTCGACAGCGCGTACCTTGAGGCGTGTCTGTAGGGCGGGCCGTGGCGAGCTTTCCCAGCATGTCGGGCGAGGCCGCGCCCGCGATACCGATCGGACGACTGCATGCCACGGTCGCGCTGAGGCCATGGATCACCCCGCTGCTGTTGGTGGCGCTGCCGCTACTCGCCTTCGCCGCCTTCTTCCACCTTAAGACGTTGCAAATCGACAATGCCGGCTGGCTGATCCGTGCGAGCGACAATGGCGAAAATGCGCTGGGCGCGCATGCCTACTGGCATGACCGCGCCGCAGGCGTGTCGCTGACGACGCATCTGCTGAACGCGCCCGACGGCGTTCCAGTGCTCTTCACCGACAGCAACCCGCTGCTGACGCTGCTGGTCAAGCCGTTCGCCGGCCTGCTGCCCGCGGATGCCCAGTTCGTGGGACCGCTGATCCTGTTTACGTTCATGCTGCAGGCGCTGTTCGCATGGTTGCTGCTGCGCCGCCATGCGCCTGGACCGCTGGCGCTGTGGGCGGGCGTCGTGCTGCTCGCCTTTCCGCCGACGCTGATGAACCGGTTCATCCACGTCAATCTGATGGCGCACTGGACGATCCTGGCGGCGCTGTGTCTCTTCCTCGATCCCGTCCGGCGCGACCGGCTCGGCTGGTGGGCCGCGCTGGTCACGGTCACCGCGCTGATCCACAGTTACCTGCTGGTGATGGTCGGCGCGATCTGGGCGTCGACGATCCTTGTGCGCCTTACCGAGGGGGCGTGGCGTTCGCGGCTGGTGGCGATGGCGCAGGCGGCGGCGATGCTGGCGATCGTGGCGGTACTGGCGATCTGGCTGGGCGTCGGCGACCAGCTCGCCGCGCGCAATTTCGGCCAATTCTCGATGCCGCTCGATGCGCTGTGGAACCCCGGGCTCGATCATTTCTCTATGCTGTTGCCGGGGCATGAGCCGTCGCCGGGCCGGTATTTCGAAGGCTTTCAGTATATGGGCGCAGGCGCACTGATCCTGGTGATCGCGGCGACCGTGGCCGCCTGGCGAATGCCCGAAGCACCCCGCCAGCGTGCGGTCCGCGAACGCCTGCGCCGGCTGGTGCCCGCGCTGATCGTGCTGGCGACATTGGCGGTGATGCGCATACACCTGCCGCCGTTCCTGCAGGTGGCGCTGGACCCGGTGCGCGCCTCGGGCCGCCTGTTCTGGCCGATCGGCTATGTGCTGATGATCGTGCTGCTGCTGACCGTCTATCGCCTGCCCGCCCGACGTAGCGGGCTGTTGCTCGCCGGCCTGGTCCTGATCCAGGTGCTGGACCTGACCGGCATGGCACAGGCGGTGCGCGCGCAGAGCCGCGATGCGGCGACGGGGCAGTTGTACGTCCGCACGCAAGACCCGCGCTGGCAGCCGCTGATCGCCGCGTCGCGATCGATCGCGTTCATTCCGGGCAACGTGACGCATGACCTGGGCCTGTTCCAGGAGGTGGCGTGGCGGGCGGTCAACGCAGGGCGCCCCGTGTCGAACGTCTATGCCGCACGCATCAGCCGCGAGACGCTGCACCGCCTCCGCATCGAGCGGGCCGCCTTCGATCGGGGGGCGCTGGTGCCCGGCCGCCTGTACGTAATCCAGGCGCCGGTACCGCTGCCGGCCGCCGCCGACCATCGCTTGGTGAAACTCGACGGCATCATCGTACTGGCGCCGATCGCCCGACACTAACAGCCTGTCGCGTTTGTCGCGCCATCGCGGCTATAGGAGAGGCATGCGGCGCCTGATCCCAGCTCTTCTCGCAACCTGTCTGCTCGCCGCCGCCCCCCCGCCCGCCGGCCGCGAGGGCGTGGCGACGCTGGCCGCGGATGCCGAGCAGCGCTGGGTGCCGTTCGACCTGACGCCGGGTAACCAGATCCGCTTCACGCTGACGCTCGACGGGCGGCCGCTAACCGCGATCCTGGATACCGGAGTCAGCTATTCGGTGCTCGCGCGCGCCGCCGCCGATCCCGCCCGCGTCGAGAGCGATGGGCAGGCGACCGCGATCGGCGGCGCGGGCAACGGCATGGTGGCGATCGGGTGGCTGCCGACGCGCACCCTCACCATCGGCGGGCTCACCCGCACCGGCGGCGGCGTCACGGTCGCCGACCTGCCCGCGCTGGCGACGGGCAGCGCCAAGGCGGTCGAGATGCTGATCGGACGCGACGCGATCGGCGGGCAGGCGGTCGACATCGATTATGCGGCCAAGCGGTTTCGCCTGCTCCCGTCCGGGCGGCTGCCGTTCGTCGGCGCGCTGGCGCCGCTCTCCATCTCGGCGGCGCGGCATGTCTACGAAAGCACGCTGCGCATCGGGCGCAATCGGGTGGCGCCCGTGATCGTCGACACCGGCGACGGATCGGCGCTGACGCTGTCCGCCGCAGCGGCGCGGCGCGCGGGGCTGTCGCGGCTGCCGAGCACCACCACGGTGTCGTTCGGCCTGGCCGGCGAGACGGTGAGCACGCTGGCCATCCTGCCCGCGATCACGATCGGCGAGCAGACGATCCGCGACGTCGAGACGCGGATCGAGCCCGCGGGCGGCTTTTCGGAGACGATCGGCGTCGCCGGGCGGATCGGATCGGGGCTGCTGCAGAATTACCGCGTGCTGCTCGACCCCGCTGCCGGGCGGATGGTGCTGAAGCCGGGCCCCGATGCCAACCAGCCGCCACTGCGCTCGACCAGCGGGCTGCTCGTCGGGATGGAGCGCGACCGGCTGACCGTGCTCCACGTCATGCGCGGCGGGCCGGCCGCGGCGGCCGGGTGGGGCGTCGGCGAGCGGATCTGCCGCATCGATGGCCAACCGATCGGGGCGGACTATCCGACGAGCGCGCTCGCCAAATGGTCGATCGGGAAGCCGGGCACGGTGGTGCGGCTGGAGATGTGCGACGGCACCGTGCGGATGCTGACGCTCAAGCGATTCTACTGACGCCAGTCGGTCATCGCGCCGGCTGGTAGCCGCTGAACGTGACGTTGGTCTTGAGCTCGCCCGACTTGCCCATCATCGATCCCGCCATCGTCATCGCGAACGCGTCGGGCACCACGCCGACGCCCGGAAGCGCGACAAAGTGGCTGGTGCTGTCTATGCCCTTGACCGAGGCGACCAGCATCATGCGGAACGTCTTGGTCGAGGTCATGCGCACGCGCTCGACGAAGGGAGTCGCGCCCTTCAGATTGACGAGCACGTCGGCGGCGGTGTCGGCGGAGGCATCGTGGCTGCCGATCTTGAGCTCGCCCGCGGGCAGGCGGTCGAAATGGTAGGCGGCATACCCGGTGGGCGCGTCGACACGGCGTGCGGGCGTGCCGAACCAGTCCGCGAGATTGGCATAGGCTGCCGCCTTCTTCTTGCCCTCGCGCGCCTTGGCGATCTCCTTCGGCATGGGGGGCTTGCCGTCGATGCTGACGAGCGTCCAGCGCTCGGGCAGCGGGCGGCGCGGGTCATAACGTTCGACGATCGTCCGGCGCGCCTGGCCGGTGGTGTCGACGACCACCGTCTGCTGGAAGGCGACGCTGAGCCCGCGCGCCGCCTGCATACCGGCGAGCAGGCGCGATTGCAGCTCATCGGCGCGCGCCGGCGTGGCGAACAGGGACGTGGAGAACAGAACGGCCGCGGCGACGGTCGGGATCAGGATGGCGCGCACGTGTCTCACTCCCCATGCTGCGGGGAAGATCGGCCCGCGACGGTCGCGAGCGTAAGCGATTGAAGGCGCAGGGCAATGACTTTCGGCACACGGCTTCGGCCGGCGTCAGCGCGTGTGCAGGCCGACGCTCACCAGCAGGATCGTCGCGAGCAGCGCCGCCATCTGCACCGTGCGCCAGTCGACCAGCCCCACGCGGTCGGGATCGTCGCGCAGGCGCCGCCGCCGGTCCGCAAATGCCGCGCCGAGCGCAACGGCGAGGCTGGCGCCCGCACTCCAGATCATGATCGACATGAGGGAAACCGAACGCTCAGCCGAGCTTCTCGACCTTGTCCTGCAATCGCGACAATTCCGCTTTCAGCGCGGCGATCTCGTCGTCCTTGTTCGCAGGCGCAGCGGCCGGAGTATGGGGAGCGACCGGAGGCACGGCGAAGGCCTGGGTCGCCGCTTCGAACATCTGCATGTTGCGCTTGGCGATTTCGGCGAACGGGGAATGGGCGAAGGCGCCCTCGACCGCGGACTTGAACTGTTCCTGGTTGCGATGGAAACTGTCCATCGACGCCGCCAGATAGCCCGGCACCATCGACTGCATCGAATCGCCGTACATCGCGATCAGCTGGCGCAGGAAGCTGACCGGTAGCATCGTCTGCCCGCGGCTTTCCTCTTCCATGATGATCTGGGTCAGGACGTTGTGGGTGATGTCCTCGTCGGTCTTGGCATCGACGACCTTGAAGTCGCGGCCTTCGCGGGTCATCGTCGCGAGATGGTCGAGCGTGATGTAGGACGAGGTTTCGGTATTGTAGAGCCGCCGGTTGGCGTATTTCTTGATGACGACGACACCGTCGATCGGCTGTTGCTTCCTCATGCGGCTCCCCTGCCCGAAACGGTATACTGTCCGTGACTAAGCCCCATGCTACGCCGCAATTTTTCGCGCCGCAACACGGTCCGCGCCCCTTGCCGCTGTTCCTCGACATGCTGCGCAGCGAAACCGCAGCAGAGCCCGATCGGATGGCTGCGGCGCTGGCGGGCCTCGCTGCCTATCAGGCCGCGCCACGTCCCCCTGCTCCCGACCCCATGCCGGCGCTCGCCACCGCCGGTCGGGCGAGCCTTCGCTACTACGGCGGCCGCGGCCGGATGGTGGTGTGCGTGCCCTCGCTGATCAATCCGCCCGCGATCCTGGACCTGGGGGACGCGTCGCTGGTGCGCTGGCTGGCATGCCAAGGCTTTCGCGTCGCACTGGTCGATTGGGGAGCGCCGGCGGCGGCGGATCGGATCATGGACATGACGCGGCACGTCGAAGACCTGCTGCTGCCGCTGATCGAGCAGCTCGACGAACCGCCGGTGCTGGTCGGCTATTGCCTGGGCGGCACGATGGCGATGGGCGCGGCGGCGGCGACGCGCATCGCGGGTCTGGCGACGATCGCGGCGCCATGGCGCTTTGCCGGCTATGGTGCGGCGCGCGTCGGCATGCGCGAGCTGTGGCAGGCGGCGTTGCCGACCGCCGAGGCGCTGGGCGTGCTGCCGATGGAGGTGTTGCAGGCAGGGTTCTGGCGGCTCGACCCGGCACGTACGATTGCGAAATACGAGGCGTTCGGGCGGATGGACCCGGACAGCGACGCTGCGCGCGCCTTCGTCCGGCTGGAGGATTGGGCGAATGCCGGGGAACCGCTGCCGCTCGCCTGCGCGCGCGACCTGTTCGATCGCTTCATCGCCGCCGATGCGCCGGGTACGGGCGACTGGACGATCCGTGGATGCACGGTGACGCCCGCCGACCTGGACTGTCCGGCGGTCGAGTTCGTTTCCACCACCGACCGGATCGTGCCCGCCGCCACCGCCGCGGGGCTCGCCGACCATCGCGAGCTCGCGCTGGGACACGTCGGCATGATCGTCGGCGGGCGCGCCCGGCCTGCGCTGTGGCAGCCGCTTGTCGACTGGATCGCCGGCCTGCCGCCCGCTAGATAGCGCGGGCACAAGGAGTTCATCATGACCGAGATCGTCATCACCGCCGCCAAGCGCACCCCCGTCGGCAGCTTCCTCGGCGCGTTCGCCACGACGCCCGCGCACGAGCTGGGCCGCGTCGCGATCGAGGCCGCGCTGGAACAGGCCGGCGTGAAGGGCGACGAGGTGTCGGAGGTGATCCTGGGCCAGGTGCTCACCGCCGCGCAGGGGCAGAATCCGGCGCGCCAGGCATCCATGGCCGCGGGCATTCCCAAGGAAGTGCCCGCCTGGGGCGTCAACCAGGTGTGCGGATCGGGGCTGCGTGCGGTCGCGCTCGCATGTCAGGCGATCCAGACCGGCGATGCCAGCATCGTCGTCGCCGGCGGGCAGGAGAGCATGTCGCTCAGCCCGCATGCGCAGACGATGCGCGGCGGCACCAAGATGGGCAACGTCAGCCTCGTCGACACGATGGTGAACGATGGCCTGACCGACGTGTTCAACGGCTATCACATGGGGATCACTGCGGAGAACCTCGCCGAGCAATATCAGGTGACCCGCGGGGACCAGGACAGCTTCTCGGTGGCCAGCCAGAACAAGGCGGAAGCCGCGCGTGACAGCGGCCGGTTTAAGGACGAGATCGCGCCGGTGACGATCAAGGGCCGCAAGGGCGATACGGTCGTTGCGGACGATGAGTATATCCGTAGCAACGCGACGCTCGACAGCGTCAGCGGCGTGCGGCCGGCGTTCAAGAAGGACGGCACCGTCACCGCCGCCAATGCGAGCGGCCTCAACGATGGCGCCGCCGCGCTCGTGCTGATGAGCCGCGAGGAGGCCGAGCGGCGCGGCACCCCCGTGCTCGCGACGATAAAGAGCTGGGCGAGCGCCGGCGTCGATCCCTCTGTGATGGGTATCGGCCCCGTGCCAGCGTCCAGGAAAGCACTCGAAAAGGCCGGCTGGACCGTCGCCGACCTCGACCTGATCGAAGCCAACGAGGCGTTCGCCGCGCAGGCCCTGTCGGTGTGCAAGGAACTGGGCCTCGACCCCGACAAGACCAACGTCAACGGCGGCGCCATCGCCATCGGCCACCCGATCGGCGCCAGCGGCGCGCGCGTGCTGACCACGCTCCTCTACGAGATGCAGAAGCGCGACGCGAAGAAAGGCTTGGCGACGCTGTGCATCGGCGGGGGCATGGGGATCGCGATGTGCGTGGAGCGGTAGGGGAGTTGCCGAAAGGCGGTATTCTACCGTTGGAAATGACCCAGACGCAATTTGTGTCTTTTAGGCGACACATCCGTGTAATGTGACAACCGTTTCATCAAACCGGCAGAAAGCATCTTGTTTGTGCGCGGTGCGCTGAGCCAAACTGGTTCTCTGTTTAAGGCAAAAGTGCCGAAAATAGGGGACCATAATGAAGACTTGGCTGCTTTCCGCGAGTGCGCTCGCGGGCGGGATGTTGCTCGCCCCGACCGCCTTCGCCCAGACAACTCCCGAAGTTCCGCAGGCCGAAGCGCCGGCCGGTGCGTCTATCGCTGATGCCCCTAAGGACGACGCCGCGCGTCCGGGCGAGGACATCGTCATCACGGGCTCGCGCATCCGTTCGCCGAACGCGCAATCGGTCGTACCGATCTCGACGGTGTCCGCTGCCGAACTGACGCAGACCGCCCGCACCTCGATCGGTGACGTGCTGAATGACCTGCCGCAGCTCACGAGCACCTTCAGCCAGTCGAACTCGACCCGGTTCCTCGGCACTGCGGGCCTCAACCTGCTCGACCTTCGCGGCCTTGGGACGCAGCGCACCCTAGTGCTCGTCAACGGTCGCCGCCACGTCGGCTCGGACATCCTGAACAACGCGGTGTCGGTCGACACCAACACGATCCCGACCGACCTGATCGAGGCCGTGGACATCGTCACCGGCGGCAACTCGGCCGTGTATGGCTCCGACGCGCTGGCAGGCGTCATCAACTTCCGTCTGAAGCAGACCTTCGACGGTCTGCAAATCCGTGCGCAGGGCGGCGTGAGCGATCGCAAGGACGCGGGCAGCTACTTCGTAAGCCTCACTGGCGGCAAGAACTTTGCTGATGGCCGCGGCAACCTCGCTCTTAACCTGGAATACACCCGCACCCAAGATCTCTTCGCATCCCAGCGGCGTGAATATCGTCAGACCGACGGGTTCATCACCACGAATATCGATGCTGCCGGACCGGGCGTCGGTGGCAACCTGAACTACGATGGCGTTCCCGATGCCGTGTTCTTCCGCGACATCCGCGTCGGCTCGTTCTCGGACGGCGGCACCGTGTCGTTCGCGGGTGCTGGCCTTGGCGCGACCGCCGCTGCGCGCTGCGGTCGCGATCCGCTGGGTCGCGCCTATTCGTGCAACTATCTGTTCCAGCCAGGTGGCTCACTCGCCCAGCAGACCGGCACCCGCGTCGGCATCGCAGCGGGCAGCGCCGCGTCCCCCTCGGCAACGCCGTCCGGCTCGTTCATCGGCGGCAACGGCAACACGCGCCGCGAGGGCGTGCTGGTGCAGCTCCTTCCGCAGCTGGACCGCTATTCGGCGAACCTGATCGGCCATTTCGACGTGTCGGACGCCTTCAAGCCGTTCGTCGAAGCAAAGTATGTCCGCGTCGACAGCGTGGGCTTGGGTGGTTCCGGTCCGGCTTTCTACACCGGGTCGACGATCGACGCGCTCTACGAGCGTCCGCGCCTCGACAACCCGTTCTTGGACGCGACCTCGCGGGCGACGTTGACTGCCCAAGCACTCGCAGCGGTCAACGCCGGCATCAGCCCGACGACGGGCGCCGCGATCACCGCGGCGCAGGCCGATACGCTGCGTGCGCAGATCAACAGCGGTGCCTATCGCTTTATTCTGCGTAAGAACCTGACCGATCTGGGCTCGCGTCGGGAGGATGCGCGTCGTGAAACCTACCGGTTCGTTGCGGGCGTTCGTGGCGACATCACCGACACGTTGAACTACGAGATCTCGGCAAATTACGGCGAGTTCAAGGAACGCACGAAGGTTCTGGGCAACGTCGACGTCCAGCGTCTCAGCTTGGCGCTCGACGCGGTCCGCGGTCCCAATGGCCAGATCGTCTGCGGCGCTCAGCTTGATCCATCGCGCTTTGCATTCGGTACCGACATCGGCGGCAATGCAGCCAATCTGGCCGCCGACATTGCCAACTGCCAGCCGCTGAACCCGTTCGGCGTTGGCAGCATCTCCGATGCCACGAAGAACTACGTGCTTCGCAACACGACATCGGCCGGCAAGATCACGCAGCTCGACCTCCTGGCGAACGTCGCAGGCGATACGTCGAAGTTCTTCAACCTGCCTGGCGGCGGGATTGGCTTCTCGATCGGCGCGGAGTATCGGCGGGAGACGAACTTCTTCAAGGCCGATCCATTCGTCGAGCAGGGCTACACCTTCTACAACGCCTTGGCGACGTTCGACCCACCGTCGTTCGAGGTCAAAGAGGCGTTCGGCGAATTGCGGGTGCCACTGCTCAAGGACATGACGCTCATTAAGGAGCTGACGCTCAGCGGCGCAGGTCGCGTGTCGGATTACAAGGGATCGGCTGGCACGGTCTACACGTACAACCTGAACGGCACGTACGCGCCGTTTGAAGGCCTTCGCTTCCGTGCCAACTATGGGCGCGCCGTGCGTGCGCCGAACCTGACCGAACTCTATGCCTCTGCAGGTCAGAACTTCGCACCCGGGTTCAGCGATCCATGCTCCTCCGACAATCTTGGTCGCGGCACACAATTCCGTGCGGCGAACTGCGCGGCTGCGGGCATCCCGACGACTTACAACTTCCAGTATGCACAGTCGCTGGAGATTTTGAGCGGCGGCAATGCAGACTTGAAGGCTGAGAAGTCCGACTCCTATACGTATGGCGGCGTGTTCTCTCCGACATTTGCACCTGGACTGGTGTTGTCGGTCGATTATTATAACATCAAGGTGAACAACGTGATAGCCTACGCAGGTGCGCAGGCTACGGTTAATAACTGCTACGACTCGCCATCGCTCACCGGCAACCAGTTCTGCGCGCAATTCCAGCGCGTGGCGGCGGGCGCCACCGGGCCAAATGGCGAGCAGCCGTTCCGTATCATCGAAGGCTCGTTGCTCGATAATCCACTCAACTACGCCAGCCTGAAGCGGCGCGGCATCGACGCGGACCTCAGCTATACGCGGCGGTTCGGCGAAACGCGGATCGGTGCAGAAGTTAAATACACCCACATCCTCGAAAGCAGCAGCTTCTTGAACCCGCTGCAGCCGGGCTTCGCCGACACCACCGTCGGTGAACTGGGCTATCCGAAGGATCAGGTGCAGGTGAACCTGGGTGCCGACTTCGGTACTCTCACGCTTGACACTTCGTTCCGATATCTGTCGAAGCAGTCGGTCGGCGCAATCGAGAACCATATCGCGTTCCAAGGCCGTGCGCCGCAGAACCTCGACGATTTCGACATCCCATACTACCCCGATGTTCTGTACATCGGCATGAAGCTGGGCGTGGACATCGGCGAACGGTCGAACTTCTACGTCGGCGTCGACAATCTCACCGATCGCCTGCCGCCGCTCGGCTCGACCGGCATCGGTGGGGGCAGTGCGATCTTCGACAACGTCGGTCGTCGCTTCTACGCCGGCGTGACTGCCCGCTTCTAAAACAGCGAACCAATAGGTCTTGTGGGGTCGGTGGTTTCCACCGGCCCCTTTTTTGTTAGGATTGGCGCATGAACGCCGATCCGATCCTTGCCGCCGATCACCTTCTCTCCCAAGGACGTAAAGCTGAAGCTGCAGCACTGGTCGCACGTGCGGCCGCGAATGGAGATGCCAAAGCGTTATTCCAACAAGGCCTATGGCTACTGGCGGGCCAGGTGGTTCCCCGTGATATTTCCGCGGCGCGTGCCGCCTTTATAAAAGCCGCACATGCCGGTCATTCTGAAGCGCGCCTGGTCACCGCCAGCCTAGCCGCGAATGGCACCGGTGCTCCTCCCGATTGGGCAGGAGCCCTTCGTACGCTTCGATCAGCAGATGCAGCCAACGATCAATACGCTCGACACCTGCTCTCGCTACTCGCCAGGATGAGTTTAACAGCCGAGGGAAGTCCCACAACGCTGCCTTTGATTACACCGCTGACCGCTGACGGAACGATAGGCCGAGTTACATCCTTGCTCACCACAGAGGAGTGCGGTCACATCGCCAATAGCGTCGCTGACATGCTCGCCCCGTCATCCGTCGTAGATCCGGTAACCGGTTGCCTGATCCAGCATCCCGTGCGCACCTCGGATGCGGCGGTCGTCAGCCCTGTTCGAGAAGATCCGGTTCTCCGTGCGATTAATCAGCGCATCGCAGCGGTTAGTAAAACGGACGTTCGGCAAGGAGAGGCACTAACGATCCTGCGTTATTTGCCGGGGCAGCAATTCAGACTGCATGCCGACACGCTGCCCGGCGTGCGTAATCAGCGCGTAATGACGGTGATCCTGTACCTCAACGACAGTTTCGAAGGCGGAGAAACGGTGTTTCCTCTGCATGATCTGCGTATCGTCCCGCGAGCAGGCGACGCTCTGATCTTCGACAATGTCGATGCAAGCGGTCAGGCATTGGCGCAAGCACGGCATGCTGGAGATCCGGTGACGCGCGGGGTGAAATGGATCGCCACACGCTGGATCCGCGCACGTCCCTTTGATGTCTGGCAAGGCCCAGAGTCCGTCTAACCCCACATCCGCCGGTACCGCTGCCCCATCCCCGTCAGCAGCTCATACTGCGACAGCCCGCTTGCCGCCGCTGCCTCCGGCAAGGCAAAGTCGATTGGCAGCCAGTCGCCTTCGCGGACGCCCGGTGCCGCACTCACGTCGAGCGCGAGCAAGTCCATGGAGACGCGGCCGATGACCGGGAGCGTGCCGCCGCGTGCGCTGCCGCGGTCGGAGAAGGCACGCAGGTAGCCGTCGGCATAGCCGAGGTTGAGGATCGCAACCTCGGTCTCGCGCGGGGCGGTCCAGGTGGCGTTGTAGCCGACGGTGTCGCCGGCGGCGACGGTGCGGCGCTGGAGGACCTGCGCCTCGGGCTGCACGACCTGGCGGATCGCGCCGACATGCTCGGCGCGTGGGATGCCGCCGTAGAGCGCGAGGCCCGGGCGGGTGAGGTCGAAGTGATAGTCCGGCCCCAGTGCGATCCCGGCGGAATTGGCGAGGCTTAGCCGCCGCGCGCCCGTTACACCACGCAGCGCGGCAAAGGCGGCGCACTGGCGCGCGTTCATCGCGCTGTCCTCGTCGGCCGCGGCGAGGTGGCTCATCACCGTTTCGATCGACAGGCCGTCGAGCAGGCCTTGGCGCACCGCCTGCGGCGACACGCCAAGCCGGTTCATGCCGGTGTCTACCATCACGTCGCACGCCCCCCCGCCCGCCTGGCGCCAGCGTGCGACCTGCGTCTCGGTATTCAGCACCGGGCGCGCGATGCCGGTGAGGGCGACCCCCATATCCTCTTCCCGGACGCCGTGGAGGACGGAGAGAGGCAGGCGCAGCGCGGCGAGCCGTTCGGCTTCGTCCCACGTCGCGACGAAGAAATCGCGGCAGCCGGCGGCGTGGAGGTGCCGGGCGACCTCGGTCGCACCGAGGCCGTAGCCGTTCGCTTTAATCGCGGCGCCGCACGCGGCGGTGCCGCTCATCCGGTCGAGGGTGCGCCAATTGTCGGCAAGGGCTTGGGCGTCGAGCCGAAGGCGGAGGGGAGCAGTCACCCCGCCGCGCATAAACGCGCGCGCCGCCGCCGTCGATGGCGGCGCGCGCGGGGTCAGCGCACGATGCGACCGACCGGCACCATCATGCGGCTGCCGGGCAGGGTTGCGACCTGGACGTCGAAGACCTCGGCGATGCGGGCTGGGGTGAGCGTGACGCTGGCCCCGCCCGCGGCGGCGATCCGGCCGTCGCGGAGGAGCAGGACGTCGTCGGCGACGCGTGCCGCCTGGGCGAGGTCGTGGAGGACGAGGACGACGCCGCGCCCGGCGACCGCGACACCGCACAGGCGGTCGAGGATGTCGATCTGGTGCGCCGGATCAAGGCTGGCGAGCGGTTCGTCGGCCAGCAGCCAGTCGGGTTCGCCGGCAAGCACGCGGGCGAGGAGGACGCGGGCCCGCTCGCCCCCCGACAGTTCTGCGACCGGGCGGTCGCCGAGCGCATGCGTCTGCGTTGCGGCCATCGCCGCATCGATCGCGCTGCGGTCGGCGGGTGACGGCGCGGCGAAGGGCGTACGATGGGGCACGCGGCCGAGCGCCACGACCTCCCGCGCGGGCACGTTCCAGTGGACCGCGGCGTCCTGCGGCAGATAGCCGATGCGGCGGGCGCGGACGCGGGGCGCGAGCGTGGTGACCGCCTCGCCCACCAGCGTCACGCTGCCGGTCGCAGGGGCGACGAGGCCGGCGAGCGCCTGCAGCAGCGTGCTCTTGCCTGCGCCATTCGGCCCGAGAATGACGGTGACGCGGCCACGACGCAGCGTCGCATCGACGTCGGTCAGGACACGGCGACGACCGAGATCGACCGACAACTGCTGCGCGATCAGATCCATGCCCGTCCCCGATGGCGCAGCAGCAGGCCGAGGAAGAACGGCGCGCCGATCAACGCCATGGCGACGCCCAGGCGCACCTCGCCCGCGCCCGGCGCAAGGCGGCAGAGGCTGTCGGCGAACAGGACGAGCGCGGCGCCGCCCAGGGCGCTCGGCAGCAGCAGGGCGGACGGACGGTGGCCGAAGACGGGGCGCAGCAGGTGCGGCACGACGAGGCCGACGAAGCCGATGACGCCGGTCGCCGCGACGCCGGCGCCGACGCCGAGCCCGGTGCCGAGCACGACCAGCGCCTGGACCCGGCCGAGCCGGACGCCGAGCGAGCGCGCGGCCCCCTCCCCCAGCGTCAGCGCGTCGAGCGCCGGGCCGGCGAGTACGAGCAGGACCGTGCCGACGACGAGGAACGGCGCGGCGCGTGCGACATCGGCGAGGCCGCGGTCGGTGAGCGCACCCATCAGCCAGTCGAGCACGCCCGCCACCGCATAAGGGTTGGGGGCGATCGAAATAAGGAAGGCGGTGAGCGCACCCGCGAGGCTCGACAGCACGGTGCCGGCGAGGATGAAGGCGACCGGATCGGCACTGCGCCAGGTCAAGGCGACGAGCAGCAGCATCGCGGCGAACGCGCCGATCATCGCCGCAGCGAAGACGCCGAGGCTGGAGGCGCCGGCGTAGAGGATGGCGGCGACCGCGCCCAAAGCCGCGGTGGACGAAACGCCGACGACGGCGGGATCGGCGAGCGGGTTGCGCAGGAACCCCTGCAACACCGCGCCCGAGACGCCGAGCATCGCGCCGAGCAGCAGGCCGAGCAGCGCACGCGGCAGGCGCAGTTCGATGAAGATCGCGGTGGCGGGGTCGCTGTCCCAGGGGAGCCATTGCTTGCCTGCGACGAGCGAGAGCGCGAAGCCGACGACGACCAGCGCGGCGAGGATCGTGAGGCGGAGCGTGCGGGTCATGACATGCGCTCCGCACGGATCGCCGCGAGCCGGCGCAGCGCGGGGACGATCGTGGGGCCGCCGCAGTTCATCAGGTGGCGGGGAAAGGTCGCCTCGACGACATGGGCGCCGGTGCGGGCGAGGACACGGCGGCGCAGATTTGCGGTGCGACCATCGCCATCGCTCAGGATCAGCGCAGGGGGATGCGCGACGATCGTTTCGATCGGCAGGGTGGCCGTAAAGGCGAGGCCGTAATCGGCGGCGGCGTTGCGCAGGCCGGCACGGCGCATCAGGTCGTCGAGCAGGGTACCGCCACCGTTGGCGAGATCGCCCGAGATGTAGAGCAATGCCGCCGGGGTCGGGCCATGCGCGGGCGGAAGGGCAGCGTCGATCGCGCGGACCATGGCCTGCCCGCGGGCGGGGACGCCGGCGGCAGTGGCGATCTGCATGACCTGCGCCTGGCTGGCAGCGATGGTGGCGGGGGAATCAAGGGTCAGGACCTTGAGGCCGGCTTGGTCGTAGGCGGCGCGGGTCGCGGCGGGAGCGAAGGTGTCGGTGACGACGAGGTCGGGGTGGCGGGCGATCACCTCCTCCGCCGTGCCGGCGGTCGCCGGGTAGCGGCGCGCGAGGGCGAGCGGCATCGAGGTCGATGCCGGGTCGTGCGAGTAATGGCTGACCGCGGCGAGGCGATCGGGCGCGATCTGCGCCAGAATCGCGTCGGCGCAGGGGTTGGTGGAGACGATGCCGCCTTGGCGTGGCGCGGGGGCGCAGGCGGTTAGGGTGAGGGCAAACCAGATTCCCTTCGTCACCCCGCGCGTGTTCCGGGGTCCACCGCGCCGCACCGGAAGGGCTGGAGCCTCTAGCCCTTCACCCAGCCGCGGGGTGGACTCCGGAACAAGTCCGGAGTGACGGGAGATGTGGGGCGAGTGGGCGCGCGCCTCACGAAGCAGCTCCCGCCACCGCGGGAGCGATGACGGGGGTGTGCGCATCAGTCGAGCTTCACGCGGATGCCGCCATAAGCCGCGCGGCCGTAGGTGCCGTATTCGGCGACCGTCTGGTAGCGTGCGTCGGTGACGTTATCGATGCGGCCGTAGATCGAGAGGCGATTCCCGATCGGCAGTTCGGCGCGCACGCTCGCCAGCGCATAGCCGTCGACCTGCACGCGGGAACCGAAGCTGTCGCTGTCATAGCTGTCGCCGACGATCTGCACCGTGCCACCGATACCGAGGCCGAAGGGCAGGCGATAGTCGACGACGAATGCCGCGGTTTCCTTGGGCCGGCGCAGCAGATCGGTGCGGAAGGCGGTGCCGGGCGTGCGGTTCTCGGCATCGATGTACGACACGTTGGCCGATACGGTCAGCGCGTCGATCGGACGCAGGCCGATCGCGAACTCGACGCCCTCGGCATGGGTGCGCTGGATATTGTCGTAAACGCCGAACGGGCGATTGACGCAGATCGAGCCATTGGTGGTCTGTTCGGTGCGCGAGCAGCCGCGGAAGCTGATCTGGTTGCGCGTGTCGCGGTTGAAGTAGGTCGCCGAGACGCGCGCGCGGCCATCGAGCAGCGCCTGTTCGATGCCGGCATCCCAGTTGCGCGCGGTTTCGGGATCGAGCCGTGTGTTCCCGTAGTCACTGTAGAGCTGGTACAGGGTCGGCGCCTTGAAGCCCTCGCCATAGCTGGCGCGGAGGGTGGTGCCGGTGGCGAGCGCCAGCGCGGCGTCGGCGCCGAAGGTCACGTGGTTGCCGAACGTCTCGTGATCGTCGTTGCGGATACCGCCGGTGAGCGTCAGCGCATCCAAGGGCTTTACGATCGCCTCGCCATAGACGCTGGTGATGCCGACCGAGCGGCGCAGGGTGGCGTCGCGGTAGCGGCTGTCTTCATGCTCGACGCCGGCGACGATGCGGACCTGCTCCAGCGGCTGGAAATCACCCTGATACTCGTAGCGTTCCGAACGGCCGCGGAACGGCGACGGCTTCGCGCCCGGGCGGGCATAGGTATCTCGGTTGATGTCGGCGATGGTGAAACCGACGCGGTTGCGGAATGTGCCGAAATTGGCGTGGAGGCCGGCATAGCCGTACAGCTCGTTCGCGGTCGAATAGCTGGGATCGTCGGCGAGGACGAAATTGGGGGCGGGGTAGCCGTCCGTCTCGGTCTTGCTGTCCGCCCAATAGCCGCGCAGGTCGAGGCCAATGCCGTCGGTGAAATCGACGCCGATCCGACCCGTCGCGCCGTACTGGCGATAGCCGTCGCGTTCGGTGCCGTTCGCCGCCGCCGAGACGCCGTCGCTGCGCAAATAGCCGCCGGTCAGCGCGCCCGAGATCGCGCCGCTGCGCCCCGAAATACCGCCTTGCGCGAACACGCTGTCGGCATAGCCGTATTCGGCGCTGGCGCGCGCCTTCAGCCGATCCGTCGGTGCTTCGGTGATGACGTTGACGACGCCGCCGATCGCCTGGCTGCCCCAAGGGACCGAATTGGGGCCACGCAGAACCTCGATCCGCTCGACGCTCGCCGACAGCAGGTTGGCGAAGTCGAAGCCGCCACCGGTCGAGGACGGGTCGTTAACGCGGATGCCGTCGATCACGACCAGCGTCTGATCGGATTCGGCGCCGCGCAGGCGCACGGCGGTGAGGCCACCAAGGCTGCCGTTGCGCGTTACGGTGACGCCAGGGGTGGTGGAGAGCAGGTCGGCGACCGAGACGGTCTGGCGACGCTCGATCTCGTCGCGGGTGATGACGGTGACGGCCTGGCCGACTTCGGCTGCGGGCTGCGCGACGCGGGTCGCGGTGACGACGATGTCGTCGTCGGGCGTGGGGGCGATCTGCGCGACGGCAGGCGCAGCGAGCAGCAGGCCGAGCGTCAACAGCGACGGACGAGCGATGGCAACAGATAGGCGAACAGTCATTTGGGCACATCCCCTTTGAGCGTGCGCGACCATTCGCGCACGGCGGATGTCGCTCGCATCGAGGGGGTTCCCTCGTCCGCCCGGCACACCCCGTCCGCGCAGAGGATCGACGATGAAAGGCAGGTCTCCTGGCTTCCGGGTCGTCGCGTGGTGTCCCGCCTTCCCAGTTCCCGAAGGAACCAGTGGCTTGGATGGGGACCCGCTCGCCGGTCACAGTTGCGGGGGCAGCGCCGGATCGGCGCCTCCCCTGCGCGTCCCGGCTTCCCTTTTGACCCCGTCTCCGGGGACCTTTCACGGCTGCGCCCTTAGGAGCGCAGAGGCTGTGCCGTCAATCGAGTTCGACGCGGACGCCGATCCACAGCGTGCGCGGAGTGGCGCGTTCGACGATGGTGGCGCCGCTGATCCCGGCCTCGACGCGGGCGTCGAACAGGTTTTCGGCCCGCGCTTCGAGCGTCAGGCCTTTGACGAGAGGGAGTGCGGCATAGCCGTCGAGCGTCGTTGCGGGCGCGAGGCTGCGGCTGTTCTGGTCGTCGTCGAACTGGCGCGCAGTATGGCGCAGCGTGGCGGAGAGCGCCGCCCCGGCCCGTTCCCAGCCGAGCGTACCCGATACCGCATCCCGCGGCGTCTGCGCGGGACGCAGGCGGTCGAGCGCGTTGCCGGGCGCCTGCACTCGCGCGTCGACATGGCTCCAGGAGGCGCGGGCAGTCACAGGGCCGAGCGTGTACCGTGCGTCGACCTCCAGCCCGGTCGAGCGGATCGCGTCGAGGTTGCGGCGGATGCGTTGCACCGCGGTCGGCGTGGACGACAGCGTGACGTTGGCGATCGCGTCGGCGAGTCGGTTGTGGAACAGCGTCGCGGCGAGGCTGGCGCGCGGGAGCGGCGTCCAGGTGATGCCGCCTTCGATGCCGGTCAGGGTTTCCGGGACCAGCGCGGCATTGGCGATTGTCGTGTCGTTGCCGACGCGGAAAGGTCGGTACAGTTCGTTGAGCGTCGGCAGGCGCCAGCCGCGATAGGCGGCGGTGCGCACGCTCAGCGTGGGCGCGAGCTGCCAAGCGGCGCCGAGGCGGCCGGTAAATTCGGTGCCGGTGCGCTCGACGAAGCGAGCGTCGGTCAGCGCCGCCCCGCCGGCGAGCGGGCGTTCGCTGAGATAGCCCTCGGCGATCCGCCATGTGTCGACGCGTGCGGCGCCGGTCAGCAGCAGGTCCCCCAGTGTTACGCTGCCGTCCGCGAACAGACCGGCGGTGCGGTTCGATCCGCCTGCTTCGCGCCGCCGGGTGGGGGCGGCGCTGACGAACAGGAACAGCTCCTGCGTCTTACCGGTGACGTCGCGCACGTCCGCGCCGAGGCGCAGGTCGACGGTGCCCGCGACCGGTGGCTGCACCTCGATACGGGCGCCGGTGCCGCTCGCGGGAGTATTATACTGGTCGAGCGACTGGCTGACGCTGGTGCGCGCGGCGTTAACGCTCGCGAAGCTGGAGGCGAAGGCGCGGGTCTGGAGATAGGCGAGCGCCGACCAGCCCCACCTGCCCCGCCCGACGAGGCGCAGGCTGGCGTCGGCACCCTGCGACCGGTTGGCGGTGAAGGCGGTGCCCCGCTCTCGCGCATCGGTGAAGGCGCTGACATTGGCCTGCAATTCCGTGCGCGGCGCGATCGTCACGACGGTGCGCAGCACCCCCGACGCCTGTTCGTAGGGTGCCGGACGATCCACGGGGCCGCGCTGGTCCGCTACCGTCGGCACGAAGCCGTCGCCGCGCGCGTAAACGGCCGACAAGGTCGCGAAGCCGGCGTCGCGGACCAGCGCCGCCGAGCCCTGCGCCTCCACCGATGCCCGGCTGCCGTAGAAGAGGCTGGCTTCGACCGGTGCCAGTTGGTCGGGATCGGCGCTGGTCAACTCGACGGTGCCGGCGAGCGCGCCCGGGCCGAAATAGCCGCTGCCGCCGCCGCGCGTCACGCGCACCTGCCCCAGCCGGCCGGTGGCGTAGGCCGGGAAGGCGACCCAACCGCCGAACGGATCGGCCTGCGGCACGCCGTCGAGCACCAGCAGCGCGCGGCTCGACGCATTGCCGCCGATGCCGCGGAGCGTGATGCCCTGGCTGGTCGGATTGGCACTGCGGCTGTCGCTGCGGCGGAATTGCTGGAGGCCAGCGACGTCGGCGAGCACGCTTTCCAGGCGCTGGCTCGCGTTCGCCTGCAACCGCGCGCGGTCGATTGTGACGATGTCGAAGGCGCGCTCGCCCGGTGATGCGGGCAAGCCGCGGCCGAGCACGACGATGTCGCCACCGCGGTCCTGCGCGGCAGCGGGCACGGCGACCAGCGTCGCGAGCAGAAGGGCGGAGCGACGCAGCATGCGCCCCTCATGCCGCTTTCGCGCGCGCCCGCAATGGCGAAACCTTACTGATCCAGGTTGGCATGTCGGAACGCCCCGGGCGGCGGGCGGTTGGCCGAGGGCATCAGGAGTCCCTACCATGACCGACTATCCCACCCCGCCCTATCCCGAACAGCAGCAGGCGATTCCGGGCCGGACCGAGGCGATGGACCCGCGCCCCGATCATGGCGAGACGAGCTACAAGGGCTCGGACCGGCTCGCCGGCAAGAAGACGATCGTCACCGGCGGCGACAGCGGCATCGGCCGCGCGGTCGCGCTCGCCTTTGCGCGCGAGGGCGCGGACGTGCTGATCGCCTATCTCGACGAGCATGACGATGCCGAAGAGACGAAGGCGCTGGTCGAGGCGGAGGGGCGGCAGGCGCTGCTCGTCGCGGGCGACCTGTCGCAACCCGATCACTGCCGCAAGGTGATCGCGCAGGCGGCGGACGCGTTCGGGCGGATCGACGTGCTGGTCAACAATGCCGCGCATCAGCGCAGCTTCGAGGCGTTGGAGGACATTTCGGACGAGGAATGGCAGCTGACCTTCGCCACCAACATCCATTCGATGTTCTATCTGTCGAAAGCGGCGGTCGCGCACATGGGCGAGGGCGGGTCGATCATCAACACGACCTCGATCAACGCGCAGGATCCCAACCAGCAATTGCTCGCCTATGCGACGACGAAGGGCGCGATCTACAACTTCACCTCCGGCCTGGGGCAGATGCTCGCCGAGCGCAAGATCCGGGTGAATGCGGTGGCGCCGGGGCCGGTGTGGACGCCGCTGATCCCCTCGACCATGCCGCCGGAAGCCGTGAAGACGTTCGGCGAGAACACGCCGCTGGGCCGTGCCGCGCAGCCGGCGGAACTCGCGCCCGCCTATGTCCTGCTGGCGAGCGACGAGTCGAGCTACATCACCGGCGCGACGATCCCGGTGACCGGTGGGCGGGCGTTCTTGTAATTCCGCTGCCGCATCGCCGACCCTCAAAGCGTCACCCCGGCGCAAGCTGGGGTGACGATGTGGTTGAGCGGGGTGCCTCACATTCGATCATTGCCCCCGCCCCCCGGGCGGTCCTACTATTCATCAGGCATCTTTTTCCCGAACAGGCACATCCATGATCGACGGCGCCCTGCTGATCGGCGGCGACACCCGCCAGGCCGAGACCCGCTTCACCGCGATCAATCCTGCGACCGGCGAGACGCTGACGCCCGATTTCTCGTCGGCCGGTGCCGATGCGGTGGCGGAGGCGTGTGCGCTCGCCGACGCCGCCTTTCCGACCTATGCCGCCACCGATCCCGGCGCGCGCGCCGCCTTCCTCGAACGGATCGCCGACAACATCCTCGCCATCGGTGACGACCTGATCGACCGCGCCTGCGCGGAAAGCGGCCTGCCGCGCATGCGGTTGGAGGGCGAGCGCGGGCGCACTGTGGGGCAGCTGAAGTTGTTCGCGGGCGTGGTGCGCCAGGGCGACTTCCTCGACGCGACGATCGATCCCGCGATGCCGGACCGCGCGCCGCTGCCGCGCCCGGACCTACGCCGCGTCAACGTCGCGATCGGCCCGGTCGCGGTGTTCGGGGCGTCGAACTTCCCGCTCGCTTTCTCGGTCGCAGGTGGCGACACCGCCTCGGCGCTTGCCGCGGGATGCCCGGTGGTGGTGAAGGGCCATCCGGCGCATCCCGGCACCGGCGAGCTGGTCGCGCGGGCGATCCAGCAGGCAGTCAAGGACAGCGGTCTGCCGGCCGGCGTGTTCTCGTACCTGCCGGGCGAGACCAACGCGCTGGGGGCTGCGCTGGTACGTGATCCGCGCATCCAGGCGGTGGGCTTCACCGGCTCGCGCGGCGGCGGCCTCGCGCTGGTGCGCATCGCGGCGGAGCGTGAGGAGCCAATCCCGGTCTATGCCGAGATGTCGAGCATCAATCCCGTCGTGCTGTTCCCTGCCGCGCTTGCTGCGCGTGGGCAGGCGCTGGGTAAGGAATTCGTCGCATCGCTGACGATGGGTGCAGGGCAGTTCTGCACCAATCCCGGGCTGGTGCTGGCGATCGACGGACCTGAGCTCGACGCGTTCGTCGCATCCGCCGCCGCGGCGCTGACCGACGCGGCTCCGGCGACGATGCTGACGCCGGGCATCCATGCGAGCTTCGAACAGGGCGTCGATGCGCTCGCCGCCCATGCTGCGGTGAAGACCGTCGCGCGCGGCAAGGTGGGCGCGGGCGTCAACCAGGGGGCGGGCGCGATCTTCGACACGACGGCAGAGGCGTTCCTCGCCGATCGTGCGCTGAGCCATGAGGTGTTCGGATCGTCGTCGGTCGTCGTGCGCTGCCGCGACATGGGTGAGATCGCGACGGTCATCGCAGGCCTCGAAGGCCAGCTGACCGCGACATTGCAGATGGATGCGGCGGACGAAGCCGACGCGGCGCGCCTCGTGCCGGTAATCGCGCGCCGCGTCGGGCGGGTCATCGCCAACGGCTGGCCGACGGGTGTCGAGGTCGCGCCGGCGATGGTCCATGGCGGCCCCTTCCCCGCCACCAGCGACGGGCGCACGACCTCGGTCGGCACGCTGGCGATCGCACGCTTCCTGCGGCCGGTGTGCTTCCAGAATCTGGCACCGGCACTGCTGCCGGCGGCGCTGGCTGACGCGAACCCGTGGGGGATCGCGCGGCGCATGGACGGCAAGCGTGAGGGGAGCCCGCGGTAAGCCTCCTTCCGTCGTCACCCCGGACTTATTCCGGGGTCCACCGGGCCTCGTGAGGAAAAGCTGGAGCCTCTACGCCTTCCTTCGTGGAGGAGTGGACCCCGGACCAAGTCCAGGGTGACGGAGGAGGTCGGGAAGCATTTGCCCGCCCCGCACTTTCCCGCTGGAGGCGGCGCGGTAGCCTCGTTACGCTCTCCCCAACAAAGGAGAGGCCGCATGTGCGACGAGACCACCGAAGCCGATAACGCCCGCCACCTGACCCCCACCTATCTCAACCGGCGTCAGCTCGGCGCCTCCGCCGGCGCAGTGGGGATGGCGGCGCTGCTGCCGACCGCTGCCGACGCCAAGCCCATCAAGGGCCGCGACGTCACGATCACCACGCCCGACGGGCAGTGCGACGCCTATTTCACCGCGCCGACCAGCGGCAAGCATCCCGGCGTGCTGATGTGGCCGGACATCATGGGGCTTCGGCCTGCGTTCCGGCAAATGGCGGATCGGCTGGCGAGTGCGGGCTATGCGGTGCTGGTCGTCAACCAGTTCTACCGATCGACCAAATCGCCGATCGTCGCTGCGGGCGAATCGTTCGATCAGCCGGCGGTGCGCGAACGGATCATGCCGTGGCGCAGTGCGCTGACCGCCGAGGCGGTGACGCGGGACGGCACGACCTTCGTCGCCTTCCTCGATCACCAGAAGGAGGTCGACACCAAGCGGCATATCGGCAGCGCCGGATATTGCATGGGTGGCCCGATGGTGCTGCGCACCGCCGCCGCGGTGCCGAACCGCGTGTATGCCGGTGCGTCCTTCCACGGTGCCGGCCTCGTCTCCGACGCGCCCGACAGTCCGCATCGGCTGGTTCCGAAGCTTGCCGGCGGATACCTGATCGCGATCGCCAGCAACGACGATGCGCGTAGCCCCAACGACAAAACCGTGCTGCGCGAGGCCTTCACCGCCGCCAAGCGTCCGGCGGAAATCCAGGTGTACGCCGACGCGATGCACGGCTGGTGCGTGATCGACAGCAAGGTCTACAACCAGCCGCAGGCCGAACGCGCCTGGGGGCGGATGCTCGACCTGTTCGGCAAGCAGCTCTGAAGGGATAGACAATGACCCCCGACCTGACGCTCTACACCAACCCGATGTCGCGGGGCCGGATCGCGCGCTGGATGCTCGAGGAGACGGGTGCGCCCTATGACGTCGTGCTGCTCGATTATGCGACGACGATGAAGGCGCAAGACTATCTGGCGATCAACCCGATGGGCAAGGTGCCGGCCATCGTCCACCGCGGCCATGTCGTCACCGAAGGCGCAGCGATCTGCGCCTATTGCGCGGAGGCGTTTCCGGACGCGGGCCTCGCGCCGACCGCAGACGAGCGCGCGGACTATTATCGCTGGCTGTTCTTCACCGCAGGGCCGGGCGAGCAGGCGATCACCAATCGGTCGATGGGTTTTGCACCGACCGCGGATCAGGAGCGGATGGCGGGATACGGCAATTACGAGCGCATGGTTGATGTGCTGGAACGCGCGGTGGCGGCGCATCCCTATATCGCGGGGGAACGCTTCACCGCCGCGGACGTGTATGTCGGTGCGCAGGTGATGTGGGGCTTGCAGTTCGGATCGCTGCCCAAGCGCGCGGCGTTCGAGGATTATGCCGGACGGCTGGCGTCGCGGGAGGCGCACAAGCGCGCCGCCGCACTCGACGATGCGGCGATCGCGGCCGCCGCCGCCTGACGCAACAGGAGCCGGCCATCCGAGGATAGCCGGCTCCCCCCTCACCTCACCGCCGCGGGGCAGCCGGCTGCGGGGCGATCGGAGCACCCGCAGCCGGTGCGCGCGTCCCTGTCGGCGGCGGGGGCGGAGCGGGTTGCCCCGAGGCCGGTGCCGGCGCTCCCGCGAGAGGCGGCGGTGGCGTGGCGCCGTTGGGCGCAGGCGGCGGGACGGGCGCGCCGCCGCCGGCTCCGGGCGGAGGTGCACCGGCACCTGGCGGAGGTGGCGGAGGCGCACCGGCACCGGGCGGCGGCGGCGGGGGCGGTGCGCCGGGACCATGCGGCGGATGCGCAGGGCCGACCTGCTCGACCGCGGCGTTCAGGCCGACGAGGAAATGCGCGCGCAACTGCCCCTGGTCGTAGCGGCCCTGCACCTGCACTGGGGTGCCGGTGGCGAGGTTACGCGCCTCGGGCCCAGCGTCGATCATCGTGCGGCCGCTGGCGTCCTGAACGACCAGACGATCGCCGAACACTTCGGCGACACGGCCCTTCACCGTGACGATGCCGCTGCTCGCGGATAGTTTGGCGATCGGCGTCGCGACCAGCGGCGCCATCTCCACCGACGGCCGCGTCATTGCCATCGCGCCGGCCCCGCCCGCGCTCGCGGCGAGCACCACCACCGCGCCCAGCGCCGCCCATTGGCGGTGTTCCAGCGTCAGCTTTTGCTTCAGTCGGTTCGTGAAACTACCCATGTCTCGTCTCCTTGGGATCGATGATGGGGTTCTACCGAGTCGCGGCCGACGCCCGCTGAACCATGCGGTTCAGTTTCGGTTTAGCCTGCAATCATAGAGGCGGGCGCCATGCGGATATTGCTGGTCGAGGACGATGACGAACTGGGACCGGCGATCGCACGCGCGCTGCGGGGCGAGCATTGCGCGGTCGACCTGATCGCCGACGGCATCGACGCGGCGCACCTCGGCGAAACCGAAGCGTACGACGCCGTGGTGCTCGACCTGGGGCTTGCCGGCAAGGACGGCATTACGATCCTGCGCGAATGGCGCGCGGCGGGGCGGGCGTTGCCGGTGCTGATCCTCACCGCGCGCGACGGCTGGTCGGACAAGGTCGCAGGCTTCAAGGCGGGCGCGGACGATTATCTGGTGAAGCCCTTCCGCGTCGAAGAGCTGATGATGCGACTGCGCGCGCTTGTCCGCCGCGCGGCGGGCCATGCGCAGCCGGTGCTGACCTGCGGGCCTTTGTCGTTCGATACGCAGATCGGCCATTTCGAGCTTGATGGCCTGCCGCTGAAGCTCACCGCGTTCGAATGGCGCGTGCTGTCGGCACTGATGCTGCGCAAAGAAGCGGTGATCGAGCGGCTCGACCTGCTGGAGCGCGTGTACGAAGGCGATGCCGATGTCGATTCGAACAGCCTGGAGGTGATCGTCGGCCGCCTGCGCCGCAAGATCGGCGCGGAGCGGATCGAAACGGTGCGCGGACGAGGGTATCGGCTAACCTGCGGCGAGTCGGCGCCATGATGCCGCGGTCGCTGCAGGGACGGATGCTGCTGCTGTCCGCGGTGGCGATCCTGGTGGCGCTCGGTATCGCGGGCTGGGCGATCGCAGGCGTGCTGGAGCGCGTCGTCACCGAAGGCATAGACCGGCGGCTGGACGCCGAGATCGCGCTGATGGCCAGCGTCGTCGATCGCGACGGGCGGGTGGATCGCGATGCGCTGGCGCAGCGGCAGGGCGCGCTCGAACAGGCGCACGACTGGCTGTTGCGGATTGAGGC
>ERZ941706.144-NODE-144-length-25586-cov-8.058830_pt1 | contig 25586 bp, 20 predicted proteins | sample MGYA00521232_ERZ941706 | MGnify/ENA primary metagenome ERZ941706 (study PRJEB32759, sample SAMN07749893) | skin metagenome | biome: transportation; feature: city; material: polyester macromolecule | host: Homo sapiens | place: Hong Kong:ER line | collected...
TTACACTCTACACCTATATTGCGCCAAGTTTGACTGAGTTTACCCATGCTTCACCTACCTTCATTACGTTCATGTTGGTGCTGATTGGTGTCGGTTTCTCAATTGGTAACCATTTAGGCGGACGTTTTGCAGATTTGTCCATTAATAAAACTTTGATTGGTTTCTTGGTTCTGTTAATTGTGATGATGGTGACTTTCCCAATTCTTGCACAAAGCCAGATTGGAGCAGCCATTGCATTAGTGATCTGGGGTGCAGCAACCTTTGCTTTAGTACCACCTTTGCAAATGCGTGTAATGTCAGTCGCTCATGAAGCACCGGGACTTGCCTCTTCAGTAAATATCGGTGCGTTTAACTTAGGTAATGCCGTAGGTGCAGCAGCAGGTGCGTTAGTACTCGATTTAGGTTGGGGTTATAGCGCAGTATCATTTGCTGGAGCATTACTAGCTGGTTTAGGTTTGTTATTGGTTTTATTTCAAATCAAACGTGAAAGTAGCCCTGCACAAGCTTTACAGCAGTGTTCAGATTAATAAAAAAAGCGCCTGATCTCAGGCGCTTTTTTTAAGCTATTTATTTTAAAATATCTGGTAATTTAGGGTGTTCATAAATCGGACTAGTCACTTCCCGCTTCATTTTAAGCAGCATCTGATAAGGTTGCTGTTGAACAAACATATTTACAAAGCTCAACGGGATTGCACCAGCAGGGTCAGCGTAACCACTGGTGGTTACTTTCACCTTATTATTTGCAACTTTCTGGAATGTCCAATCCCCTTCATAGCGTGTTAAGCGCACTACATCAGGTTGTATCGGATAATTTCCACTAATTGCAGTATTTTTAATTGTTACAACGCCATTTGCAGCCTTGCTCATTTTTCCTTTTACAACGACATCACGATCTTTCAAAGGAAACGGAAAATCCAACACCATATACAGTGTGAACTCACCTTTTTTCTCATCTTGAGACAACATTTCAACTTTGCCCATATAAGGCACCCACTGATCAGCACGATTTACATCTAAAATCACAGCGACAGCGCGCTCAAGTGGCACATCAAATGTCGTTTCTGCTTTATATTGAAAGACTGGATTATCAGTTTTTTGATAGGTCCAGACTTTAATATTATTGCGGTCTAAGCTGAGTTTAGCTTTTTCTGTAGAAGCAGCCCCCGTCCAGAGGCTGCTTAAGCAAAGAAGAGTGGTCAAGGCAATTTGTTTTTTATTCATGTTCTGCTCTATCTTGTTTTTCTCGCTACACATGGAATACGGACAGGGTTTTAAACCTGTACGTCGTTCAATCCTAAAACATCTTTCATGTCATATTTACGCGCTTCACGGCCCACAACCCATGCAGCAGCTCGTACTGCACCAGCAGCAAAGTTCATACGGTTAGTGGCTTTATGAGTCACTTCAACGCGCTCACCTTCACCAATGAACATCACAGTGTGTTCGCCAACGATGTCACCACCACGAATGGTTTCAAAACCAATTGTTTGACGGTCACGTGGGCCTGTATGCCCTTCACGTCCATACACAGCAACTTCTTTTAAGTTACGACCTAAAGTATCTGCAATTGCTTCACCCATCATTAATGCTGTACCTGACGGCGCATCTACTTTATGACGGTGGTGAGCTTCGATCACTTCAATATCTACTGTATCGCCAAATACTTTTGCTGCAAGCTCAAGTAACTTGATTGATACATTTACACCCACTGAATAGTTCGCAGCATAAACCACAGGTATATGGGTGGCAACTTCGTCTAGCTCAGCTTTTTGCTCATCTGACATGCCCGTTGTCCCGATTACTATAGCTACTCCAGCTTCACGACATAGCTTTAGATGCTCAGATGTTGCAACAGGAGTAGAAAAGTCAATTACGACGTCACAGTCTTTAAGAACCTCTGCCAAGCTTCCTGTAAGCTTCACTCCAATTGAACCTACCCCTGCAAGTTCACCAGCATCAGCACCGATTAAAGTACTTTCTGGGCGTACAACGGCTGCTCCTAATTGATAGCCTGCTTGTTGAACTGCTTGAATAAGTATACGGCCCATACGACCGCCTGCACCTAAAATACCAATGCGTGGAGCTGCTGACATAATCTTCCCAATCTTCGGTTTTACGTAATTTACCTACTATATCAAAACTCTTTGCTCATCTTAAAAAGTAAAAATTATTTTTTGAGTTAGGACGAAATTTAATCTGTTTTCACAAAAGTTAAAGAATTGATCGGCAGACTACGGAGCCACGAATGAGAAAAAGATGACTATAAGGAGTTCAGCATGCATTCGAGAATTATTGGTTTTACAGTAATGATGGGGATTATGAGTTCAGTGGCATTTGCAGAGCCTGCAATCCAGCCAGGAGACACATTAGAAAGCTTATCTAAAGCGCGTATTACAACAAACTTAAATACTCAAACAGCAACGCCTACAGCTCAAACAAGCGATGCCAATGCTGACGTTAAAGTTGAAGATATTGACCCAATTATTGGCGAAAAAACAGCAGAAGCACCGAAAGTAGCTGTACAGGCAGAAGCAGTAGCCGCACCAGTGATCGAAAATGCTCCTACTCTTGCTTCTAGCGAACCGACTGTCAGTGTTAATGATATTGATGTTGCTCACCCTACAGAGTAAGCAGACGTAATTTTCTTTTAAGCAGAATAAAAATAATAAGATGAATCAGCGCAATAAAAAGGCGGATATTTTATCAATATCCGCCTTCTTTTTAATTTCTTATCTAATCAAGTATTAATCGAACAAACGATCAAAGAATGATTTTTTCTTCGGTGAAGAAGCACTGTCTTCGCCATCAAAAGAAGCTTGCAACTCTTTAAGTAATTCACGTTGACGAGAATTTAAGTTGACTGGTGTTTCTACCACAATACGGCAGAGTAAATCACCCACCATGCTGCTACGTACTGGACGAACGCCCTTACCACGTAAACGGAATAATTTACCTGTTTGAGTTCCCTCAGGAATCTTCAAGCTAACGCGACCTTCCAAAGTTGGAATTTCAATTTCTTTACCAAGTGCAGCATCAGCAATGCTCACTGGTACGTCCATATAAAGATCTGCGCCATCACGTTGGAAAATTTCGTGTTCACGAACGACGACTTCAACGTATAAATCACCTGATTGGCCATCACGAATTGCTTCGCCTTTACCACTCAAACGAACGCGGTCACCATTATCTACACCCGCTGGAATTGTAACTTCCAACGTTTGCTGGCGATCGGCAACACCTGAACCATGACATGCCTGACAAGGGTTTTTAATAATTTTACCTTGACCACGACACGTACCACATGTTTGTTGTACAGAGAAGAAACCTTGCTGCATACGAACTTGTCCTGAACCATGACAAGTTTTACAGGTTTCAACATCTTTTGGATTTTTAGAACCTTTACCATCACACACATCACATGGTGCTGGAGCAGTAAAGGTAATGGTTTTTTTAACCCCTTTTACAGCTTCTTCAAGGGTAAGTTCCATTACATAGCGTAAATCTGATCCGCGACGTTGACGCTGTTGACGCCCACCACCACCGAATGCGCCACCGAAGATATCACCGAACTGGCTAAAAATATCTTCTGCACTAAATCCGCCGAAGCCACCACCGCCCCCGCCAAAGCCACCTTCGAACGCATTATGTCCCATGCGATCGTACATGCTACGCTTTTCGCTGTCCGATAAAACTTCATAAGCTTCAGCAGCTTCTTTAAATTTCTCTTCAGCTTCGGCATTGTCAGGGTTTCTATCAGGATGATATTTCATCGCCAATTTACGGTAGGCTTTTTTGATCTCATCATCACTTGCGGTTTTTGAAACGCCTAAAACCTCATAATAATCACGTTTAGCCATTTTTGGCGGTGCTCCTCACGGAATTTTATCAATACTCTATTGCCGACTAAATGGGGGGCTTTAGCCGAATTTACAAGGGGGAAATGTTTAAAAAATAGATATATTAAAAAACTGCCTTATTTTTTAAATATTTAGACAAGCCTTTTAACCATGCATTTAATAGAAATAACCACGCAATAGCGCTAAAAACTACGCCAGCAACCGTAGAGGCTGTGACCCAAAGATTACTATCCCATGCAAAGAAGAAGAGCGGAATAAACCAGACAACAGCAAAAATTGCCATAAATAGAAATAGAATCGCATTGCGCATAATCCATAGCGCATGCGCATGAATCCAAACTTCTGCATTATCTACAACTGCCACTTTACGAGCGACCAAATAAGCAAAGGCCGCAAAAATAACCGTAAACAATGCAAGAAACATGAACGCATAAGAAATTACTATATAGCGGCGATGCTGTTCGATATGGTCTTGCCCCATCTGTATTTCACCTCAATTCACTGCATTTTGCCTATTTTTTATGCAGTGAAATAATCCTGTATTTTTTGTGTAAAGACAGGTGCTACTATATTGGAGTTTTCAATATTTCGCACCTTTATTCACAAAAAATTTATGTATTTTATGCGGTTTTTTTCACCTTAAACCACGCTGCGTAGAGTGCAGGTAGGAAAAATAATGTCAGTAAGGTGGCAACAATCAATCCGCCCATGATCGCAACTGCCATCGGACCAAAGAAAATACTTCGCGAAAGTGGAATCATGGCCAGAACAGCGGCTAAAGCAGTCAAAATAATTGGACGGAATCGACGCACTGTCGCTTCAATAATTGCTTCCCAAGTTGGATGTCCCGCTTGTCGGTCCTGCTCAATTTGATCAATCAAAATAAGCGAGTTACGCATGATCATGCCAGAGAGCGCAATTGTGCCTAACATGGCCACAAAGCCAAATGGTTTGTTAAATAACAGTAAGAATAAAACAACACCAATTAAACCCAGTGGAGCTGTTAACAACACAATGGTAGAGCGAGACAAGCTTTTGAGCTGAATCATCAGTAATGTCATGACCACTGCCAAGAAGAGTGGCATACCCGCATTCACAGAATCTTGCCCACGTGCAGACTCTTCTACGGTTCCACCCACTTCAATGAGATAGCCACTTGGCAATTCAGCACGTAACTTATCCATTGATTCAGCTAACTCACCCACAACGGTAGCAGGCTGTAAATTGGTACGAATATCTGCGCGAACAGTAATCGTCGGTAAGCGGTTACGATGCCAGATCAAACCATCTTCAAACTTATACTCAATCTTCGCGATTTGAGCTAAAGGTACAGTGGTTCCATTGTTCGTTGGCACAGCTAAGCTTGCCAGTGAAGCCACTTCAACGCGCTCTGCTTGGTCCCCGCGTAAGCGAATTTCAATGAGTTCACGTTTTTCACGATATTGCTCAATCGTACTACCAGTAATTGATGCATTAATGAAGTTCGCTAAATCCAGACTAGAGACACCCATTTGTCGAGCACGGTCTTGATCAATTTGAATGGAAATGATCTTACTTGGCTCGCCCCAATCTAAATGCACATTGGTGGTATTCGGGTTTTCACTCATTACTTTAGCGACTTGCTGTGCTTCTTTACGTACCAGATTTAAATCTTCACCTGACACACGATATTGCAATGGATAACCCACAGGTGGGCCATTTTCGAGTAATGACACACGAGTACGGACTTGTGGGAGTAACTGCTTAATTTGTGTTTCTAACGAACGACGAATGTCATCACGATCATCAAGTGATGATGCGAGTACAACAAACTGAGCAAAGCTGGCTTGCGGTAATTGCTGGTCTAAAGGTAAATAAAAACGTGGTGAACCTGTCCCTACATAGGCCACATAGTTATCAATACCTTTTTGTTTAGACAGGAATTTTTCAACCTTTTTCACAGCTTGTTCTGTTGCTGTTAAAGAAGCGCCTTCTTCAAGTTTTAAATCGACTAAAATCTCGGCACGGTTTGAAGGCGGGAAAAACTGCTGAGGTACAAGTTTAAACATCAGCACAGAGAGCACAAAAATCCCCACCGTCGTTGCAATCACGGTTTTACGGTAGGTCACACAAAACTCGACCATCTTTCTAAAACGTAAATAGAAACTAGATTGATAAGGATCGTAATGATGGTCCTGTGAAATTGCCACAGTTTGCGGTTGCGGTTTTTTCGTTAATCTTGCCCACAAACGGACATACCAAGGGGCCTGATGTCCTAACTTGGTAAAATCTGGTAATAGCTTTTCACCTAAATAAGGTACGAATAAAACTGCCGCGATCCAAGACACCAATAAAGCAATGGTCACGACCTGAAAAATAGAGCGTGTGTATTCGCCTGTACTAGACTGAGCCGTAGCAATCGGTAAAAAACCTGCCGCAGTGATGAGTGTTCCGGTTAACATTGGAAATGCTGTGGTTTTCCACGCAAATCCGGCGGCTTTAATCCGGCTATAGCCCTGCTCCATCTTAATGGCCATCATCTCGACGGCGATAATGGCGTCGTCAACTAACAGGCCTAACGCCAAGATCAAAGCACCAAGTGAAATCTTATGCAGCCCGACATCGAATAAACTCATACCGGCAAAGGTCATTGCTAAAACTAAAGGAATAGAAAAAGCGACCACCAATCCCGTACGGAAGCCTAAAGAGAAAAAACTCACTAACAAGACAATAATGACTGCTTCAGCGAGTACCTTCACAAACTCATGAATACTGCGTTGTACTGCTACAGGTTGGTCAGAAACTTTCTGCAATTTCATGCCGAGTGGCAAGGTCTTTTGCAATTGGGCAAATTCTGTTTCTAGATTTTTACCAAGGGCAATAATGTCACCGCCTTTACGCATCGAAACGGCAATGCCAATACCATTTTCACCCATGAAACGCATACGTGGTTGAGCAGGCTGACTAAAACCACGATAAACATCAGCAACGTCACCAAGCTGGATGGTTTTATCACCGACCAATAAAGGTGTTTTTTTAATTTCATCAATGTTTTGTAGATGACCACTTACTCTAATTTGAATACGGTCTGTACCCGTTTCAAAAAAGCCAGCACTTGCCATACTATTTTGCTTTTGTAAGGCTTCTTGAATCGCTGTAACTGGAATTCCGAGCTGCACCGCTTTAGTGTTAGAAATCTCAACCCATATTTTTTGGTCTTGTAGACCAATCAATTCGACCTTACTGACATCCTTGACTCGTTGAAGCTGTAATTGCAAACGATCTGCATATTCTTTCAAAAGTGCATAGTCAAAGTCTTTGCCTGTCAGTACATAAATATTACCGAAAGTGTCCCCAAATTCATCGTTAAAAAATGGGCCTTGTACACCATTTGGTAGTTCATGGCGAATATCATTCACCTTCTTACGAACGTTATACCAAACATCAGGGATCTGTGCCGATGTCAGCGAGTCCTTGGCAACAAACGTAACCATCGACTCCCCTGGGCGGGAGTAAGCCATAATCTTGTCATACTGCCCTGTTGTCATCAGTTCCTTTTCGATACGGTCAGTCACCAGCGTTGAAACTTCTTTCGCTGTTGCTCCCGGCCAATAGGTTTGTACAACCATGACTTTAAAGGTAAATGGTGGGTCTTCACTTTGTGAGAGTTTTGAATAAGAGATCGCGCCGATAATGCCAAGTAACAGCATAAAATAAAGGACGATACCTTTATTATTTAATGCCCATTCCGAGAGATTGAATTTCATGGCTGGATTGCTCCCTGAATTTTCACCGCACGGTTTTCACGGTCAATCGGGTGAATCTTCTGCTTATCGCGTAGCAAATGCACACCACCAATCACCACCCAATCATTTGGTGTTAAACCAGATAGCACGGGTACACTGTCTCTGCCATATGCACCAACCGTTACAGGTACTTTACGTAAAGTCTGATTCGCATTAACAACCCAGACATAAGGCTGATTATCTGTTGCTGAAACGCTCGAAAGTGGCACACTCATCACGTTGGTTTGAGTTGAGGTAAAAAATACGCGTGCACTTTGTCCAAGTTGGATAACAGACTGCCCTTCTTTGAGTGCAACTTTCACTGTAAAGGTACGAGACTGATCCGCCGCCGGAGAAACTTCGCGTACATATCCGGCAAACCTTTCATTCGGTTTAGACCACAAGGTGATCCAAGCCGCTTGACCAACTTTAATCTCGCTAACCGCTTGTTCTGGTACGCCAATAACAACTTCACGCTCTCCATCAATTGCCAGTTGATAAGCAGCTTGTCCTGCTGCCACGACTTGTCCAATTTCTATGTTTCGCGCTGTAATAACACCATTTTTGTTAGAAACGAGTTGGTTATAACCAGTTTGGTTGGCAGAAACCTCATAGTTAGAACGAGCTTGTTGTAATGCCGCTTGTGCCGCGTCATATTGATTTTTTACAGTGTCATACTGCGAACGGCTCACTGCATTAATCGGGAGTAATTGTTGAAAACGTTTAAGTTCATCTGCTGCTGTTTTTGCCGAAGCCTGTGCATTATCCAGTTGGGCTTTAGCAGCATTTAATTGTAACTGAGCATCTGCCACATCGAGTTTTGCTAATACTTGTCCAACTTTAACTCGGTCGCCTACATCCACATAGCGCGCCGTAACTTGTCCACCAACCCGAAATGCCAAAGCCGTTTGTTGTCTAGCCTGCACGTCCCCTGCATAGCTTTTTTGTTCATTGAGTGTGGTTAATGGCTGCGCCACCATCACATAGGGTATTTCTTCTGTTTTGGGTGCTTCTTTACTGCATCCCATTAATGTGACCGTACAAACAATCACCATACTCATGATGAGAGGTTTTAACAGATTCATATCTTATCGCTCTTATTCAAACTGATTTTTTAAGGCACAATATGCTTGCATCATAATTTGTTTGTTTTTTAATTAATATACCTGCGAGTACATTAATTAAAAAAAACTTATAAATATTTATTTTTCTAAACTTTTATTAGAGGGTTTTGTGCAAACAGTTAATCAAAGTGGTCGCCCCAAAGATCTGGAAAAGCGTGCTCGTATCCTACAAGCCGCGAAAGCTATTTTTTTAAAATCCGGTTATCACGGTACTAGCATGAACCAGATTGCACAGGAAGCAGGCGTTACTAAACTCACGGTTTATAACCACTTTCAAGATAAAGTGAACCTGTTTATCTGTGCGATTACGGAAACTTGTGAAGAGACACTGTGCACTAAACAATTTGACTTAGATACATCGGCAGACTTCTATCAAACACTCTTTATTGTATGTTCACGTGCCTTACAAATTATTTATTCACCTGAAGCATTAAAGCTTGATCATGTATTGTTGGAGCTTGCAGCCGAACAGAACCCACTCGCCCTACAGTTTTTTGAAGCTTCACATACACGAATGGAGAATCAATTAGCTGAGTTTTTTCAAAAAGCTGCTCAATTAGGTTTCATTCAAGCCGATGATCCGATCTATCAAACAGAGCTGCTTTTGACCTTATTGCTTGGTGTACGCCATCACAAGGTTTTACTGGGCATTACTGCTGCCCCAAATGCACAGGAGCTAGAGCAAATTATTCGCGACGCAATTAATTTATTCTTGCTCAAATATCGGAATTAAACCAAAGTCCGATTGTCAAAAGTTGCGCTAAGTGCATGCCAGCTTTTAAGACACTACAAGCGAATTAAATGTTATTTTTTAAGCAAAAATTCACATTTTCTTACGCTCAAAGCTTGGAATGTTTGTTAATCGCGCTATATTCGATAAGAATAAGAACAGGAGAAAATAGCATGGTTCAGCAAATCGATGCGCCACTGCGTGAGGATGTCCGCTTACTTGGTAATTTGTTAGGTGAAACCCTAAAACAACATGCAGGACAAGAACTGTTTAATCAGATCGAGCAAATCCGTGCTCTTGCCAAAGGTGCACGTGATGGTCAAGCTGAAGCCGAAAAGCAACTAGAACAATTATTTTTAGAACTGCCCGATGAAGAGTTACTTCCTCTCACCCGCGCTTTTTCTCACTTCCTCAATTTTGCCAATATTGCCGAGCAATATCATGTGGTCCGTAGCCGCAGACAGGCAGAGTTTGATTCGGATGCAAACTCTCCGAATCCGCTGGTTCACTTATTTCAAAAATTTAAAGATAAAAGTATTTCAACAGAAAAACTATTCCAGCAAATTTGCGATCTTAAAATTGAGTTAGTACTTACGGCGCACCCAACTGAAGTGAGTCGTCGTACCCTCATTCAAAAATATGATGATATTAACGCTTGCCTCTCACAGCTTGATCAGCAAAAACTTACCCCACGCGAACGCCAAAATGCACTTGCGAATTTAAAGCAACAAATTAGTTCGGCTTGGCAAACAGATGAAATCAGACAACACCGTCCGACTCCAGTCGATGAAGCAAAATGGGGATTTGCCACAATTGAGCAAACACTTTGGAATGCTGTACCTAAATTCATTCGCGAGTTAAATGAATTAGTTCAAGAAAACTGCCAACTCAATTTACCACTTAATATTGCACCAGTACGTTTCGCATCTTGGATGGGTGGAGATCGTGATGGCAACCCAAATGTTACCCATCAAATTACCCAAGAAGTACTGTGGTTATCACGCTGGCAGGCTGCTGACCTTTACCTAAGAGATATCGAAAACTTACGTTGGGAACTTTCAATCCAGACGTGTTCTGAAGAAATGATTCAGGCAATTGGTAGCCAACATGCAGAACCTTATCGTGAATATTTACGTGCTACACGAGAGCGTTTAAAAGCGACTCGACACTGGTTAGCTCAGCGTTTACAAGGCTTAGAAGCAGACGACAGCAATGTCATTAAAAGCAAAGATGAGCTTTTACAACCATTATTGCTATGCTATCGCTCTTTAATCGACAGTAACCTACCTGAAATTGCGAATGGTCAACTGCTCGACTTTATCTACCGTGTGAACTGTTTTGGTATTGAATTACTTAAACTCGACATTCGCCAAGAATCAGGCCGTCATCGCCAAGCGATTTCAGCCATTACCGAATATTTAGGTTTAGGTAATTTTGAATCGTGGACTGAACAAGCGCGCCAAAATTTCCTCATTCAAGAATTACAAAGTAAACGCCCGCTTTTACCGAAATATATTAATGAACCTGAAGGCAGTTTGATTGGTCATCCAGATGTTCAAGAAGTATTTGCAACCATGCGTACTTTGGCAGACCAACCACCTGAGTCTTTAGGGGCATATATTATTTCGATGGCTGAATATCCAAGTGATGTTTTAGCTGTGTTGTTATTGCAAAAAGAAGCAGGTATTCAGCATCCTTTACGTGTAGTTCCTCTATTTGAGACTTTAAAAGACTTAGATGGCGCTGCAACTACCATGAATACGCTGTTCAATATGCATTGGTATAAACAGCACATTCAGGGTAAACACGAAGTCATGATCGGTTACTCCGACTCTGCAAAAGATGCAGGGTTCATGTCTGCCAACTGGGCGCAATATCGTGCTCAAGAAGAGCTGACTGCAATTGCTCAAACACACGGCGTACAGTTGACACTATTCCATGGTCGTGGCGGTTCAATTAGCCGTGGTGGCGCACCAACCCAACAAGCTCTATTCTCACAGCCGCCTGGTTCGATTTCTGGTGCAATTCGAGTCACTGAACAAGGGGAAATGATCCGCTTCAAATTCGGTCTAGAAGGAATTGCGATGCAAAACCTTGAGATCTATACCGCAGCAACACTTGAAGCGACCTTATTACCACCACCAGAGCCTAAGGCTGAGTGGCGTGAACTCATGAATCGCATGACTGATCATTCTGTTAAGGTCTATCGCCAGACAGTTCGTGAAAACCCACATTTTGTCAAGTATTTACGGACCGTTACGCCTGAACTCGAATTACAAATGTTGCCTTTAGGCTCGCGTCCTGCAAAACGAAAAGTGAGTGGCGGCATCGAGTCTTTACGTGCGATTCCATGGGTATTTGCTTGGACACAAATCCGTTTGATGTTGCCTGCATGGCTAGGTACAGGTGCTGCCATTAATGAAGTGATTGCCGATCAGCAAAAAGCAACACTTGATGAAATGCTTCAGCAATGGCCTTATTTCCAGACGCTGATTGATATGCTGGAAATGGTATTGTCTAAAGCCGATGCCAACATTGCACTCTATTACGAGTCTCATTTGACTGAAGATGAAGATTTAAAAGTGCTCGGTAATCAATTACGTCAACGACTAAAAGATGCTGTTGAAACGCTACTTAAATTGAAAGATGAATCAAAGCTTCTTAGCAATAATGAAGTTCTCGATCAATCTATGCAGGTTCGTAAACCATACTTACTACCTTTGCATCTTTTACAGGCCGAACTCATGAAACGACGTCGTGATTATCTCGCTGAACGTCAGGCTGAGAATACCCCTGTTGACCATGCACTTATGGTGAGTATCGCGGGTATCGCTGCTGGTTTACGTAATACAGGTTAAGCTAATTTTACCAATTGTTTTATAAAGCAGTGCATCTTGATGTGCTGCTTTTTACTTGCAAAATTCTCTATTTTTCTTAAATTTTCCCCGATTTTCTATTTTTTTGAATATTTTTTAAAAATCATAAAATTAATATTTATGAGAAAAAAATAACTAAATACGCACATTTAGTTTTTTTAAAATTATACCAATCGTTAAAAAATAATTACTTTTCACTCACATACTTCTCTGTAGAGATTAAATGCATTCCCAAGAAAGAGTATCATGGCAGCAATTAAAGAATAATGAGCTTATTTTATGTCCAATTGGTTTCCAAAATGGCAGCCTTACCAAGGTGATATTGACCATCGGCCAGTCTCTACCAATGAATATCTCCCACCCGTTCAAAGTGCTGTTTTGGGTATTCAACATGCATTTGCTATGTTTGGAGCGACTGTTTTAGCACCCTTACTCATGGGTTTTAATCCTAACCTTGCTATTTTAATGTCTGGAATCTGCACCATTCTGTTTTTCTTAATTACAGGTGGTCGTGTTCCAAGTTATTTAGGATCAAGTTTTGCCTTTATTGGGGTGGTTGCAGCTGCAACTGGGCATATTACAGGTTCAGGTGCCAATCCAAATCTATCTATGGCTTTAGGTGGAATCGTAGCATGTGGTGTTTTTTATGCCATCATCGGTTTTATCGTGATGCTTACTGGTACACGCTGGATTGAAAAACTCATGCCGCCTGTGGTGACTGGTGCCATTGTGATGATTATTGGTCTGAACCTTGCACCTGTTACGATTAAAGGTGTTGCAGGCCAACCATTTGAAATGTGGATGGCCTTAATTACCGTACTTTGTATGGGTAGTATTGCAGTCTTTACTCGTGGCCTGTTGCAACGCTTGCTTCTGTTGATTGGTTTGATCTTGGCCTATGTGATTTATGCCATCACCACCAATGGGCTAGGTTTAGGTAAACCAATCGATTTTAGCCAGATCTCACAAGCCGCATGGTTCGGGATTCCAAGCTTTTCTCATCCTACTTTTGACACGAATGCTATGCTAATTATTGCGCCAGTTGCGCTTATCTTAGTAGCAGAAAATCTAGGACATATTAAAGCTGTTGGCGCGATGACTGGTGAAAACCTGACTCCACAATTAGGTAAAGCATTTGTTGCAGATGGTTTGGCAACAACATTATCTGGTAGTGTCGGCGCTCCAGGGATGACTACTTACGGTGAAAACATTGGTGTGATGGCAGTCACTCGTGTGTACTCAACCATTGTTTTTGTGATCGCAGGTGTCTTTGCAATTTTCTTAGGTTTATCTCCAAAATTTGGTGCGGTAATTAGTACTATTCCAAGTGCTGTTTTAACAGGCGCGTCTATTGTTGTGTTTGGTTTAATTACCATTGCTGGGGCCAAAATCTGGATCGAAAACAAAGTTGATTTTTCTAATAATAAAAACCTGATAGTTGCTTCTGTGACGATTATTTTAGGTGCAGGTAACTTTGAATTATTGTTCGGTAATTTCAATTTAGGAGGTATTGGTACAGCAACATTTGCGGCCATTATCCTAAATTGGTTGTTTAGTTTAAAAGATAAAACTTAAGTTTAGAAAGGCAGCGTAAGCTGCCTTTTTTCATTCCGATTTAGTATGATAAATTTTTGCGCTTCAATACGTTCCTATCATGCGTTTTGATTTTTTTGATTTACAGCTGGTCCTTCATATTGTCTCTACTGGTAGCCTCACTAAAGGTGCTGACCGCTCTGCAATTTCACTTCAGGCGGCGAGTGAGCGTATAAAAAAACTCGAACAGTATTTTGAAACACCTTTATTTATTCGCCAAACTACAGGCGTAGAGCTCACCACAGCGGGACATGCTTTTGTAGAACATGCTCGTCAGCTTTTAGCACAAAAAGATCAACTCGAACAAGAAATGCAGCGCTTTAAGTCTTCTACAATAGAGCCATTAACGCTTTGGTGTAACTCTTCTGCTCAAAGCGAATATTTGCCTCCGTTATTACCGCAATATTTAGTACTTCATCCTGAAATGAATATCGATTTGCACGAAGCAGAAAGCTCAGAAATTGTAGATGCATTAACCCAAGGAATTGCGAGCCTTGGCCTGGTCTCAAATTTTTTTGATACCAGACATCTGCAAACTAAGGAATTTGCTAGTGATCCATTAGTTCTGATTTGTCCTCCTACTCACAATTTAGCTCAACACCAACAGCTGAATTTGGTAGAGGCTTTAAGTTATGGTTTTATTGGCCTTAAACCTCATCATTCGTTGCAACAGTCCATCGAAACTCAAGCTAAGCTATTAGGCTTTAACATACAGTACCGTTTGCGCTTACCTAACTTTGGGGCGATTGCTGAGGTCGTTGCCAAAGGTGTCGGAATTGCGATTATGCCAGCTCGTGCCGCACAGCGTTTGCAATCGGACTATGATTTTCATTCCATTCAACTGCTAGGTGCATGGGCAAATCGTAAACTGCTTTTGACTACACAAAATTTCAATCAGCTACCTAATAGTTATAAACAATTTGCCGATTTTTTATTGCAACATCGCCCTTAAAAATTGGCTTAATGCAAAATCATATAAAGCCCTAATGACACCAAACCTATAAAAAAGATACGGCGAAATAACTGCTCATTTAACCGATAACGGATTTTTTTACCTAACCACATTCCAACGAGCGCCGCCAACAATGCAGCAAAAGATAAACGATAATCCAATGTCATCCCCGACATAGGGTTGTGGTGTAAAAAGACTGCAAGACAAATGGTAGAGACAGTAAACGTTAGTCCTAAAGCCTGAACCAACTCATCCCGCTTTAAATGTAAAGACTGCAAATAAGGAACGATTGGAATAATAATGACACCTGTTGCTACAGTCACTGCCCCGCCGATATATCCAATAATCGGTGATAGCCAACGTTCATACTTCCCTAAGTGTGGAAGTTTCTTCACGCACAGACCATAGAGTCCATATAGGGCCAACATGCAGCCTAATAAAATCTCACTACTATGCCCATGACTTTGACTTAAAGTAGGTAAAAAGCTCCATATTGAACCTACTATAATGCCGACAAGCAAAGTCCAGAAACGGCGAATAAAAGTCCAGACATGTCCTTCAGCAAAAAGCTGCCAGACGTTGGTGACCATTGAAGGGACAATGAGCAGAGATGCTGCCTGAAAAGGGCTCATTGCGATAGTGAGTAAGCCCATCGATACCGCCGGCAATCCTAAACCGATCATGCCTTTAATCATGCCAGCGAAGGCAAAGACCACTATAATAATTGCTAAAAAAGTCACTGTTTATCTCCGATTCCTTAAAGGATATGCTACGGAAAAAACAGGTACTGCCCTATTCTTGTTTTTAGGAGTAGGCCTCAATTAAAAGTTGAGGCTGTTTTATATTTCTCTTCTAATACATTACTAAAAATACTTTCGATCATCCATACACGATACAAGCTATTAAATACGTAGGTCTGACCATCAATACGCAGCTCTAAAACCGGTAAATCAGGCTGATGCTTGTCTTTGCAAAGTGCATCATTCTGCGCCAAAACAGATTGCACATCTTGGTCGGTTAGCTGCTCAATCCCAAGCTGTTGCTGTAACTGTTGGAAATGTTTTAAGAAAGATAAATCTTTTCCTTTTGTCCAAACTGCCTGCAATATCGTAAAAATTGTATCGATTTGCTGATTCTCTTGCACACTATAGAAAAGCTTTGCCATCTCTAATGTGCTTTCCTCAGTAGGACGACAAAATGGTGTAAAGGCCACACCTGTTCGTTTAGAAACACGTGTCGCCAAACTCCAGTCAAACCAGTCTCGACCTTGATAACTTAAAGGGTAAACTTTTAGTTGAATATCATAATAATCAGCCAGCTCTTCCTTAATATAGGCAAGTAACAACCAGCTCATTGGGTCTTCTAAAGCAATATAGACATCAAGCTCAGGATGAAGCGTCTGAATCTCGGTAAGCGCCTCAGCATCATTAATCAAATGTTCACGCCATTCGATATGATTAATTAAAAAAATTGGATTGCCCGTCAGTAACTTTTGCTGCTTCAGACGACGAGTCAAACGTAATAAATCATCTACTGCGTGATATTTACGTCCACCAAATTCAAAGTATGCCGCAGGTACAGGCTCATCCGTAAAAATGCGTTCTGAAAAATGTTGAGGAAGCTGATGTTTAACTGCCATGGCATGTAAAGTACGCAACTTTCCATATTGTTGTTGCCAAAGCATGTGAAAAATATCTTCTAATAGATGGAAGAAGTTCTGACCTTGTAATGGAGTTCTTTTTAATATGACTGCCGCTTGTTTTAAAGATTCTGGGCTTGGGATTTCTGGAAATTCATCGAAACCGAAACGATGTTGTTTGGCTAATATCTTGGCATCATTCAGACAATAATTTTGCCACTCTTCATGCGACATGCTGTTTGGAGGTTCAGAAGCCGTATGAGAAATAATAATTTTTAAAGGCTTAAGTTCATCACTTAAAATTTCATCTAGCTGAGACAATTGCTGAACAGCCAAATAGCTATACACATCATCAAGTCGTAAATAAATACTTAAACCATTTTCCGTGGGTAACACCGCTTGACGAGAAGGCTTTTGGTAAAACCAGCTCGATCGAATAGGGTCAAACCAACGGCGTAGCAGTGACATGAGTTGTGCCTCTAAAAAATAAATCCTAAGCGAGATCAAAGATTGTTTTGATCATAGTGCAAGGTAAAACAGTAGTCGAGATTGAAATATAACTACCTTAGTTTACGCAGAAAATAAGTCATGTTTTTAGCAAGTTCCTACGTAGGTGAAGATTTTATCACCATTTTATGGCAAACCCATAGAATGATCTAAAAACACCTTTTTCTACAAGCTGATTTTATTTACCAGACATGAAAAATGCACCCTTAACATGATAGCAATTCATCGTGTTAAAGGGTGCATGATTCCTAATCAATTATTAAAATTGAATATTTTATAGAACGCGTACAGCTCCTTTCGCTGCACTTGTTGTATGCATTGCATAAACTTTTAACGCTTTTGATACTTTACGTTTACGTTCTTCTTTCGGATGCCAGCCTTTCGCTTCCTGTACTGTACGACGATGTGCCATAGTCGCATCATCAACGTTTAAGTGAATCGTACGGTTTGGAATATCGATTTCAATAGTATCACCATCTTCAACCAAACCAATCGCACCGCCTTCAGCCGCTTCTGGTGAAACGTGACCAATTGAAAGACCTGATGAACCACCAGAGAAACGACCATCTGTTACCAATGCACAGTCTTTTCCTAAACCTTTCGATTTAAGGTAGCTAGTTGGGTAAAGCATTTCTTGCATACCCGGACCACCACGTGGACCTTCGTAACGAATCACAACCACATCGCCAGCTTTAATGTCATGACCTAAAATTGCATCTACAGCTGCATCTTGGCTCTCAAATACACGCGCTGTGCCCGTAAATTTCAAGATTGATTCATCAACACCTGCAGTTTTCACGATACAACCATCAAGCGCGATGTTGCCGTATAGAACTGCTAAACCACCATCTTTAGAGAAAGCATGTTCTGCATTACGGATAACGCCTTTTTCACGGTCGCCATCTAATGTTGAATAATAGCGATTTTGCGAGAATGCAACTTGAGTTGGAACACCACCTGGTGATGAACGATAGAATTCATAAACGTCTGCATCTTCAGTACGAATAATATCCCACTTATCCAACGCATCTTTTAAAGTTTTCTCGTGTACAGTCGGTACAGATACATCAAGCAACTTCGCACGATCAAGCTCACCTAAGATCGCCATAATGCCACCCGCACGGTGTACATCTTCCATATGAACGTCTTGTTTTGCAGGCGCTACTTTAGACAATACAGGAACTCGACGTGATAATTCGTCAATATCGTCCATTGTAAAATCAACTTCTGCTTCACTTGCCGCAGCCAATAAATGCAGAACCGTATTGGTTGAACCACCCATTGCAATATCAAGGGTCATCGCATTTTTAAATGCAGCCTTGGTTGCAATCGAACGAGGTAAAATGCTTGCATCTTCTTGTTCGTAATAGCGCTTAGCCAATTCAACAATAAGTTGGCCTGCTTTTAAGAATAGTTTCTTACGGTTTGCATGCGTCGCAACAATCGAACCATTACCCGGTAAAGATAAACCTAAAGCTTCTGTTAAACAGTTCATTGAGTTTGCAGTGAACATACCTGAACATGAACCACAGGTTGGACATGCCGAACGTTCAAATTCTTCAACTTCTTCGTCTGTATAACTTTCATCAGCCGCAACAACCATTGCATCAACAAGGTCAATCGCTTTTTCACTACCGCGGAACTTAACCTTACCAGCTTCCATTGGTCCGCCAGACACGAAAACAACAGGAATATTCAGACGCATCGCAGCCATGAGCATTCCCGGAGTAATTTTGTCACAGTTTGAAATACACACCATGGCATCTGCACAGTGTGCATTCACCATATATTCAACTGAGTCAGCAATCAAATCACGTGATGGTAAAGAATAAAGCATGCCGTCATGCCCCATTGCGATCCCGTCATCTACTGCGATCGTATTGAACTCTTTAGCAACACCACCTGCTGCCTGAATTTCTGCTGCGACAAGCTGCCCTAGATCTTTAAGATGTACATGGCCCGGCACAAATTGAGTAAATGAGTTGACCACCGCAATAATCGGTTTGCCGAAATCCTCATCTTTCATTCCTGTTGCACGCCATAAGCCACGTGCGCCAGCCATATTTCTTCCGTGTGTCGATGTTTTTGAACGATAGTCAGGCATTAGTGTTTCCAACAAGTTGTGCTTGAGCGGAATTTTTCCCGCTCTGGCGAATGATACTGATATAGCGTTAGATCAGTCGGAATATTGACTCATCATCATAATTTGATCATTCTCCATTCTATAGAAGCAAATAATATTCGGAAAGCCAAGAACAGTAATAGACAGTCAATATTTAGCAAAACTTACATGAATAATTTTTTATTTTTTCATAACCTTTTTTTATCAATAAAAGTTTTTCAATAATTTTTTGTTCACTATTTAAAAACTAAAATGCTCAATCGCTATGATTTTAGGGCTTCAATCGTTTTTCACGTATACTACGCCTAAACTCTTTTTGGATTGCATTTGTGAAAATTATTTTTGCTGGCACCCCCGAATTTGCTGCAACAGCATTGGCGGCTTTATTAAAAACTTCCCATGAAATTATCGCGGTTTACACTCAGCCAGATCGTAAATCGGGTCGTGGACAAAAACTAACGCCATCTCCTGTAAAACAACTTGCACTTGAGCATAATATCCCTGTTTATCAACCCCTTCACTTCAAAGCATCTACAGAAGAAGGTTTAGCGGCTCAACAAGAACTGGCAGCTTTAGGCGCAGATGTGATGGTGGTTGCAGCCTATGGTTTAATTCTTCCACAAACTGTGCTCGATACACCGAAATATGGCTGTTTAAATATTCACGGTTCATTATTACCACGTTGGCGCGGTGCAGCACCAATTCAGCGTGCGATTGCAACAGGTGATGAAGAAACCGGAATCACAATCATGCAAATGGCTGCTGGTTTAGATACAGGGGATATGATGTATAAAACCTACTGTCCAATCACAGCCGAAGATACATCAGCGACTTTACATGACAAACTCGCAGCTCAAGGTGCAACAGCAATTTGTGACGTACTCGAGTCAGAAGAAACACTACAAAAATATTTGGCAGAGCGTGAAGTTCAAGATGAAAGCCTAACTGTCTATGCACACAAATTGGTGAAATCAGAAGCTCGTATTGACTGGTCAAATGATGCTGTTCAGCTTGACCGAAATATTCGTGCGTTCAACCCTTGGCCTGTGTCGTTTTGTGAACTAGACGGGCAAGTGTTACGTGTTTGGGCCGCAGAACTTACGATTACTGAATTTAGTAACAAAGTCCCAGGTGAAATTGTTAGGGTAGACAATCATGGTGTGATGGTGGTTTGTGGAAAAGGTCGACCATTGCTATTAACTAGTGTGCAATGGCCAGGTGGTAAGGCTCTCAATAGCAAACAAATGTTACAAACTCAAAAATTTCATGTAGGACAAATTCTGTCATGAGTCAGGTTTCATCAAATTCGTCACGATTTAACTTACGTGCTCAAGTCGTCCAGACGTTATTAAAAGTTCAGCAAGGCCAATCACTCGCTAGTATTTTAAATACACAGCTCAATCAGGTAGCAGAGCGCGATCGCGCTTTGTTTCACGAACTTGTTTTAGGTACATTGCGCCAATGGTTTGCACTTAAATCAATTAGCCTGCCTCTACTCAGCAAGCCTTTAAATAATGAGACAGTAGAAACCTGTCTTTATGTTGGTCTTTATCAAGTTTTATGCACGCGTATTGCAGCGCATGCCGCTATTTCAGAAACAGTAGATGCAACCAAACAACTTGGTTTCCCTGCACTCAGCGGTATTGTGAATGCTATTTTGCGCCGAGCTACTCGTGAAACTGATGACTTTCAGCAAGGCTTACAGCAGGCGCATGGCTTACCAAGCTGGCTTTTCAAACGCTTAAAAAAGGATTGGGGTGAACAAACTGAATCTCTCTGCCAATCTTTGAAGCAAGTCGCGCCTTTAACCTTAAGGGTGAACCAGCGTCATATTGGCCGCGATGCTTATTTAGCAAAACTACAAAGTCTAGAAATTCAGGCACGTGCTTGTACTTTGTCTGAGGCAGGTATTGTTCTTGAACAATCTGTACAAATTACTCAACTACCTGGTTTTGAACAAGGTTGGTTTTCTGTACAAGATGAACACGCTCAGCTTTGCGCAACATTATTGCCAGATTTGAACGATAAAATAGTAGTTGATGCGTGTGCTGCCCCAGGGGGCAAAACTGCTCATTTACTTGAAAAGTTTAAACCTGCTCAGCTCATTGCGATTGATCAGGACCCAAGCCGTTTAGTGCGTGTAACTGAGAACTTAAATCGCTTAGCACTTGATCAAAGTCATACAGAGATTTTGGCAGCGGATGCAACTCAATGGGTACCTGCACAGCCAGTAGATTGTATTGTGCTCGATGCACCTTGCTCTGCTACAGGGGTTATTCGTCGTCATCCTGACATACGCCTATTGCGCCAATCTACCGATATAGCTCAAACCATTGAACTACAAAAGCAGATCTTGGACCACATGTGGCAACAGCTTAAAGTTGGCGGCACATTGCTTTACATCACCTGTTCAATTTTAAAAGCTGAAAATGAACAGCAAATGATGACTTTTTTTGCTGAAAATCTAAATGCAAAAGAGATCAAGATTGATGCTAATTGGGGAATCGAGCAAACCCATGGTCGCCAATTACTGCCACAAGCGCAGTCTGGTGATGGGTTTTATTATTGTAAAATCCAAAAAATTGCATAAAAAAAGCAGGCTTTAAGCCTGCTTTTTTACTTGATCAGCATTAAAGTGTGTGCTGATCCTTTACTTCTTCTAAGACATCATCTAACTCTTCAGGATGTTTCGATAAATGGATAATGGACAAAGCCAAGCCACCCCATAAAAACACCATCGAAATTACCATCATTACGATTGCTGAAGTATTCATTATTCTATCCTCCTAGCGATCTTTCATTTTGCTTAAAACAATTGCAACGACTGCACAGAAAATCACACTGCCCCAGCCGAATACACCTTGTAAGCTCATACTATAAGTATCATAGCCATTTTTGATCAAATTAAATACAGTCATACTGAGTGTAGTTAACAAGATTAATGATGTAATGACTGTTAAAGTGAAATCCCATCCCTTACCTAATTGAATAGTTGAGATGCGATTGACATGATCACGAAGTTCTTTCAGTGCAGAACGTTTAAACCAAGTCACGGCTATAATAGAAAGTAAAGCACCGCCAATAATACCGATGTTATTGATAAAGTGATCAACGATATCAACCAGCTTAATTGCGTTTACACTTGAGAATAAAATAATTGATACAAGCGCACTACCACCGCCAATAATGGTTACAGCTTTTTTACGACCCCATTTCAATTTATCTTGCATTGCTGCAATAGGTACTTCCAAAATACTCACCATCGAAGAAATACCTGCGACGAAAAGTGAAGAGAAGAATAAGAAACCAAATAAATCGGCACCTGTACCTAAACTTGAAATAATTTTAGGGAATGCAATAAATGCTAACCCAATCCCGCCACTCACAACATCTTTAACTTCAGTACCTGCCGCATGAGCCATAAAACCAAGCGCTGCGAAGATACCAATACCAGCCAAAATCTCTGTTGATGCATTGGCAAAACCAACGATTAAACCAGAACCTGTTAAATTCGTTTTTGGTTTCAAATAAGATGCATAAGTCACCATGATCCCGAAACCGACAGAGAGGGAGAAGAAGGTATGGCCATAAGCCGCTAACCAAACTTTATAATCCATCATTGCTGACCAGTTCGGCGTAAAGAAAGCATTTAAGCCTTGAACCGCGCCTGGTAAACGTAATGATTGAATCACTAAAATAGTGAAGAGAATGAATAATAAAGGCATGAAAATCTTATTCGATAATTCCACACCTTTTTTCACACCACCATAAAGAATGATTAGAGTAAGTGCCCAAATCCCAACAATCGGCCAGAATAAATGACCTACAAACTGTAAATCAAAACCGGTTGCTTTTGTGGTCTGCAAATAGGTATTAAAGAAGAAACCTTCCGGATCACTTCCCCACATTTGACCAATAGAGAAGTAAACATAACTACCAGCCCAAGTGAGTACACTTGCATAATACAAACCAATGATGATACAGACACAAACTTGCCACCAACCTAATGTTTCCCCGCCTTTAAATAGGGCACGATACGCTTTAGGAGGTGAACCAGTACTACGATGTCCTACCGCATAATCTAAAAATAGTAACGGTAAACCAGCAGTAATGAGTGCCAATAGATAGGGAATAAGAAACGCACCACCACCATTTTCATAAGCAACGTATGGAAAGCGCCAGATATTACCTAAGCCTACAGCCGAACCAACGGCTGCAATAATAAAACCAGATCGTGACGTCCAGTTTTCACGAGAATCTGTCATAGAACACCTAATGTTAAAAGATTACTTATTTTTACTGCTATTGTTGATTGTTATTCCGCATGCAAAAAAAGAACCAAAAAATACTTTTGTGTTTGTAGAAAATAAAATGCACCTTTTGAGTATTTTTATTCTCTTAACAAACAAGCAAAAATAGAAAATTCTTCCTTAAAGATTTTTGTCCATTTTTTGCCCCTATATAGCTGAACAATACCTGTTTTTATTTCTTTTTACTGTAATTTCCGTCAGAAATTTTACGAATTTTCTGAGTTTTTTTCACAATTGGTTATTTTTCAGCTAATATTTACGTTCTACTACTTGTAGATTAAAATTATTATTTAATGCAATTTTATTGCAATCCCTGAAAATACTTATTTAATTACTCAACTTATCCACTAATTTATTTTTAACTCCCTAGTTATCAATTAAAATTTAATAAGTCCCATACGATTGACAAAATTTATACTAAATTTTCTAAAAGATTAAATTCATTTAAATGAGGAAGAAAATATTAATTATTTGAATTAAATTAATTTTTTTAAGGTTTAAAAATTTACTCATATCACATACCTCAAATCCTTATTTTTTATCAATGCATCTGTAGCAAGATGTCTATATCATGCGCTCAAAGATTTCTTTTATGTGGATGTAAAAATGAAAATATTAAAAATATCTTTATTAACGCTCGGGATGGGCTTAAGTGGCTTTGCTCAAGCAGACTTCGTAGGAGTAAAAGGCGACGTAGGTTACTGGTTCTATGACGGTAAAGCTAATATGTCTTCTCAATCACCTGAAGATCAAGATTTAGATCAAAAAGGTAGTGCTCAAATCTCATTAGCAGTAGAACACCCAATTCCATTTATTCCAAATGCAAAAATTCGTTATGTAAATTTAGATACCGAAACTAAATCAGAAACTTTAGGTCAAGCCAACTATAAAGTTGATTTAGATCATAGCGATTTTATCCTCTACTACGAGTTACTAGATAATATCGTAAGTGTAGATGCTGGTCTTGGTGCCACTGTATTAAATGGTGATATTACTGCGTATACAGGTAAGCGCGTGGATATTGATAAAACATATCCTATTGCTTATTTGTCAGGTGAAGTAAAACTTCCGTTTACAGGCTTAAGTGCTAAAGGTGAAGCAACTTATACAAACTTTGATGATGCACGAATTACAGATGCACTGGCAGAAGTAAAATATAAATTTGCAGATAACCTACTCATTGATCTGGGTCTAACAGCAGGCTATCGCGTACTTAATATCGACTTAGATGACTACGATAACAATGATCTTAAATTTGAGTTTAAAGGCCCATATGTAGGTCTAGAAGCACATTTCTAAATCAGAATTTCAGAACTAAAAAAGAACTCGATATGAGTTCTTTTTTATTTAAATCATATCTACATAACCTAAATATTCTCGAATTCTTTGACACCATACTTGAATATTTGGATATAACTTTAAATTAAAGCCACCTTCTTCAGCGACATGTGTGTATGCATATAAGGCAATGTCAGCAATAGTTAATTGATCTCCAACAAGATAGTCGTGATCTACTAAAGCTTTATCCATAATAGATAGTGCTTTATGGCCTTTTGGCTGTAAATTATGGTATTCCTCTATTCTTTCTGGTGGTAACCCTAAATATTTATTAATAAAACGAGCAACTGCAATAAATGGTTCATGACTATACTGCTCAAAGAACATCCATTGATACATTTTGGCTTTAATAAAAGGATCTGTAGGAATAAATTTTGTTCCTTCAGCCAAGTAACCCAATATAGCATTCGATTCGCTCAAAACACGACCATCTTCTAGGACTAATACAGGTATTTTTCCATTAGGATTTAAGGACAAAAAATCAGCTGATTGAGTTTCTTTGTTTAAAATATCAACGTGGATCCATCTATGATTAATATTTAATAAGGAAAGTAATAGTTTTATCTTATAGCAGTTACCTGAACCGACATCACCATAAATTATCATAGATGCTCTTCCCTTATTATGCATACTTAAAAGATTAATTTTCTTATTATTTATAGCACAACTCTTCCTTAGTATTTTTATATTTATTTCCCACACATATATTTTTTATCACAATAAAAAAACACCCCCATTCATTAGAACGGGGGTGTTTAGAATAATGAGCTGGCG
>ERZ941706.149-NODE-149-length-25186-cov-9.760774_pt1 | contig 25186 bp, 21 predicted proteins | sample MGYA00521232_ERZ941706 | MGnify/ENA primary metagenome ERZ941706 (study PRJEB32759, sample SAMN07749893) | skin metagenome | biome: transportation; feature: city; material: polyester macromolecule | host: Homo sapiens | place: Hong Kong:ER line | collected...
TCGAGCCGCGTCACCACCACCGTGTCATCGTCGCGCAGCTGCTCGATCATTTTGGCCAGCTCGGGCCGGTCACGCTTCGCGCCCGACACCTTCTCCTCGAAGGTCCGCTTGCATCCAGCCTCCTTCAACGCGGCGCGTTGGAGCCGGAGGTCCTGGTCCTCGGTGGACACACGAGCGTAGCCGATCAGCATGTTGCAGAACTGTATCGAAACAAATTCATTGTGCAACCGAGTTCTGCGACACAGTCGCATGGAGGAAGGCGACCGTTACCGTCGTCGTCGCGAAACCTAACACTTTCGCGACATGATCGCTTTCCCATAACTCCGTCACCAGGTGTCCATTTCGGGAAAGCGCAATTGGGAACAGGTTTCGGGAAAATGGTGCATCCTCAGAGGTGAGTACCCTCCTCCCTCACCCTATGTGATCCCGGCCAAGGTTCGTTTTTGGGAATGGGATCGTTGCCGATCCGGTTCCGCAGCCTAGCTGGTCAACCGTTCGATGCTGGCGGCGAGTTCGTCCTTGCGGAATGGTTTGACCAAGCGCGGCAGCGCTGCGTCCAGCCCTTCTACTTCAGCAAAGCCTGATACGAGCAACGTCGGGATGTCGGGCAAGCGGCGCCGTACCTCACGCGCCAGATCGACGCCGGTCATTCCAGGCATCAGGTGATCGGTGACGAGAAGATCGATCTTCATGCCATCGCCCAGCAGCCGCAGCGCCTGCTCGGCCGACGACGCCTCGACCACCTCATAGCCCAGATCGGCCAGCATATCGGCCGTGCTGAGCCGGACCAGTTCCTCATCGTCGACCAGCAGCGCCTTTCCGCTGAGCGGCGTTATCTGGCTGTCCCCCGTGGCTGTCTCGATCGGAGCAGCCGTCACGGCGCTCTGCGGCAGCCAAAGCTCCATGTTCGTGCCCATGCCCACCCGGCTGCGGATGACGAGTGCGCCCCCGAGCTGTGACGCCAAGCCATGCACCATCGACAGGCCAAGACCCGTGCCCTGGCCGACACCCTTGGTGGAGAAGAACGGTTCGACGGCACGCGCAAGCGTCGCCTCATCCATGCCGCTTCCGGTGTCGGCAACGGAAAGACGGATGTAATCGCCAGGCTCAAGGTTGCTGTCGTTCGCACCATCGATGCGACCGACATTGGCCGATATGCGTAGCGTACCGCCATCCGGCATCGCATCGCGTGCATTGACGCTGAGGTTCAGCAGCGCCATTTCCAACTGGTTGGCGTCGGCCATCGCGCGTGGCAGGCCAGCTTCTGCATCCACCACCACCTTGATCTGGGGTCCGGTCGTGCTCGCCACGAGGTCACCCATCCCATGTACCAGCGCGGCGATATCGACCGGCACCGATTGCAGCGGCTGACGCCGTGCGAAGGCCAGCAGCCGTTGCACCAGCGTCTTTGCCCGTTCGGCCGATTGCATCGCGCCGGCGATCAGGCGTTGCTCCCGCTCGTTGCCCAGACCCTTGCGCTGAAGCATGTCGAGGCTGCCGACGATCGGGGTCAGCAGGTTGTTGAAATCGTGAGCAACCCCGCCGGTAAGCTGCCCCATCGCCTCCATCTTCTGGCTCTGTCGCAGTGCCTCCTGCGATACGATCAACTCATTCGTGCGTTCGGCGACACGCTGTTCCAGCGTATTGTTGAGGTCGCGCAGCTCCAGTTCCATCGCCTTGCGGGCAGTGATGTCGATGGCCGTTCCAGTAACGCGGATACATCGCCCGGCATCGTCGAACACTCCGCGTCCCTTGGCCGCCACCCAGCGGATCACCCCGTCTTCCTTGCCGATCGTGCGGTATTCGACGTCGTAAAGCGCTCGCCGCTCGGGATCGGCGGCAGCGGCATAGGCTTCGCCAGTCGCCTCGGCATCGTCAGGATGCAAGCCGCTGTAGAAGTCATCCATGCTGACGGGCGCATCAGCCGATATGCCGAACATCGCCTTGGTGCGTGGCGGCCAGTGGAGCGTGTTCATACCGCCCTCAACGTCCCAGAAGCCCACTTCCGCGTTCTCGGTCGCCAGGCGCAGACGCTCCTCACTATCGAGCCGTGCGGCTTCGGAAACATGTTCGGCGGTGCGATCCTGGAAAATTTTCACATACCCGCCATGATCCATGGCGAGCGGCATCATCAGCCCCGATCCCCAGAAGCGCCTGCCCGTTTTGGTGAGATGCCAACGCTCGTTGACAGCCCTGCCATCGGAGCGGGCACGACCCATTTCGTCCTCGAACACGCCGGCGGCCTTGTCGGCATCGGTATAGAAAAGCTCGCCCGACTGTCCGATCGCTTCGTCGCGCGAATAGCCGATCACGTTCTCCGCGCCGCTGTTCCAGCCGGTGATGATACCGTGCGCGTCCATCGTAACGATGGCGAAATCCTCTGCGCCTTCGACGATCTGCCGGTAGCGCGCTTCACCACGCTTCACCGCGAACTCCGATCGGGCGCGATCGATGACCAGGCCGGCCGTGCGGACGACGAACTCGACGATCTCCAGATCGGACGGCGTCGGCTCGCGCACCTCCCGATGATACATGGCGAACGTCCCGACGATTTCGCCTGATACGGACCGGATCGGGTTGGACCAGCACGCGCGCAGACCGTGCGACAAGGCCAACTCCTTGAAATCCGCCCATAGCGGATCATTGGCGATATCGTTCACGAAGACAGGCTCGCCACGATAGATCGCGCTGCCGCATGACCCGACAGCCGGTCCGACAGCGATGCCGTCGATCGCGTCATTATATGCTCCGGGCAAGCTGGGGGCCGCGCCGTGCAGCAACTGCTTGCCGTCCTCGCTGAGAAGAAGGACGGACCCGAGGACACCCGACGTGGACAGTCGTTCGACCGTCGTGATGATCGCCTCCAGCGTCTCCCGAAGCGGAGCGTTCAACACGACGCGCTCCAGAATCTGGTTCTGTGCCGTCACCAGGGCAGTCGCCCGATCACGCGCTTCACTCAGGCGCACGTTCTCGATCGCGACCGACGCCAGTTGGGCAAGGCTTTCCAGGCGGTGCAGCGTCGCGCGATCCACCTCCCAGGCGCGGGACCAATAGGCTCCGAGCGCAGCTACCGGGTTCGGCTTGCCGATCGGCGCGATGGCGAGGCTGCGCACGAATGTGTCACGATACAGGTTCTGCGGCACCCGTTCATCGATCGCCGTATCCGCGATGGCTACGATTTCGCCCGAGCGCATCACCAGTCCCGATACGCAGGTCTCGGCATCGAAGCGGCGTCCCGCCCACAAGGGGCCGATCGCATCCTCGGCGACATAGTGACAAAAGCCGTGGTCGCGAACGACGATGGCGATCCCGTCCGCATCGATCGCGGCGCGGGCGGTGCGTCTCAGCACCTCGACGACAGCATCGACCGAACGGGCCGCGGCGAGCTGTGCGCTTGCGTCCATCAGCAAGGAAGCTGTCTGAGCTACGTCCTGTTCGGCAAGTGCAAGATCGTCGCGCATCCCAAAATCCTCGAGCGCCAATAATCCTGACGCATGGCAAATGGATAGACCGGGATCGGCAGGCTGTCGCGCATCTTACCGTAGGCGCACACCTTTTTCCTGATAGATCAAGGGAACACTGCGGCCGTTAGGCCATGCTGCCTTCGATCTGCCGAAGAAGTCGATGCTGGTCGAAGGGCTTGGGCAGAAACGTCGTGCGTTCGGGGAGGTCGCTTGCCGGAATGGCGACATTGCCGGATACGACGTAGAGGATCGTGGGCGGGAAACGCCCGCGCACATAATGCGCGAGTTTCACACCGTCCATCGATCCCGGCATCTGCACGTCCGTCAGCACGACCCGTATCTCGCGGTGATCGTCGAGGATGGCGATGGCCTCGTCGGCATCGGCAGCGACATGAACACGCCAACCCGCGTCCTCGAAAAAGTCCATCAAGTCGAACCGGACCAGCGCTTCGTCTTCAACGATAAGGATTGTTCGGCTGCCGATCGGCGTACTCTGGCCCACTCTCAATTCCCGGACGTGATCGCGGCCCGATCAAGGGGCGATTTCAACTCAAAGACAAAACCTTGCGGGTGGTAGTCGGTTGCAGCCTCTCCCCCGAAATACGCGCGGAGCGAGCGTTCGATCAGCGCGGAGCCGAACCCACGCCGCGTCGGCCTGGAGACAGGGGGACCGCCTTGCTCCCGCCAATGCAGCGAAAACCGGGCGTCCGACGCGGTGTCATCGATCGTCCAGTCGAGATGGACGATGCCGGTATCGTTCGACAGGGCGCCGTATTTGGCGGCGTTGGTCGCCAGCTCATGCAGCGCGAGGGCAAGCGCCACACCGACTTCCGGCTTCAGCGTAACGGAAGGGCCGTCTATCAGGATGCGCTCACCGATGCGACCATGCGGGGCCAATGCCCGGACGGCGAGTTCGCGCAGATTGGCCGAGCGCCAGGAAGCGTTGGTCAACACGTCGGTCGCGGCACCCAGCGCGACGAGGCGGGCCGAAAGATCCTGGTTCGCCGTCTGCAGATCGCCGGCGCTGCGAAGGGTCTGCTGTGCGATCGACTGGACAACCGAGAGAACGTTTTTCAACCGATGGGCCAGCTCGCCGTTCATCATCCGCATGTCGTCTTCCGCGCGCTTGCGGTCGCGAAAATCGCGCGTGACGATCCCGTAGCCGATCGGCGCTCCGCCTGCGTCGGTGATCGGGAATATGGAGTTCAGGACCGGGATCAGTTCGTCGGTCCTGGAATGTCGAAGGCACAGTTCGCCAGCCCAATGACCGCCGCGGTCCACCGCCGGCAGAGCCTCATCGGCCACGATCCCGGCCTGGTCCGGTGGCAGGAGATCGGTGAAGGTCAAACCGGACACGTCCGCTTCGCCCAATCCGACCATCTGCCGCGCGGCATTGTTGAGATAGAACAGACGACCATCGAGCCTCATCATGGCGATGAAGTCGTTACTGTTCTCTGCCAGCCGGACAAAACGGTCGCGTTCCTCCTCGCTTTCGCGAATGTTCGTGATGTCCCGCGACACGGACAGGATGCGTTCGGGCTTGCCGTTCGCGTCCCTGATCGGGCTGACGGCGACGTGCCACCATTTCGGCGTACCAGCCATCGTCGTTGCATGACCGACGAAGCTGCGCGCTTCGCCGTTCCGTGCTGCGTCGATCGCAGCTACCGCTTTATCGTTACCGATACCGGCCCAGAAATCGGGCCAGGGGCAACCGATGATCGCGCCGAAGTCACTGACCTCCATGACCCTCTGCCCGCCATCGGTCATGAATGTCAGTCGACCTTCGAGATCGAGCACCTTGATGCAGTCTGTCGAGCTGGCAAGCACACTTGCCATGAACGCCTCGCTGCTGCGCAGGGCTTCCTCGCTATCGTGCCGGGCCGTCACGTCGCCCGCCATGCCGAACCACTCGCTGATGCTACCGTCCTCGGCAAGGATCGGAACGGCGCGGGAGGAAGTCCAGCCGGCGCTGCCGTCCGTACGCCGGATGCGATGTTCAAGCTCGAACGTCCCCTTTGTGGCGATCGCATGGTCTATTGCGGCCTGGATCGTCGGCACGTCCTCCTCGAACAGATAGCTATCGTGCCATTTGACCGTGGGAGCGTCGGTGTCGGGAATGAAGCCGCGTCCGTCCAGGTGGCGCATTTCGCTCCAGTCAGGACTCATCGAATAGACGCTGTCCGAACTGGCGTTCACCAAGGCACGAAGCCGGGATTCGCTGTCCCGCTGGCTCGCCGCGGCGATGTCGCGGTCACGCTCGGCCTGCACCCTGTCCGTCGTCTCCAACGTGACGTTGAGCAGGCCCTCCACCTCACCCGCTTCGTTCCTGATCGGCGAGTAGGAGAAGGTCCACCATGTCTCCTCGGGATACCCGTTGCGCGTCATCAACAACGGCAGGTCTTTGAAGGTGCAGGTCTCGCCGCGGAAGGTCTGGTCGACCAGCGGTTCGATGTCATTCCAGACGTCGGGCCAGACCTTCTCGAAAGTCTGGCCAAGTGCGTCGGGATGCCGCTCGCCGAGCATCGGGATATATGCGTCGTTGTAGAGGAACGTGCGATCACGGCCCCACGCGATGCACATGGCATGGCCCGAACCCAGCATGATGTCGACGGCGGTCCGCAGGCTTTGCGGCCACGACTTTACCGCTCCCAGCGCGGTTACAGTCCAGTCATGGTTCTGGACCAACGCTGCCATGTCCAGGATTTGAGCGACTGACCCTATGTCGCTTGATGATGCGAGATTTGTCACCATTCGTCGGTCCGTGCTTTTCCGCCAAGCCCCTCAGGGTCGACCTCTAACTCCCGGCTGCCGTCTTACGAATGGAAGCATCGTTTTGAAAGCGTCACTGCTTTCCCGTTTTACCATACCAATCGGGACACCAGACGACGCGCTGACGGAGTGGGAGGCCGTTAACGTATATCTGGGTCCGTTCTATGTAACGCCCCCTTGAGGCGCGTTCCAGCGGATCAGGCGGCGGCTGGAATGTAGGCTTTTCGCAGCGCCTCGTCGATTTGTGTCCAGGTAGGTTCACCAAAGCTTATTCCCGCAAGTTGTTCACGGGCAACTTCCTTGGCGAGGTTATCCAACTCGACAGAGATAGTAGACAAGCCAGAGAGCTTATCCTCGGTGTTGAGGACGCACCGTGAGCCATCCGGCGTCTTGAGCTGCTTGGCGGCTTCCTTGTTGTGGTAACACCAATCAAAAAACCTTTGCGTTTCACGTAGAATAGCTAGTTCATACATATAACCAGAGCGTAGAGCGCCATGATCCGCGTGGTAAAGCAAAGCGGCTATGTCAAAGCTTGGTAGCTTGGCCGCACTGTCTCCATGTTCCGCATCGTTCTTCACGTTCTTCGTGAGGCGAATTGCCTTTTTGAGGCCGCCCAAAAGAGCAGTGTCCAGGTCATGAACCCGCTTGATGTGTAGAAAAGGCAGGTTGCCCAAAGTTTTTGGCACTGCCTTGTTCAGGATCGTGACACCGCGATCATGCTCCTGCAATGACGACTGATAGGCGGCGTTATCATCCCAATGCGATGGCACGACATCCACCGGGCGCGCCAGCGAGCCACCAGACAACGCGATGCATTTACCACCCGAACAGTCGACCTTCGCGGCAGGATATGCCGCCTTTAAAGCCAGTTCCGCCTCTCGACGCAGTTCCAGTAGGACACCTAGCGAGGTCAGAGTGGTGGAAGAGTAAATGTTGGCTCGACTACCAAACCGATTGTAGGTCAGAAAACGGTCGTCCAAGGTCAGCAGGTCCACGTCGCTGACACCACGAATATGGACGTTCAGCGGCACCGAACCTTGTAGTCGGAACGACACAGGCATCGGCAGCTTCGCGATAAGCTGTTTGCCCACGCGTTCGGCAGTATCGATCGAAATCTGGGTATAGCGATCACCGACCTCCTGCATGGCCCCAAGAGCGTAGCGCGTATAGGGTTGCGTTGTTGCACGCTTCTCCCATGCCTCGGTAACAAGGCTTTTCGCTATGACTTCAGGGTATGAATCAGTTGCAACCCGATCCAGCCGATCGGTGCCCTTCCGGCGGCTATTAAGGTTTGCTAGGCGATCATTGATGTTGCGCGCCATTAATCAACCTTTCGCATAAGCTTGAGGGTGCCCCAGGTGTTTCGGCCGCGCCCATTAAAATACTCTCCCGTGGCGCTGTTCTCTCCTGGAGAGAATGTCAGCTCTGCAAAGCCGTGATGGGCAGAGAGTACCATTTCAGTAATACTCGGGCGGTTTTCGTAATGGTAGAGTAATCGATACCCCATAGCCTCATCATATAGCAAAGCGGCGGCGATACTATCTGATACCGACTGTGTCGTCTCTAGGTGTATCCGCAGCTTGTCCCATGATTGTATGATCCGGGCAGTGCCGGACCAAGGGATATTGGGGTACTTTTCTAATGTCAGTCCCTCAACGCTCCATGTCCCTGCCAAATTAGGCACTTTGAGGAGCCGCGCCACTAGGGATAGCTTCCAAACATGTCGGCTAAAAAGCCAGTAGAGCGCGCCGTAAACTGATCCGGCACCCACAAGGGATAAGACGACGGGGGGTAGGTTTACATTGAGGCCGTAGCGCTTCGCCAGGTCAACAATCGATAGCAGCACGAAGACGATCAGGGCCGAGAGCGTTGCCGCTCCGACTTGCAGCCATCGGCCTACGCTTGCCCGGTTATATCCTTCCAAAAGGGCATATTCATGATCGAGCTTCATGCTCCTCCTACCCCGCTCACCGGCGAGTTAACCTGTCTTTGATGATGAGATCGACTCTTGAACAAGGCAAGTGTTCACTTAAAGTTCTTCTCCGATGAACGTTTTGCACCTAGCCTTGCAAGGCTCCAGCTCAATGCGCCGTGTGACCAGGCGAGCGACGAGCAGATTTGAAGCCGCTCGTCGCTTCTCAACTAGGCCGCGAGGCGTCGCGCCACCGCCCGGGCACGCGAGAGGCTTGTCCGATCGGCACACATCATGCGGCGTCCCCTGATCGCTGCCTTTAGAAGCCTGACCTGCGCGGCAGGCAGACGCCGCCCGATCGTCGCCAGGGCAGAGCGGGTTTCAAGGTGAGTTACGCCATCCATGCTGATGTCTACACGCATGTGCTTCGCAAGCAGGGCTTGCGCATACCTGCTCCGACGCGCGGCGCTTGCTATGGTGCGATCGACAGTGCCCGGACTGGACGAGCCATCGAGAAGCCCGTCGAGACCAGTTTCGAGGCCCCACGTCTTTGGGTCCACGGATGAACGACGATCCAGCTCAGCTTGCTTAGACGCATAGGCGCGCCATTCCTGCGGAATATCCGCCATACCTAATTCTCCCATCTCTGTGCAGTCGCTGTTGACTGCGGGTCTGGGCGGCGATGCCTTTCCGTACCGGGATCCTTGAGCGGAACGCTGTGTCCGATCGAGGCAGTCGGTAGAGTTGGGCATCACCTAAGCCCAGTTGCATAATGCGGCTCTCGATGACTGGTTGCAAGCCGAGCATCGAGAGCGCGGGGTCTCAAGCGGTCAGTTGCACCCGGAAGGCTTCCGACCACTCGCGGCGAAGCGTTTCCATCGTTCGCTTCGCTTCATCGTTGCTGGAGCCGATGTGTGCCTGTGCGCGGCCCAGGGAAAGCAGCATCAGTTCGAGCGCCACCAGCGCCCCCCCCTGCACTTCACCACGGGGCGCATCGTTGACAGCATCGTCCTCGTCTTCGTTGGACGAGGCACCAAGCTTCCGAAGGGGTTCGTAAAGCTCCTCGAAAAACGGATGCGCCGAGTTAATCGTTAGGATCACGCGGCCATACCGATGCTCCACATGGTAAAACGGCCAGTACTCATCGTGCTTGAACTCGATGAGATACTTGGAAGCCTTGACCCGAGTGAGTGCTTGCTCGTCCGTCTCACCGTCGCGACGAAGCGCGATCGCTAAGGTCAACAGGTTGGATTCGAGCTGCGCCTCCTCCTCGGCCGTAAGCTCCAGCGGCTTCGCCTGATGCTGGTCCGACTCCGTGGCGCGTGCCTCGGCCGCGCTCGGCTGACCGCCGGTCCTGGCGCTCTTCTGCGCGCCCTGGAACCGCTTGATCTCGTCGTTCAGCGTCGTGATGTCCTCGCCGATCGCCTTCTTGATCGCATCTTTCACGTAGCCCTTCAGCCGGACACCCTGCTTGTTGGCGGCCACGCCGAAAGCCTCGTCCAGCTCACCGGGAAAATCGATCTGGATGCGATACCAGTTCGTGACGGAATGGCGCGTCGTCAGCTCCGTCATGGGGCCGGCGAACACCTCGCGATCGTTGCGCAGCATCGAGACCGTCAGGCCGTTGAAGATTTGCAGATCGTTCTTCTGCGTCTTTCGCGGCAGGGTGGACCATTCCTCGATCGGCAACCGGTAGAGGCGGATGACGATCGGCGCGGTCTCTTCACCATGCTCCTGCAACGGAATCTCGACCGACTTCGCGAATAGCAAACGGCTGGTCTTCACCGGTAGGTCAATCAGGCGGGCATGACGCGCCGAGGCCATCGAATAGGTTGGGTCAAAAGCCTCAACCAATCGATTGTTGACGTACAGCTTCAGCCCTTCCGAGATAGGACGGCGATAGACGCGAGACATTTCCTTAACGGCATGTTCGACCAGCGTGCGCGACTTGGCATAGGTCAGCCGGTCGCAGTCGGGCATGTACACGATGGTCCCGGACTGGCCGAGCTGTTCCCCAATGTCTTGGCCTCGCACCACCAGCAGCTCTTGTTCGGCGGCGCTGTTCGGAAAGCTCATCGGCTTGGTGAAGAGATCACTGATTTCGTCAGGCAGCTCGTTCATCAGCGTCGGATCGGGCAGTTCGACCGCGTTGGTACGTTCCTTGCCGATCGCTTCCACGTCGAGGGTCATGTTAAAATAGGCGTCGCGCTCCTGCCAGGAATACAATTCCATGACCGGGCTCATGCTCAGTGCGGCGGTCTTCATGCCCATGCCAAACCGGCCGATCCCCGACCGATTGTTGAAGTTCATTGATCCGCCGAAGGAAGTTGCAACCTTGAGGACGTTGGGCGACATGCCACGGCCATCATCATAGACGGCGGCGTCGATGGTTGCCTCGCCTGTCTTACCGGTCTGCCGAAAATAGACCCGGACCTCGCTGGCGCCGGCTTGGATTGCATTATCGACATGCTCGCAGATGGCTGAAGTAGTAGTATTGTAGCCCACGTCACGTAGCGACGAGATAAGCGTCTGCGCAAAGAAGAGCGGAACGCTGGCCCCCTCCTTCAGAACGCGATTCATCACCGCCTTGCCGCCGCGGGGCGCATTGGCGGACCAGCCGAGAACGGTGTCGCTGGAGTCGGGATTGATAGCAAGAACGGCCATTGGAATTCTCCTGGTTCTGTGACCCACGCGCTGTGGTGGTGTCGGAGAAGGCAAACGTCGCCTTCATATTGGAGGAGATGGTGAGCTGGAATTGTTACAGCACCGCGCAAATTTTCTATGTCGGTGCCATCAATGGCGCATCCCGGCCGGGACCACGCTCTATATCGGCTTCGCTTCATGCCCCGCACCACCCCGGCACATAACAGTTGTGCGATCCTGCCATCCTGCATACCATCAAAATCGAACAAATGAAGGTGTGCACACGTGCAGATAATCACGCTTGCAGCTCAAAAGGGAGGCGTCGGCAAGACGACGCTAGCAGTCAATTTGGCAGTCGCCGCCCAAGCGGCCGGGATCAAGACGGCGTTGTTCGATCTTGATCCGCAGGAGAGCGCGACGGCGTGGAGCGAACGGCGGACAGCCGAGCTTCCCCATGTCGAGCCAATCAGCGCGCGCAGACTCAACCAGGCGATCGATGCCGCCGAGGCCAACGGGTTTGCACTCACCATCATCGACACGCCGCCAGCTGCCGGCTCAGAGGCCGCGGCAGCGGCGCAGCGTGCCGACCTCATCGTCATTCCGTGCCGCCCCTCACTGATCGACTTGGACGCGATCAAGCGTACTGCGCAGCTCATTACAAGCACTGGGCGACCGGGCGCGGTCGTGCTGAACGCGGCTCCCCCAACCGCCACGACGCTGCTGGACGATGCGCGGACACTTGCCGAAGCGACCGGATTGCGAGTGGCGCGTGTCGTGTTGCGGGAGCGGAGCGCTTATCGAGCCGCATGGCCTTACGGCCTAGGCGTCATTGAGCATGAGCCGAAGGGTAAGGCCGCTCAAGAAGTTGCAGCCTTGCAGAAACACCTTTTTGATGATTTGATGTCCTGCACACCTGCAAACGTGAAGGCTTGAACATGGCAAAGCGGACTTCCTTGCTAGCTCCGGCTATGGCGTCTCAGTCTCGTCCAGAGGCCGAGCAGGACAATGCGCCAGCTGCGTCGGCGCCGCCGGCCAGCGCAACGCGATCAAGCGGCAAGCGGCCGGGTAAGTACCACCTCGGCGCCTACTTCGATCCGGCCGATCCTACGGCCGAAGCGTTCCGTGTACTGGCGGCGCGAACTAGGCGCAGCCACCAGGACCTCCTTGCCGAAGCTATCGGTGAGCTGGTCGCCAAGTATGAGGCCGACAAGCAGTTTGGTCGCGTTTGACAATGTGCACACCTGCATAAATGCAGAATGGCAGGATTGACGCCGCGTGACTAAACGCCAGAATCCCAACCCCGAGTTCGACCTTTTCATCCCGCTGATGGGCGACCTCCCGCTGAAGGATCAGCGGGAGACGATGGAGCGGCCGTTCTTCTCGCTCCAAAAGCGCAAACGGGTGAAGCCGATCGAGTACAGCAGCCCGGACGGCGAGACGTGGGTGAAGATTGAGGCGATCCCAGCCTACGGCATGGCGACCATCTGGGATGCCGACATCCTTATATGGGCAGCCTCCACGCTCAATCGGATGCGGGAGCAGGGCGTGAATGACCTTCCTCGAACGCTCAAAACCACGTCCTACGACCTGCTTCGAGCGATCAAGCGCGATACCAGCGGCCGAGCCTATCAGGAGTTGCAAGCGGCGCTACAACGGCTCCAGACGACCTCGATATCCACTTCGATCCGCGCTCCGAAGCGGCGCACCAAGGCCGGCTTCAACTGGCTCGACAAATGGACGCTGGAGGTGGACCCTGAGACAGACCAGCCCCGGGGCATGACCATTACCCTGTCCGATTGGGTCTATGAAGGCATCATGGGGGAGCGATCGCTTCTCACCATGCACCAGGATTATTTCCTGCTCACCGGCGGATTGGAACGTGCCTTGTACCGGATCGCGCGCAAACACGCCGGCAACCAGAAGGGCGGGTGGACGTGCCGGGTGGAGGTACTGCGCGACAAGACCGGCAGCGACAGCAAGCCTAAGGAGTTCAACCGAATGCTCCGCAAGGTGGTGGAGGCCGATCAACTTCCCGACTATGCGATGGAGCTGACGACGACGGCAGACGGTAGCCCTGCTGTGCTGTTCCGCCTTCGGGGGGAGGCAGAGGCGTTGGCCCTGACCGCCAGGTTGGAGGCCGAACAGGAACGGCGGCATCGCTTCGACGCGGATCGCCGCCGTGCGACCGAGGTAGACGACCTCATGGACAGGCTCGCCGGCGGACGCTGACTATCGTGGTTTCACACACCGCCCCGAGCAGGGCGCGATTCAATCCATCTCGAAGAGGAGCGGCGGGAGTGCAGAAGCGACAATAATCGAGTGCGAATAGCCGGTCGATCATCGTGGGATCACACACCCTCGCGTCGTGGGATCACACACCCTACTATCGTGGGATCACACACCGAATGACGTGGGATCACACACCGGCCCTGTCTGGAACACCGCAGGAATCCTAGCTTTTTTGGCTCATTTTTAAGGCTTAACCTTCTTAACGATTCCTATTTAACAGAATCATTTAACCGTAGCGGCCCACTCAACCGGCAGAAGAAAGGAATTGCGGAATTGGCCCTACAGGCCAATGCCCCTTTGATGCGTGCCGGCTAACGCCGCCACAGAAGCGGCCTATCGGCCGTAGGCTTTCGAGAGAAGCCAAGCCGATCCGGCGGTGTGTGACTGTCAGCGTCCCGCAGGTTGAGAGGCGGGAAGGCGCACTATCACGATGCCTATCGTCCGGTATTCCGGTGTGTGGGATCAGGCCGGATCATAGAGCCCGGCGAACTGGCGTTCCGCATAGTAGCGGATTTTCCCGACGACGAGCGGGTGCTGACCCTGCCGCAACAGCAGCAGATCGTCGGGGTTCATCCGCATGATTTCGTCGGGCGTCGCCAACCTGCGGGCGGCAACGTGGCCGCTGGAGCTTTCGGATCGCTGGCCGTCGCTGAAGATGCTCGCCGGACCGGACGTGCCGAACGTCTCATATTCGATGGTGGTGTCGCCGATCGTGCGTGAGAGCATGTCGGCGGTGGCAAGATCGTTGACCCCGAACGTCTGGATCACGCCGGCGTTGGACATGAAGGTGCCCGCGCGCTCGCCGTAGGTGGCCTTGAGCTGGTGCATGTCCTGGAGGATCGGCCAGAGCTGCATCCCGTAACCTGCCATCAGCCCCATCGCACGTTCCACCGGATCGAGGCGGCCGAGCGCGGCGAACTCGTCGAGCAGGAACAGCACCGGCTTGTCCGGCCGGGCAGGGGAGCGGGCCATGTCGGTGACGGCCTGGCTCACCAGCAGCCGCAGCCAGCGCGCATAGGTATCGAGCCGATCGGGCGGCAGGCACAGGAACACCGTGCCCGGCCGCTCCTTTAGGTCAGCAAACCGGAAATCGGACGCCGACGTACTGTCCACGATGCGGGGACTGTCGAGAAAGTGGGTGTGACGCTGGGCGGACGACATCACGCCCGCGGCCTCGCGATCGGACTTGCCGAGGTGGCGGTTGGCGGCGCGCGCGATCAGGCCGTGCGCGCCGGCGCTGGCCTGCATGTCGGCAAGCAGCGCGGCGAAGCCGGCGGGATCGCGGGTGAGCTTGTCGCGCACCGTCGCCAGCGTGGCGAGGGCAGGGGGCTCATGGATGACGGTGTGCAGGATGATGCCGGCGATCAGCGCCTTGGCTTCCTCGTTCCAATGCGCCTCGCCCGATTGCCCCGGCGCGTCGTGGACCAGCGCGTCGGCGATCGTCTGCGCGTCTTCCGCGAGGTCCGGGCTGACCGCGTCGAGCCACGCCAGGGGGTTGTAGCGAGCCGCAGGACGCCCGGAGACGCCGAACGGGTCCAGACACCACACATCGCCCTTCCTGGCGCGTGTACGAGCCGTGACGCGGGCATTCTCGCCCTTGGGGTCGATGCAGATCACCGAACGGTCGAGCAGTAGCAGGTTGGGGATGATCGTGCCGACGCCCTTGCCCGAGCGGGTGGGCGCCATCGTCAGCAGATGCGCCGCGCCGTCATAGCGCAGCAGCTTGTTGTTGCGGCCCGATCGGCCGATGACGAGATCGCCCGAGCCTTCCAGCTTCGCCAGGTCGCGCCGGTCGCCGAAACGGGCAGAGCCCAGTAGCGTGTTGCGCGTGCCGCCACGGCGGTTGAACTTCCAGATCGCGAATAGGACCAGGCCGGTCAGCAGGAACGGCACGTCGGTTGCGATCTCGCCGACGCCGAAGATGCCCTTGAGCCAGCTATTGCTCGCCATCAGGACGACGAAGGCGATCAGCAGCGCCCACAGCGGCCCGATCCGCGGCGGCATCAGCAGCCCGCGCCGGCCGGAGTGATCGCGAGCGCCGGATCGGCGTCGGGATGGCCGAGCAGCCTGAGCAGGATTTGCGTGGCGAGGGCAGGGGGCACGCGCTCGTCGCGCATCATGTCGAACAGCGCGTCATCCTCGGGCGTCAGCGCCATGCCTTCGATTGCGAGGTTGGCGCGGGCGTCCTCGTCGTCCTCGCGCCACATCGTGTCCTCGGCCGGGCTACCGCGCACATAGTCGAGCGCGCGGAGCTCGCGGCAAAGCATGTCGAGATCGATCGTCGTCATGCGTGCGTCTCCTTGCACTCGTGCGCCGGCGTGCCCGGCCCATTACTCAGCTTTCAGGGGTGAGCGCCTCACGGGCGGACGCGAGCGCAGCCTTGCCGGTCTTACGTGCGGTTTTTACGGCGCCCTCGACCGCCTTCACCACCTTCTCACCAGGCTTGCGACCGAGCCCGATCTTCTTCGCCATGTCCCGGCGCGCTTGCGAATAGCCTTCGGCGACCATCGGGTAGTCGGCCTTGAGGTTGTAGCGTGCGCGATACTCGTCCGGCGTGAGGCCGTGCCCGGCCAGATGGCGGCGCAGCGTCTTGTAGGCCTTACCGTCGATCATCGAGACGATGTGGTCCTTCGACGCCAACGATTTACGAACCGAGACAGCCGGGGTGTATTCCTGTGGAGCCTCTGCGATGACCGCTGCCTCGCCAGTGCCGGCAAGGCCGGACACGGCGGTGTGCATCGAAGACAGGAATGCAGGCACGTCATCGGCGGTGGTTCGGGTATTGGGATTGCTCAGCCATGCAATGGTCAATTCGGTGGCAAGGGTAACGGTATCGATGTCGTCGCTCATGATGTCTCCGATGTTTGGCAAGATGCGTCTGGTCAGCATGACGTACTTGTGATCGTCAGGGCCGTCGATCACCAGCGGCCTTGCTGAGCCGCCGGTTATTCGCAGCAACCTTGCGCCGGTAGTGTTTCAGCGTGCTTTGCGTGGCCCCGAGCGGGGTGACGCCCAGCGCGCCGGTTAATAGACGAGTCTGGAGTTCGATCCCGGCGCGAATCTTCTCCGTCACCATCAGCTCCGCTTCCGCGGCTCCAGCCGATCCGCCGGTGGCGATACGCGCCATGCGCAGCGCCATCACAGTGCCGGCTTCGGCGCCGAGCATCCACAGATCGAAGCTGGCGTTCATCCAGCCGGCATAGCCCTTGCCGCTCATCGAATTTCCTTAGGTTGCGGTAAGCCGCTCCGTCGCTCGCCGGCGATCAGATGCGCCAGCATATCGGCAGCTTCGCGTTCAGTCCCGTAGATGACATCGACCCAGCGCTGATGTTCGTCCGACCAGAGGCCCCAGGTATTGGGAAACTCGCCTCCCGTTCGTCGGGCGACGCGGTAGCCGGCCATGCTCATGCCGGCGTACTCGGTGTTTCCGCTTCCGCCTCGAACGCCCGCTTACCGCGCCGCTTCCAGAGCGCGAGCGTGTCGCCAGCTTCCCCCTCCCGCGCACGCCCGACCAGTTCCAGCAGTGCGCCGTAGATGGTGGCGCGATCGTCGTCGGCGAGATCGACCAGCCCGGCCTTCTGGACGAGGCCGCCCAGTTCGATCAGGTGGCGGGTGCGTTCGCGGCGAGCCATGACCCAGCCCCTGCTATCCGTTCGCCGCTGACCCGCTTGCGTTCGCAGCGTCGCCACGCGGTTCAGTTGCAGCGACCGATCCGTCGATTGCAGCAGCGCCGCCACCCTTGCGTCCGCGCCGTTGAAAGAACGCTGCGCCCTTCGCGCGCCATGCCTCCTTCGCGCTCGCATCCTTCGATCCGATCGCGTCGAGCAGCACGCCTGCGAGTGTTTCAGCATCGAGAGCATCGGCGCCAGTTGCGGTGACCAGCGCCCCGAGCTGTTCCACCCGCTTCGCCTTGAGCGCCTTGGCCTTGTCGCCGAGCGCCTTCAGCTCCGCATCGTAATCGCGCACCTTACGCATTGCGATCATCCTCGTAGGGTTCATCCGGCGCGGCAGGAATATCCGACCACAGAAGCCCCGATGTTCCGTTTGCATCGACGCCGGGCGGAGCTTCCTCGTTCCACAGAACGCGCCAATTGTAGACCACGCCGTCGTCGCTGGCATTCTCGTCCAGATCAAAGGGGTAATCATCAAGCGTCTCGACGCTGATCCCGAGCGCTTGAGCGACATACGCAACGCGGCGTCGCTCCATCGCTTCCTCGTAAGCACGGCTCATCATGCTCTCCTTGTTCAGGCAGTTTGGCAGAGTAGGCGGGGAGCGCAAGCACAAAGCGGAGAAAGTCAGTCAGGAGATGCGCAGCAGATCGTGAGTGCGCGCTTATACGTCGTTGCCGACGTGCGCTAAGAAGTGCATCTTAGCAGTCGCGATGGCGATCTACCATTTCAGCGCCAAGATCATCAGCCGTGCCAACGGCTCCAGCGCCGTCGCGTCCGCAGCATATCGCTCCGCTTCCGAGCTGCACGACGGGCGGCTGGGGCGTAATCACGACTTCTCGAACAAGGCGGGCGTCATCTACTCAGAGGTGATGTTGCCGCAAGGCGCGCCGGAGCGTTTAAACGACCGCACAACGCTGTGGAATGAGGTGGAGGCAGGGGAGAAGCGCAAAGACGCGCAGCTTGCCCGCGAAGTGGAGTTCTCGATCCCGCGCGAGATGAACGAGCAGCAGGGCGTCGCGCTCGCCCGCGATTTCGTTGCCGAGCAGTTCGTGAAGAGCGGGATGGTCGCGGACCTCAACGTGCATTGGGACAAGGCGAGGGACGGCAGTCCGAAGCCGCACGCGCACGTCATGCTGTCGATGCGCGACGTGGGGCCAGACGGCTTCGGGCAGAAGAACCGCGACTGGAATGCCCCTGCGCTGTTGAAGGATTGGCGCGAGGCGTGGGAGTGTCACGTCAACGAACGCATGGCCGAGCTGGGGTTGGAAGGCCGGATCGATCATCGCAGCTACAAGGCGCAGGGCATCGAGCTGGAGCCGCAGCACAAGATTGGGCCGATGGGGAAGCGGCATGAGCTGGAGGGCCAGCCGCACCGTAACGCCGACGATCATGTGCGGATCGCGCGCGAGAACGGTGAGCGGATCATCGCCGATCCGCGCCACGCGCTCGACGGCATCACGCGGCAGCAATCGACGTTCACCACCCGCGACCTTGCCGTATTCGCCTTCCGCCATTCGGACGGCAAGGAGCAGTTCGACCGGGTAATGGGGGCGGTGCGCGCCAGCGCCGAGCTGGTGGCGCTTGGCAAGGACGGCCGCGACCAGGAACGGTTCACCTCCCGCGATATGATTGCGACCGAGGCGCGGTTGGAGCGCGCCGGCGACGAGCTGGCGCGCCGCGGCGATCATGGCGTGTCCGATCGCCAGCGGACGGGTGCGATGGGGGCGGCCGAGGAACGGGGCCTCACCTTGTCTGACGAGCAGCGCGACGCCTTCGACCATATCACCGGCCGGGAAGGGTTGGCGTCGGTTGTCGGCTATGCCGGCACCGGCAAGTCGGCGATGCTGGGCGTCGCGCGCGAGGCGTGGGAGCGCGAGGGCTACCAGGTGCGCGGCGCGGCGCTGTCCGGGATTGCAGCCGAGAACCTTGAGGGCGGATCGGGGATCGCATCGCGCACGATCGCCAGCCTTGAGCATGGCTGGGCGCAGGGCCGCGACCAGCTCGGGCCGAAGGACGTGCTGGTGGTGGACGAGGCCGGCATGATCGGCACCCGCCAGATGGAGCGGGTGCTGTCCCATGCCCGTGATGCCGGTGCCAAGGTGGTGCTGGTAGGTGACCCCGAGCAGCTTCAGGCGATCGAGGCGGGCGCGGCGTTCCGGTCGATCACCGAGCGGCACGGTGCAGCCGAGATCACCGAGATACGCCGGCAGCGCGAGGACTGGCAGAAGGACGCGACGCGGGCCTTCGCCACCGGCCGAACAGCCGAGGCGCTGAACGCCTATGCCGCGCACGGCATGGTCCATGCGGCCGACACGCGCGAGGCTGCGCGGGGTGAGCTGGTGGATCGCTGGGACCGGGATCGTCAGGCCGAGCCGGACAAGACTCGCATCATGTTCACCCACACCAACGCCGAGGTGCGCGAACTCAACCAGGAGGCGCGCGAGCGGGTGCGGGCGAGCGGCGAGCTGGGCGAGGACCGAACCGTCGCAGCCGATCGCGGCGAACGCTACTTCGCGGCCGGGGACCGGATCATGTTCCTGCGCAACGAGCGGTCGCTGGGCGTGAAGAACGGCACGCTGGGCACACTGGAGCGGATCGAGGACGGGCGCATGGGCGTCCGGCTCGACGGCGGGCGCAGCGTCGCCTTCGACCTCAAGGATTACGCCGCGGTCGATCACGGCTATGCGGCGACGTTCGGCAAGTCGCAGGGCGTGTCCGTCGATCGCGGACACGTGCTGGCGACACCGGGTATGGACCGACACAGCAGCTATGTCGGCATGACGCGGCATCGCGATAACGTGCAGCTCCACTATGGCCGTGACGACTTCGCCGATCAGGGCCGACTTGCGCGCGTGCTGTCGCGCGACCGGTCGAAGGACATGGCCGGCGACTATGCGCCGGAGCGCAGTAGCCAGGATCATGCCCGCGCCTTCGCCGATCGACGCGAGATCCGGTTCCCGGAACTCGCGCGCCAGGTGGTCGAGAAGGTCCGCGATAAGGCGCGGGGCATGTTCGCCGGATTCAGGCCGAAGGCCGCGCCGGAGAAAACGACGTCGCCGGCGATCGGCGCGGGATCGCGCGATGCCCGTCCTGACCAGGCCAGGGCGATCCGCGACTATGCTCGTGTTGCGGCCGACGTGCGGCGGATGAAGACGCAAGGCTTGCCGGTGCTGCCGCATCAGGAGACGGCCGCCCGGCGCGCGATCGAGGCGCTGGACGCAATCCGACCCGACGCGGCGCGCGACCTTGCCTCCGCGATGCAGCGCGATCCCAGGCTGATCGAACAGGCGGCGAGCGGCGACACGGGCGGCGCGGTGCGGGCGATGGTCGAGGAACAGCGTGTCCGCCTTGATCCGGACGCGCGCGCCGACCGGTTTGTCGAAAGCTGGCAGGCGATGCAGCGCCTGCGTGCCGGGCTGGAGCGGAGTGGCGACACCGCCGGTGCCGAACGGTTGCAGGTGCGCATGGAGAAGGCGGCGGGCGGGCTTGCCCGCGATCCGCAGCTCGAATCCGCGCTGCGCGGGCGTGCGCCCGAGCTGGAGGTCAGGATCGAGCGGGAGCGGTCGATCGGCGAGGCGCTGGCGCGGTCGATCGAACCGGGCCGGGAGCGTGACAGGGGCATGAGCCGGTAGAGTTCGTGCTTTCGGCTAGGTTCGTGCTTTCGCGCGGGAAAGAGGGGCGACATGGACGAGGACGATCACGAACGGGATGCGGCGGCCGAAGCGTTCGAGGGCGTGCGCGGTGAGCTGGCATTGCTCCGGCGCGCGATCGAAGGGATCGCTGCTCGTGATGACCGGCCCGAGCCGCCCGACTACAGCGAGACCCTGGGCCAGATCACGAAGCTGGCGACCGCCACCTACCAGCGTGCCGAAATTCTGGGGAAGGCGGCGGAGGAAGAGACGGTCGCGCGCCAGGTCGCGGCCAGGATCACCGGGGCTGTCGCCGAGGACCGGCAGGCGGTGAAGACTGCGGCCGGCGAGCTGCGTGACGCGACGCGCGCGTTGCAGGGCATCACCGTGTCCGCACGTCGCGGTGACGAGCAGAACCGGCGGCTGGCGTGGACGGCGATCGGCGGGATCGTCGTCGGGATGATCGCGTGGGCCGTGTTCGCCGGCATGGTCGCCCGTGCCGTCCCGGCGAGCTGGCAATGGCCTGAGAAGATGGCGGCGCGCACGCTCGCCATGCCGATGTGGGAAGGCGGACAGCGCATGATGCGGACCGCTGCGCCCGAGGCGTTCGCCAACGTCGCCGCGGCCGACCGGATCGTCACCGCCAACCGGGAGGCGCTGGAGGCATGTCAGAAAAAAGCGACCAGAAGTCAGGAGATGGTAAGGTGCACCGTTATGGTGGAATCGAGGAAACCGACTAGCGTTCGCAAACCCTGAGGTAGTACCACATCATCGATGTAAAAGGCATTATGCGATATATAGGAGCTAAATTGAACGAAATATTCGCATCTCTATTAGATAAGCAAGATGTTAAGTGCACCAAAGACGGTAGCGCCTTTAAACTAGTATTTTCTGAGGGAACCGTCGCTAGAGTGCGTGTTCGCTGTGGTGACGGAGAGCATTTTTCTCTCCGTCATTCGGATATGAATGGATCGATAGATCTTATCATCTATATTTGGAACGCAGACGATGCCGCCGAGATATTTGCCATAACTCCATCTGAGGCAATAAAATTTTTAGGTGCGCGTGCTCTAAAAACAAAGTCTTGGATAGAACAAAAATACTACAAGTGGAGTTCTGCTACAGGCCTGCCAAAAAACAAACGGAGAGAGTTCGCTGATGCATTTCACGGCAGAGAAGGGAACTTATTGGCCCTTATAAGCCGAAAAAAATAAAAATGCCTGCCCAAAGATTTTAGTATCCTTCAACTAATTTCAGAGTAGGCGAATTAGACTCGTAATTGCCAGCATGGCTATCCAAAGCGGATCTCAAGACAGAAGCCACTACATGAGCCAGTTTGCAAGGCACTGCATTGCCAATCTGACGGTACATAGAACTGCGTGAACCCGCTAGATTATACGTTTCAGGAAAAGTTTGTATTGCTAGGCATTCATCAACTGTTAGTCGCCGTAAGCGAGTGGGTGCATTGCCTTTGCGAGAAGATTTTCCACTCATCAGGTGAGTGTGGTATGCCTTAACATAGCTAGGCACTCCGCGAAAAATCTGCTCTTCATCAACGATAGGTGTTTTGTTTCCACCCATAGATGCGGGAAGAGTCGAAGAGATGCCATTAGCATCTACAGGTCTACCAGCTCCATTAAATAGCATTCCTGCAAATGGAGACTTTCTGAGAACTGGAGATTTGCAGAAGGTTATCTTAGCATTGCAAGTGCGAGGATTTCCTTGCGAACCCGCTGGGCCAAGCCTCCGAACTATGTCACCGATAGTTTCGGATGACTGACGAGCTAACGTGAGTTGGCTTGTTATAAAGCTGGAGAACTCTGCCCTGCTTTTGGAAAATCGGTCTTTCCTAATTCCAAGGATGAACATCCTATCACGATTTTGAGGAACCCCAAAGTGAGATGCGTTTACGACAACTAAGCACGCAAGGTAGTCCTTACTCGCTCTCTTCATCAGAGCAAGACGAGTATCTTCCCACTTTGAGAGAACAGCTAATGCCTTAACGTTCTCGCAAATAAATGCGCGCGGTTTTATTGCATCAACTGCATCAAAGAAGGAATGCATCAATCCGCTTCGCGGATCGGATGGGTCCATTTTTCCGGCTACCGAAAACCCCTGACATGGCGGGCCACCAAATACCAAATCGATCTCTTTGAGATGGCTGAATGTATTGCTTAGTGAATGGATCGTTCCCTCAACGATCATATCACCGTGATTTAAACGATACGTCGCACATGCATCTGGATCAATGTCGTTAGCCAGAACTACTTCAAACCCAGCACTGATAACGCCAACATCCATGCCGCCGGCACCCGAAAATAGCGACACGGCTGTCGGCAATGGCTTGTCGGTTCGCACGTGAACGATTCTCCTGACGCTCTGGTACACTAAAGGCAGTAGCGTGCACTAGGTTGGGGGAGCCCTATAGTCCGTGGACTCATAAACCGAAAGCCGAAATGACGTGGCAGTGACCTCCGATCGGCATCCACCGCTTGTGCAAACGTTCGCTCGCAATCTGCGTACGTATCGGGAACAAGCTGGCCTTTCGCAAGAGGGGTTGGCGGACAAAGCGGGATTGGATCGCACTTACGTCAGCAGTTGCGAAAGGGCGAAGCGGAACGCGACGTTGCAGACTGTTGAGCGCCTAGCGCATGCGCTGGACCTAAATCCCGTGAAGCTACTGCACGTGGAGTCTGAAAGTTGACCGAGTTTACCGCAGCGGCTCGTTCACTTTTGCTACCAGTCGATCCGAGGCTAGAGGCCGATTATCATACTTTTTTGGCAGGAAGGCTTGCCCAGAACGGAATTGCCCAGGAGGATCAGTCGACTTGGATAAACTTAGAGCTGCGTCGGTGGCGTAGTGGTAGGGTAGCGTCTCCGCGGCTAAGACAACTTATTAACTTAGCGATTTTTGACCAAAATCGGGTGCCTCAAACATATATGTTTGAGAATACGCAAGGCGGGGCAAATGTTTGGCTAGATATAGCATCTAGGATGGCACAGACCTATTTTGCGTTGCATGCCATCCTTGTAGACACCCATCTCCTTAGTCATGATGCCGCACGGCAGTTGATTGCCCAAGCAGGTATGATTGCACGACTTGCTGTTGTTGAAGGGATGTCGGCTTCTGAAATAACTCGTATCCTTGCTGCGCGCGACTCGGGCTTTGTAGGGCAATGGCCTGTGGTCACAGCTATGTTGTCCCGGTTAGGGTGCGCCCCAAACATTGACGCTGACTTTGTCGGTCAATTGTTTGTTAGTGACGAAAACAATGAGCAAACCCTCTTTGGCGACCTGTCACTAGAAGGAAGTATTTCTAGGGTAGGCAATATAGCTCGTGAGCTAGGAAGCGACAGCGCCATTGAAACTGCACTTGAAAACCTTATTATATCCGACCGTCACGAACCCTATCTCCTGATACTTCACTATCAGATGATTATTCAAGATCGGTACGATCATGCTGTGAGCTACGCTTACGAGTTCAGCCCGCGTGGCAATGCAGTAAGATGGCTAAATGACCAGTATATTGAGGCAGGAATTCCTGTCGCTGCAAATGCGTATCTAAATAACGCGAAGGCGCTGCTCAAATTCGACAGAAGCTGGGCAGTTGGCCGGAGCGACCATCGACGAGGCGCAGAAGCACTTGTCGCTGTGCTCGCATCCATAGAGTCCCTTGGGCCTTTGGCAAAGACAGAAATCGCGGCGTGGATCAGAGGACTACTTCACAGGTACATTCGGTTTACACGTCAAGAACAGGCTGGCCTTAACGTTTTGCTAGCTGGTTGGGGCGTTCTTGAATTCAACGCGGCGTTTAGAGCCATAGGAGAGGCAAATAGCGGGACTACTGGCATTGCCGAGCAGCGTCTCGTCGATTGTTTGGCGACGTTGCGTCACCCTGCTGACGAGGGTTGGGCTGGTCGAGGTGTCGGCGACTCCGTCTTTGCCCCAAACGTGCCGCGGCGAAAATGTGGAGACTGCGAGTTTGAGCTGGCCCGAGGCCAGGAGCCTCGAATTGAAGCGTATGAGGCGCATGGGGGCCAGCTTTCTGGTCCCTATGTTGATGATCATATGGCATCGCTCCGGCAGGTGATTCGTCTACGTGCGGAGGACCTGGCGGCGGTGCAGCCGCTGCCAGCTTGGTCCTTTAGGGTAACATTTGTTGCGCACACCTTTTCGGAGCCTTTGCCTCAATCCGTCGATATCGAAACAGACCATGGAACAGCGGTAGTTGCGCTACGCTACCTGCGCTTCGATCAAGCTGCGCAAGAACTGATCGACTTTGGAGACATAGAAACGTTCCATGATCATTTCCTCGTCCCAATAAATAGTGGGTACGTACATCCTAGGATTAGAGAGCGCTTAGTAGAGTTAGTAGGCCTAGCCTGACTTAACTGATAAGGATGATAGCGCCCGATACAGAGTCGCATGATGACACTTTAGCAGGGTAGCGGCTTCGCGGACTGACGTGCCCTCCCCTATTAGGCGCTCCCCTAAAGCGATCTGGTCTGCGGTAAGCTTGGGTGGGCGCCCAAAACGGACCCCCCTCGCCTTCGCCGCCACCCGCCCGCTGCTGGTGCGCTGATGGATCAGCTCGCGCTCAAACTCGGCGATGCCGGCGAACACCGTCAGCACCATGCGACCCGCTGGCGAGGTCGTGTCCGCCCAAGGCTCAGCCAGGGAGCGCAGGCCGGCGCTGGCCTCCTTCAGCTTCTCGGCGATGTCGAGCAGATCGCGGGTGGAGCGTGCCAGTCGATCGAGCCGCGTCACCACCACCGTGTCATCGTCGCGCAGCTGCTCGATCATTTTGG
>ERZ941706.152-NODE-152-length-24767-cov-4.885643_pt1 | contig 24767 bp, 25 predicted proteins | sample MGYA00521232_ERZ941706 | MGnify/ENA primary metagenome ERZ941706 (study PRJEB32759, sample SAMN07749893) | skin metagenome | biome: transportation; feature: city; material: polyester macromolecule | host: Homo sapiens | place: Hong Kong:ER line | collected...
TGCTTGGGCATCGGATAGGCGGTGCCGTCCAGATGGATCGTCTGGTCGTAGGGCATGCCGACCACGGGAAACAGGATCGGCGCATGGCCCGTCCAGAAGGCGGGGTCCGCGTCGGTCATCAGCTCGCGGCCCTCGGCGTCGCGAAGGTGCGTCAGCTCGGCACCGAAGGGGTTGATTGCGGCGCTGAGCGTGGCGGAGCGGATGGTAACGAGGTCGGTCATGGCGCTTGCTCTGCGTCAGGCGGGGCATGGCGGCAAGGGGCGATGCGGAGCCTGCAAGATCGTCGCCCCAGCGCAGGCTGGGGCCTTCAGCGGCGCCTGCCCCGCGCTCTCACCACGATATCCCAGCCTTCGCTGGGATGACGGAGTAAGGTTATAGGCAGGCCAGGCGATCAGCGCGAGGCGGTCTGGTACCACGCCTCGTTGGCGCTCGCCGTTTCGGTCTGCATCGCCTCGGCATCGGGGTTGGTCGGCAGCGTCCAGCCTTCCGCCGCCGAGGCGTCGGTGACCAGCACCGGCGTGCCGCGGCTGGTGATCGCAAACAGCTTCTTGGCAAATTCGGTCGGCACGCGGATACAGCCGTGCGAGGCGGGGAAGCCGGGGTTCATTCCGGCGTGGATCGCGACGCCGTCCCAGGTCAGGCGCTGCATGAACGGCATCGGGGCGCTGTTGTAGAGGTTGCTCTTGTGCTTTTCGGACTTCTGCAGGATCGGGAAGACGCCTACCGGCGTCTCCTTGCCGTCCTTGCCCGTCGAGACGGTGGACGCCCCGATCAGCATCGCGCCACGATAGATATAGGCCTTCTGGTCGGGGATCGAGATGACGATGCTGACCGGTTCGCTGCTGCCACTGTCGTTCCACAGGAAGCGATTGGGGGCGAGCGCAGTGACTTCCGGCGCGAGCGCATCGCTGGCGCCGGCGGCGTAAGCCGGCATGGGGAGCGCGAGGACGCCGAGGACAAGCGCCGCCGCCGTGGAAAACCGCTTCATCGATCGCTGTGCCATGTCGATTCGCCCTTGACTTTCTGTTCACCTTTCGGAGTCGCTCAACGCACGACAAACGCGCTGGTGCCATGCTCAAACGGGTTCAATGGAGCGCGCATCGCGCCAAAGCGTGCAACTGCAACGCCGACTGGGTTCCGGGCCGGCAGAAAATTAAGTCCGAAGCTGCTATAGAAGCCCTAGCGGCAAGAACCGGGGCTTTACGGGAAATCGATGCAAAACCAGAGTGATAGCGTGCAGGGGCGTCGCGCGCTGCTGAAGAACGCAGCGGTGCTGGCGGCGACGCTGGCGGTGCCGGGGACGGTATCGGCGGCCACGCGGCGGCTGACGCAGAGCGATCTGCGCCCCGTCAGCGAGCCTCCCCTGCCCGCGCCACGGCCGCGCGTGTTCGCGCAGGCGATCACCTCGCCCCGCGTCGTGCGCCCCGATCTGATGCGCCAAGCGGTGGCGGCGCTGAACCAGCACGGCCGCCGCATCCGCAACCGCGACCGGATCGCGATCGCCGACATGGCGGCCTCTTCGTCGGAGCCGCGCTTCCACCTCGTGGACCTCGTTTCGGGCAAGAGCCAGTCGTTCCTGGTCGCGCACGGCAGCGGGTCGGACCCGGCGCACACCGGATACCTCAAGCGCTTTTCGAACCAGCCCAATTCCAATGCGACATCGCAGGGCGCGTTCGTCACTGACGATTATTACGTCGGCAAGCATGGCCGCTCGCAGCGGCTGATCGGCCTCGATCCCACCAACGACAATGCGCTGGCGCGCGCGATCGTGGTGCATTCGGCCTGGTATGCGAACAAGGACATGCTGCGCACGCACGGCATGCTTGGGCGCAGCCAGGGGTGTTTTGCGGTCGGCGAAGGCGACCTCAGCCAAGTGTTTGCCCGGCTGGGCGAAGGGCGGATGATCTTTTCGGCGAAAGTGTAAGGGGAAAACCCCGACCTTCCGTCATTACAGCCGAACGCTTTCCACCCGTTCGCCCTAAGCTTGTCGAAGGGCGGCTATCCGCCATCGTCACGCTTGAGGCATGCGCCCTTCGACAAGCTCAGGGCGAACGGCCGTTGGGGGAGAAGTACGTCCTTCCCCCGACCGCCCGAATCACCGCCCTGTTCAGCCCCGCAATACCGCGCCCTGCTTCGCCGCGGCGGCGACGATCTTGTCGGCGATGGCCTTCAGCGCTTCGTCGGTGAAGCTCTTGTCGGTGGGTTGCAGCGTCGCCTCGACCGCGACCGACTTCATGCCTTCCTCGACACCGGCGCCGGTGAACACGTCGAACACGCGCGCACCGGTGATCGCCGGCTTGTCGGCCGAGCGGACGGCACGGACGAGCGCGTCGGCGCTGAGCGTCGCGGGCACCAGGAACGCGAAGTCGCGACGAACCGACTGCAGCGCGGGCGGCGCGAAGGGGGCCCGCATGAAGCCGCTCACGCGCTTGGCGGGCAGCGCGTCTAGGTACAGCTCCACCGCGGCGACGGCACCGTCGAGGTCGAACCCTTTCAACAGGCTGGGGTGCAGCATGCCGAAGCGGGCGAGAATCGTCTTGGGCCCGAGGCGCAACGTGCCCGACTGGCCCGGGTGCCAAGCATCGCCCGCCTCCCCCATCACCTGAAGGTTGTCGACCGGCGCGCCTGCCGCGGCGAGCAGCGCCAGCGCTTCGGCCTTGGCGTCGTATGCATCGAACGTGGCGGCCTTGCCCGAGCGCCAGCCGCGCTCCCGGGCGTTGCCCGCCAGCACGACGCCTACGGTCGGATGCTCGCCATCCGCAAGGTAGCGGCGACCGATCTCGAACAGGCGCACCGCGGTGATGCCGCGCTTGAGATTGCGGGCGCTCGCCGACAGCAGGCCGGGGAGGAGCGAGGGGCGCATGACCTTCAGGTCTTCGCTGATCGGGTTGGCGAGGCTCCAGGCACCCCCGCCGAAGGGTGCGGCCTGGGCTTCGCTGAGGAAGCTCCACGTCACCGCCTCGTCGAGGCCACGCGCGGCGGCGGCGCGGCGGACGCGGCGTTCGAGCTTCTGGTCGGCCGTCGCGGTCGGGCGGGCGACCCCGGGCACGCGGGGCAGTGCAACGGGTTCGACCTTGTCGATCCCTTCGATACGGATGACTTCCTCGACCAGGTCGGCGGAGCCCTCGACGTCGCGGCGCCATGTCGGCACGGTGACGGTCCAGTCGTCGGCGACCTGGAAACCGAGGCGCGTCAGGATGTCGCACTGGCGTTCAGGCGCGACGGCGAGGCCGCCGAGCGTTTCGGCGCGGGCAGGGTCGTAGGCAATCGTGCGCGGCGCGAGCGGCGGTTCGCCGGCGCGGGTGACGGCGCTCGCCGTGCCGCCGCAATAATGCTGGACGAGGAAGGTCGCGATGGCGAGGCCGTCATCGAGGAAGGCGGGGTCGACACCGCGCTCGAAGCGTTGCCGTGCGTCACTGGTAAGGGTGAGCGCCTGACCGGTGCGCGCGATCGCGTCGGGCGCGAAATAGGCGCATTCGATGATGACGTCGGTGGTGTCGGCGGTGACGCTGGAATGTTCGCCGCCCATGATGCCGCCGATGTCGTGGACGCCTGCCGCGTCGGCGATGACGGTCATGCCTTCGGACAGGGTGTAGGTCTTGCCGTTGAGCGCCTCGATCGTCTCGCCGGCCCGCGCCCGGCGTGCAACGAGGCTGCCGGTCAGCTTGGCGGCGTCGTAGACGTGCAGCGGACGGCCGAGGTCGACGGTCATGTAGTTGGTGATGTCGACCAGCGTCGAGATCGGCTTCTGGCCGATCGCGGTGAGGCGCTGGCGCATCCACTCAGGGGATTCGCCATTGGTGAGGCCGGTGACGGCCTGCGCGTAGAAGGCGGGGCAGCCGGCGGGGTCTTCGATGCGGACGTCCGGACCGGGGCCTTGCGTTGTGATCTCGGGCACGGTCGGCGGCACCAACGTGCCGAGGCCGGCGGCGGCGAGGTCGCGCGCGATGCCGTGGACGCCCATACAATCCTGGCGGTTGGGGGTGATCGACACGTCGATGACGGGATCGTTGAGGCCGGCATAATCGGGATAGGCGGTGCCGACGGGCGCATCCTCGGGCAGTTCGATGATGCCGTCATGACCCTCGCCGATTTGCAACTCGCGCGCGGAGCACATCATGCCGTTCGATTCGACACCGCGGATCGCGGCGACCTTCAGCGTGACGTCGAGGCCGGGGACATAGGCGCCGGGCGCGCCGAACACGCCGACCAGGCCGGCGCGCGCGTTGGGGGCGCCGCAGACGACTTGCATCGGCCCGTCACCAGCGTCGACCGACAGGACTTGGAGCTTGTCCGCCTGCGGGTGACGCTCGGCGGAGAGGATGCGCGCGACGCGGAACGCCTGCAATGCCTCGCCGGGGTTGTGGACGCCCTCCACCTCCAGCCCGATGCGGGTGAGGCCGTCGACGATGGCGTCGAGGCTCGCATCGGTGGTGAGGTGGTCCTTGAGCCAGGAGAGGGTGAATTTCATCGGTCGTTCCGTTTCAATCGTCATTCCGGCGCAGGCCGGAATCCATGGACACGAGCGGCAGGTGGCGCGCGGTCGGTATCCTCGTTACCTTCACTCCTGTCCATGGATCCCGGCTTTCGCCGGGATGACGAACAAGAGGGCTGACTTACGCCGCGCCGACGCCGCCCGACAGGGTCGGCACGTCGAGGCTGGAAAAGCCGTAATGCCTCAGCCAGCGAATATCGCCGTCGAAGAAGGCGCGCAGGTCGTCCATGCCGTATTTCAGCATGGCGAGTCGATCGATGCCGCAGCCGAAGGCGAAGCCCTGCCACTCGTTGGGATCGAGGCCGCACGCTTCGATGACCTTGGGGTGGACCATGCCGCTGCCCAAGACCTCCATCCAGCCACCGCCGGACCCGCCGATGACGCGCTTGCCCTTTTCGATCGTGTAGCCGACGTCGACCTCGGCGCTGGGTTCGGTGAAGGGGAAGTAGCTGGGGCGCAGGCGCAGGACGATGTCGTCGCGCTCGAAGAACGCCTTCAGGAACGTCTCGAGCGTCCATTTGAGGTGGCCGAGGGTAATGCCCTTGTCGATCACGAGGCCTTCGACCTGGTGGAACATCGGCGTGTGCGTCGCATCCGAGTCGGAACGATAGGTGCGGCCCGGCGCGATGATGCGGATCGGCGGCTGCTGGTTCAGCATCGTGCGGATCTGCACGGGGCTGGTGTGCGTGCGGAGCAGCGAGAAAGTCGCGCGCTCATCGAACGTGCCGGCCGCCTTCGCCTCCTGCCCCTGCTGAAGGTAGAAGGTGTCGTGCATCGCGCGCGCGGGGTGCGTTTCGGGAATGTTGAGCGCGCTGAAATTATGCCAGTCGGTCTCGATCTCCGGACCCGTCGCGACCGCGAAGCCGAGGTCGGCGAAGATCTCGGCGAGTTCGTCCATCACCTGGCTGACTGGGTGGACGGTGCCGGCAAGCGGTGCCGCGGCGGGCAGCGTCATGTCGAGCGTTTCGCTGGCGAGCCGGGCGTCGAGCGCGGCGCGTTCGAGTTCCTCCCTGCGCGTCGCGATGCCGCCGGCGACCGCTTCGCGCAGGCCGTTGATCCGCGGGCCTTCGATCTGACGTTCGTCGGGGCTCATCTTGCCGAGCGTCTTGAGCAGCGTAGTGACGCTGCCCTGTTTGCCGAGCGCCTCGACCCGAACCGCTTCGAGCGCGTCAAGGCTGGCGGCGGTATCGATCGCGGCGATCAGCTGGCCGCGTAGGGAGTCGAGGTCTTGCGTCACGTGTTGCTCTCTGTTGCAGGCGCCAGGCCGAGGCCGAGTGCCAAGTCATCCCAACCGGGATTATGCTCTTCGATCAGCCGCAGCTTCCAGTCGCGGCGCCATCTCTTCAGCTGCTTCTCGCGGGTGATCGCAGCCTCCATCGTGTCCGCTACAGCGTACCAGACCAGACGTTGCACGCCGTAGCGGGAGGTGAACCCCGGGATCAATCCTTCGCGATGCTGGACGAGACGGGCGAGAAGATTCGAGGTGACGCCGATGTAGAGCGTGCCGTGGCGACCGCTGGCGAGGATGTAGACGCAGGGCTGTCGGTGCATCCTCTTCTCTCCCCCGTAGTCCCCGCACAGATGGGAGACCATCGGCGATTACCTCCCACCGTCATCCCCGCGAAGGCGGGGATCCATAGTCGCCGGATGGGCGGCTCTTACCACAGGCCGGCGTGATTATGGATTCCCGCCTGCGCGGGAATGACGGGGGGGGGGATGCAGCGCGCCCCAAAACCAGAAAAGGGCGCCGGTGTTGCCACCGACGCCCCTTTCTCGAACCCTACAACAGGCGCGTTACGCGGCCTGGGGCAGAGCCGCCTTCGCTTGCGCGACGATCGCGGCAAAGGCCGCTTCCTCGTGCATGGCGATGTCGGCCAGGACCTTCCGGTCGAGGTCGATGTTCGCAAGCTTCAGGCCGTGCATGAACTGCGAATAGGTCAAGCCTTCGGCGCGGACGCCGGCGTTGATGCGCTGGATCCACAGACCACGGAAGGTCCGCTTCTTTACCTTGCGGTCGCGGTACGCATACTGGCCGGCCTTTTCGACGGCCTGACGGGCGATACGGATCGTGTTCTTGCGACGGCCGTAATAGCCCTTCGCCTGAGACAGGATGTTCTTGTGCTTGGCGCGGGTGGTTACGCCCCGCTTGACGCGTGCCATGTCCTGATCTCCTTACTTGAGGCCGTACGGCGCCCAGGCCTTCACCGTGGCGGTGTCGGCCTTCGACAGCACCTTGGTGCCGCGGTTCTGGCGGATGTACTTGGAGTTGTGCGAAATCAGGCGGTGGCGCTTGCCGGCGACGCCGTGCTTCAACAACCCACTGGCAGTGAGCTTGAAGCGCTTCTTGACGCCGCTCTTGGTCTTGAGCTTGGGCATTTTGGTCCTTTCGTCTGGAGCAGGGCAAAGACGGCCGCGGCAGCCCTAGATGGCCGGGCAGTCCATAAGCGCCTCGCTCGGGAAGCGGGCCCCTTAACGCCGGCATGCGCAAAACGCAAGGACTGCGACCGATGCGGAACCGGAACGACGCGCTGCGCGCTTGTTCGCCTCGATGGACACGCCCGCTCCCGATCCGGCTCCCGTGCCGACCACCGCGCGGCGGCGGCGCGTGTGGCGGATCGTGCGCAACGTGGTGCTGGCGCTGGTCGGGCTGATCGCTGCGATCTGGCTGGTGCTGTTCATCACCAAGGGACGGTTCCTGCGCCATCCGTTCGAGCGATTCGTCGGCGGCCAGACGCATCGCGCGGTGAAGATCGGCGGTGACTTCCAGCTGTATTTCGCGCCGTTCAGGATCAAGTTCGTCGCCGAGCGGATGACGATCGCCAATCCGGCCTGGGCGAGCCGGCCGTATCTGTTTGCAGCGGAGCGGATCGACACGCGGATCGCACCCTTGTCGCTGTTGTGGGGCAAGCGACGACTCTACTGGCTCGATCTGGTCGACGGAAAGGTCGATCTGGAATGGACGCCCGATCATAGCACCAATACCTGGACGTTCAGCGAGAAGAAGGGCGGCAAGCCGCTGGAATTCCCGCGCATCGACGTCGCCAACGTCCGCGGCACGAGCGTGCGCTATGTCGATCCGCGGATGCAGGTGCTCGCCGATCTGAACATCGACGACATCCGATCGAGCGAAGCGCGGATCGGCAAGGCGGTGGGTCTGCGGGGCACGGGGCGCATCCGAGCCACGCCCTTCACGCTGACCGCGCGACTGCTGACGCCGGATGCGACGGTGAGCCGCGGGCAGAACCAGCTGGTCGCGCGGATGCGGGCGGCCGGGAACGTCATTGATGTCGCGGGCACCCTGCCCTCGCTGGCCGAGATCGAGAACGTGCCGCTGTCGGTCGCGGCGCGCGGGCGCAACATGGCCGAGCTGCTCGGCATCATCGGCGTCGCCATTCCCAATACGCGCGAGTACCGGATGCGCGGGCAAATGGTGAAGGATGATGCGGACTACCGCTTTACCCGTTTGCGCGGGGTGGCGGGGGCCACCGATTTGGCGGGCACGCTGACGGTGACGACGGGCGACCGACTGCATCTCGACTCACGGCTGACGACCAAAAGCCTCGACATCATCGATGCCGCGCCCTTCATCGGCTACAATCCCGACATCGTCGCCACCAAGGGCGCGGAGGCCGCCGCCGCGGCGACCGGCGCGGGCAGCGGGCGGCTCATGCCCGACGCGACCTTCCCGGTGGCGACGATGCGGCGGTTCGATGCGGACCTCAAATGGACGATCGGCGCGGTGCGATCGCGGCGGGTGCCGGTGAGCGACGTCGACCTGACGCTGGCGTTGAAGGACGGGCGCCTCGCGCTGTCGCCGCTGACCTTCGCCATGGCGCGCGGCAATGTGGCGAGCGACCTCGTCTTCGACACGCGTCAGCGGCCCTCCGCGGTCCGCTACGACATCCGGCTGGCGCCGACGCCGATGGGGCGGTTGCTCGCGGGCTATGGCGTCGCCGAGGCAGGGACGACGGGCACGATCAAGGGGCGCATCCAACTGGAGGGGCGCGGCGACACAATCCATGATTCGCTCAGCACCGCGCGCGGGCGCATCGCGTTCGTCATGCCGCAGGGGCAATTGTGGACGCGCAATGTCCAGCTCGCCGAGCTCGACATCGGCACGTTCGTGCAGAAGATGTTCGAGGACAAGCTGAAGGAGCCGGTGCGGATCAACTGCGGGCTGATCGGCTTTACCGTGCGTAATGGCGTCGCGGCGGCGGACCCGATCCTGATCGATACGACGAAGAACGTGATCCTGGGGCGCGGCGGCTTCAGCTTCCGGACCGAAGGCGTCGACCTGGCGGTGCGCGCGGACGGCAAGAAGTTCAGCCTGTTTTCCGGCCAGTCGCCGGTGGGGATCGGCGGCACCTTCGCGCATCCCAAGCTGGATGTGATCAGCGACCAGCTGCTGGGGCGTGCCGGCGCGGGGCTGGGGCTGGCGGTGGTGGCGACGCCGGTCGCGGGAATCTTGGCGTTCATCGACGTTGGGGATGCCAAGTCGGCGGCGTGCGGGCCGGTGCTCGCAGGCGCGACCGCGGCGGCGCAGCGGACGACGAAGGGCAAGCCGCGCGACGACGTGGGTAGGGGCACGACGGCGAAGGAGGAGAATGGGAAATCCTCCGGGGGCGAGCGCAAGGAACAGCGGAAGAAGTTTCTGGGGATTTTCTGAGGGGGCTCGGGTTGGGCGCACCCACCCTTCGTCATCCCGGCGTGCGCCGGGATGACGAAAGTGGGGTGAGAGAGCCTTCCTCTCCTTGGTCATTCCCGCGCAGGCGGGAATCCAGACTGGCTGACTTCGCGAATAGAGCCGCGCGTTCGGCGACTATGGATTCCCGCCTGCGCGGGAATGACGGATCAGGGGTGGTCGTGCCCGTGATCATGCCCGTGCGCTGCCCTGAGCGCCTCCAGCACGTCGTCAGTGCGCGCAGGGTCGCCGATCGCCAGGACGTGCCCCGCACTGGCCGCGGTCAAGGGATCGCCGTTCCAGTCGCACATGCGGCCCCCTGCCCCCTCGACCACCGGGACCAAAGCGGCGAAATCGTAGAGCTGCAGGCCGGATTCGGCGACGATGTCGAGGTGACCGCTGGCGAGCAGCCCGTAATTGTAGCAGTCGCCGCCGTAGACGGGACCCTGGCGCGCATGTCCGCCCGAGGCGGCGGCGACCAGCGCCATGTAGTGCGGTACGTCACCTTCGGCGAACAGATGCGGGCTGGTGGTGGCGAGGATCGCGCCTTCCAGTTGCGCGCAGGGCCGCGTGCGCGCGGGCTTGCCGTTGAAGGTCGTCGGGCGACCTGCGACGCCGAGCCAGCGTTCGCGGCTGATCGGCTGGTCGATGATGCCAAGTAATGGCCAACCGTCCTCGACCAGCGCGATCAGCGTGCCGAAGATCGCGCGGCCGACCGTGAAGCTCCTCGTGCCGTCGATCGGGTCGAGCACCCATTGCCGCCCGGTGACACCATCCTTGGTGCCATATTCCTCGCCGATGACGCCGTCGCCCGGCGCTTCGGCATCGAGCAGGCGGCGCATCGCCGCCTCCGCTTCGCGATCGGCGCGGGTGACGGGGGAATGGTCGTCCTTCAGCTCGGCGCCGTGTTCGGCCCGGAAATACGGGCGGATCGCCGCCCCCGCGGCGTCGGCAAGGCGTTGGGCGAGCGCGATATCGGCGGCAGTGATCGGCATACTGCCAGCCCTATCGCGCGCGTGGCGACCACGCTAGGGTCGGCAAAATCTTTGCCAGAGGACCCGTTCCCATGCGCCTGCTGCCCACCGCCATCGCCACCATCGCGCTCGTCGCCACGCCCGCCATCGCCGGCCTGCCGGTGGGCGCAAAGGCTCCGACGTTTGCAACGCGCGGTGCGGTCGCGGGCAAGGTCGTGTCGATCGATTTGGCCCAACAGCTGAAGAAGGGGCCGGTCGTCCTCTATTTCTTCCCCGCCGCTTTCACCGGGGGCTGCAACGCGGAGGCGCATGCCTTTGCCGAGGCGATCCCCGAGTTCCAGAAGGCCGGCGCGACGGTGATCGGCATGTCGGCGGACGACGTGCCGACGCTGCAGCGCTTCTCGTCGGAGAAGTGCGCGGGCAAGTTCGCGGTGGCGAGCGCCGGGCCGGCCGTCATCAAGAACTATGACGTGGCGCTCAACGCCGGCGGGCGGGCGCTGACCAAGCGCACCAGCTATGTCATCGGGCGCGATGGCCGCATCGCCTTCGTCCATGACGACATGAATCCGGCGCAGCATGTCGCCCTGACGCTGGCGGCCGTGCGCAACCTGCAACCGAAATGATGGGCACGGAAACCTCCTGATAACAATTGCTACGTACAAGTCTGGCGACTTCGGAAAGGGCGTAGATGAACGGGCCGTTGGCAGCGAGAAAGGGCGGTAAGGGTGACGTGTTCACCCAGATCGGCACCTTCCTTGCGTCGCAGGGCCTCAGCCCCGAGCCCGCGCACTACACCTTTGCCTATGACGTCATCACCAATCCCGACGGCGCGATCGCGCAGGCGGTGCTGCGGCTGACCGACGGCGGCTTCCGCCTCAGCCGGTCCGACATCGAGAAACTGGGCGGCCGCGTCATGATGGGCGCGGCGGTCGACCCCACCGCCGAGCCGCCGCGCAAGCGCTATCGCGACCATCAGTCCGCGGTCGAGGACGAGGCGGTGCGGCTGGTCGAGGCGACGCAGGCACAGGTCGACGATTTTGCGACGATGATGCGCGCGATGCAGGACCAGACGCGCGGCTTCGGCGCCGACCTTGCCGAAAGCGCGGCGGCGATCGATAGCGCCGGGCCTGCCGGGCTCGAAGCGATCGCGCGCATCGCCGGCACGATGCTGGCGCGCGTACGCGATGCCGAGGTACGGCTGGACCATGCGACGCGCGAGGCAGAGTCGCTGCGCGTCAAGCTCGCCGAAGCCAATGACACCGCGCGCCGCGATGCGCTGACCGGCCTGCCGAATCGGCGTGCGTTCGACGAGGCGTTCGCGCGCCGCCGCGAGAACGACGGTCCCTTCTGCCTGGCGGTGTGCGACATCGACCGGTTCAAGCGGATCAACGACGCGCACGGCCACCAGATCGGCGATCGCGTGCTGTCCGCCGTCGCGCGGACGCTGAGCGAGGAATGCGACACGCATCTGGTCGTGCGCCATGGTGGCGAGGAATTCGCGATCCTGCTGCACGGGCTGACGCTCGCCGAGGCAGCCGCGCATCTCGACGGCGCGCGCAACGCCATCGCTTGCAAGCGCTTCCGCCTGCGTGAGACCGACGCGCCCCTCGGCCAGGTGACGCTGTCGATCGGCGTCACCGCGGTGCAGACCGGCGAAGCGATCGACGGCGCGTTCGAACGTGCCGACCGTCTGCTCTACACCGCGAAGAGCGACGGCCGCGACCGGGTGTGCGCCGCCTGAGGATCACGGCCGGGGACCGGGCCTGACGTCATCCCCGCTTGACCGGAGCGCCGCGCCTTTCGACCACCACGGGGAAGCAGGTGGCGCGCGGCTGAGACCCGCCGAAAGTTGGTGAAATTTGAGTATCGCGGCTGGCAAAATGCGCCACATCGCGTGCGACACTCCGCAAAAAGCGAGAATTTCCGCCGTTTTCGGAAACTGGCACGGTCACTGCAAAGACCCTGGCATGCGGCGGCGAACGGTTCGCCCGCCCCATGCAAAAGGGAATATCATCATGTCGATCCGCTTCGAACTCGCACAGCGCGCCGCTCTCTCGGTCGTCGCCGCCTTCGCCTTCGCGACCCTCGCGATCAGCGCCGCCGTTCCCGTCCTGCCGATCGCCTGATCGCGCACCCTCAGCCGAAAGCCAAAGGATTGCGTCCGATGTATCGCAGCTTCGCCCTCGCGCTGTCCGCCTTCTGCACCACGGTCCTGGTGCTCGCCAGCCAGAGCACCGGCACCATCGGTTAAGAACCGCCGGCCTACCTATCCGGCGGTTGCGACCGCCCCGATCGGCCCGACCGGCGCATCTTCGCCCCGGCTGTAGGTGCCGATCAACACCCCGGCGGCGAGCACATGCCCCGCCATCGCCTCCAGCACCGCCGCACGGCCGGGCGTTTCGCCCGGATCGCCGACGCCTGCATCCAGTGCGAACAGCTGGAAGGCATAGCGATGGCTGCCATGACCGGTCGGCGGGTCAGGCGGCAGCCAGCCTTCGCGAAAATAGGAATTGCGGCCGACATCGCCATCGGGCGTGCCCGCCCCATCGGCCTCAATCGCGCCTTCCTCCAGCCGCCCCGCATCGGCGGGCATGCTCCAGACGACGGCATGAACGAGCGGCTGCGGCGCAGGGGCGTCGGCATCCTCGACCAGAAGCGCGAGGGCAGCCGTGCCTTCGGGCAGCGGCCCCCAGACGAGCGGCGGCGACACGCCCGCCCCGTCCGCGCTGAACCGTTCCGGCAAGCGCGCGCCATCGGCAAAGGCCGGACTCGTCAAGTCGAGCTTCGCCACACCGGTGCCGAGCGTACCGCGCGCGATCGCCAGCTTTTCGGCGCCCGCGCGAACATCGGCGAGCGCCTTGCCGAGCCAAGCGGGGACATGTTCGAGCATCAGCCTTGCTCCTGCGGGCAATCGCCGGCGCGCATCGCTGGCGCGCGGTTGGGGGCGAACCAACGGCTGCGCGTCCCCATCGTATCGGCATCGTGATAGCAGGCCTCTGCATGCGACCCGTCGGGCGCGAGCAGGAAGGTCCAGTCGGTGTCGGCGCAATCATGCGCCACGCAGCCGTGTGCGGCGAGGCGCCCATCGGCGGTGTGGACGATCGGCACGGTCACCGCGTCACGGCTGACGAAGCGGCGGCGGATGCGCTCGTCGCCCACGGCGTCATTCAGCGCGCGCGCGACCTCCGTCCTGTCGTAGAAGCCGACGCCATCGACCGCGTCACCGGGATAATGGCCGACATAGGCGGTCAGCGGCTCGGCATGTGCCTGTCCCGGCAGCGGCTTGGGCAGCTGCGGCGACGGCGGCACGAAGGCGGCGGCCGCGGCATTGTTGACCGCGACGTCGGTCGTATGCTCGCCGCCGCACGCGGCGAGCAGCAGCGCGGCAAAGGGGATCACGACGGAAACGGGCGGTCGCATGCGGGTGGAACGCGGCAGGGGGGCTGGCGGTTGCCTGCCGCATGACCGATGCTGCCGCCGCCGATCTCGATCGCTTCGTCCGCGCCCAGGAAGGCGTGTTCAATCAGGCACTTGCCGAACTATACGCCGGTGCCAAGACGAGCCACTGGATGTGGTTCGTTTTTCCGCAGGTCGCAGGTCTTGGGCGCAGCGCCATGGCGCGCACCTATGCGATCCGCGATACGGATGAGGCGCGCGCCTATCTCGCGCATCCGCTGCTCGGCGGCCGTCTGCTCCTCGCGGTCGAGGCGGCGATGACGGCAACCGGCAGCGCGGAGGCGATCTTCGGCGGGATCGACGCGGTGAAACTACGCTCGTCGCTGACGCTGTTCGCCGCGGTGGCCGACGATCCGACGCCGTTCGTCGCAGCGCTTGAGCGGTTCTTCGGCGGAGAGCGCGATCCGATGACGTTACAGGTGCTTGCCGCGCCTGCGGCCTAGAACAGGCGCCCGCCATTCGGCAGCGGCTGGTCGGGCGCGATCAGCACGACCTGACCATCTGCATCGGGGAAGCCGAGCGTCAGCACCTCCGACAGGAAGGGCCCAATCTGGCGCGGTGGGAAGTTGACCACCGCGGCGACCTGGCGACCGATCAAGGCTTCCGGCGTGTAATGCGTGGTGATCTGCGCCGACGATCGCTTGACGCCGATGGCGTCGCCGAAATCGATGCGCAGCTTGATCGCGGGCTTGCGCGCTTCCGGAAAGGCCTCGGCCGCGACGATCGTGCCGACGCGAATGTCGACGCGCTCGAACTCGGCGAACGTCAGGGGCGCGGAGGTTGGCGGCTCAGAAGTCGACATTGTCGTAATGCGCCGGCGGGCCGATCAGCTCCATCCGTTCGGACAGGAGCGGGCGGAACGAGGGGCGGCTCTTGAATCCGCGATACCAGCGCGCAGTCTGGTCATGCCCCTTCCAGTCGATGCCGCCGAGATAGTCGGCGACCGAAATCTGCGCCGCGGCGGCGAGATCGGCGAGGCTCATCGTCGCGCCGCCCAGCCAATTGCGATGGTCGAGCAGGTAGTCAGTGTAATCGAGGTGGCTGACCGCCGCCTTCATCGCCTCGCGCAGGCCCTTGGCGTCGGGCGAGGCGCGGTGGGCGAGCCGCTTGACGACGCGCTCATGCAGCAGCGGCCCCGTCACGTCGCGGTAGAAATGCGTGTCGAACCACGTCACCAGCCGGCGGATCTCGGCGCGGTTGGCGGCGGTGCCGTTGATCGTCGCCGCCTTGTCGACCGTCTCCTCGAAATATTCGCAGATCGCCATCGAATCGATCAGCGGCGCGCCGGGGCGGCTGGCATCGACCATCACCGGCGTTTCGCCCGCGGGATTCATGTCCATGAACTCGTCGCGCCGCTCCCACGGCGATTCGCGCACCAGCTGATAGCCGATGCCCTTCTCGCCGAGCAGCAGCCGCACCTTGCGGCTGAACGGGCACAGGGGGAATTGGTAGAGCTGCCACATGAGGCCACCTGTAGGGCTGGTGTCGGGCGAGGTGAAGCCGTTGCGTTTCCGATCGTGGACGATCTATCCTGTGGCCATGGGCATCGAGATTGATCAGGCCGAGGTGGAACGCGCGATCCGCACGCTCGCCGAAATGCGCGGCCAGTCGCCCGAGGACATCGTCGGTGAGGTCATGCTGCGCGAACTGTCGCAGGAGCTCGAACGACGCGAACACCGGGCACGCGGCGACGATCTGATGTCGCGCTTGCGGGAGGCCCGGCGCTACTTCGCCCACACTCCCGTACTGGACCCGCGGCCTTATCGTGACATCCTGTATGATGAGGACGGTTTGCCAAAGTGATCGTCGCCGACACGTCTGCTTTCGTCGCCATCATCTTCGACGAACCGGAAGCTGCCACGTTCGCCGCCATACTGGAACGCGCTGAGCAGGTCGTCGTGGGTGCACCTACCGCGCTCGAACTCAACACCGTGCTGTTTCGCAAAGGCGGTGACGGCGGTCTCGCGAGAGCCGCAGACATTTTGGCGGCGCCCAAGCTCCACATTGTGGCGTGGGAAGCGCACCATGTGCCCATTGCAGTCGCTGCGCTTCGTCGATTTGGAGGAAGACCTGCACGCCTCAACTTCGGCGACTGCATGGTTTACGCCGTCGCCAAGGCACTCGACGCGCCGCTGCTCTACAAGGGCAAGGATTTCGCGCGGACCGATATCCGGTCCGCGCTGTAACCCTTTACTCCGCCGCCACCGCTTCGACCATGTCATCGAGCGGGTGGGTCTGGCGGGAGAGCATTTCCTTCGGGATCACCTGCCAGAAATCGCCCGCAATACGGTCCCAGTCGGCGAGCAGGCTCTTCGACCATTTGCTGTCGGTCGCGCGTGCATGGCGTTCGACCAAGTCCTTGAGCACGCCCTCCCAATGGGCCGACGCCAGGCGCTGCCAGACGATGCTGTCGGGGTTGGCGCGGCGTTCGAAGGTCGCATTCGGATCGTAGACGAAGGCCATGCCGCCGGTCATGCCCGCCCCGAAATTCTGGCCGACCGTGCCGAGCAGCACCGCGACGCCGCCGGTCATGTATTCGCAACCATTGGCGCCGCAGCCCTCGACCACCACGGTCGCGCCCGAATTGCGGACCGCGAAGCGCTCGCCCGCCTGCCCCGCCGCCAGCAATGTGCCGCTGGTCGCGCCATAGAGGCAGGTGTTGCCAGCGATCGTATTGTCCTGGCTGGCGAGCGGTGACGACACCGCGGGCCGCAGGATGATCGTGCCGCCCGAGAGGCCCTTGCCGACGTAATCGTTGGCATCGCCGAACACCTCCAGCGTGATGCCCTTGCACAGGAACGCGCCGAGCGACTGGCCGGCCGAGCCGCGCAGCCGGATCGTGACGTGGCCGTCGGCAAGCTTGCTCATGCCGAAGCGGCGCGTGATCTCCGACGACAGGCGCGTGCCGACCGCACGGTGCGTGTTGCGCACCGAGTAGGTGAGCTGCATCTTTTCGCCACGGCTGAACACGGCGGCGGCGTCCTTAATGATCTGCGCGTCGAGACTGTCCGGCACGTCGTTGCGGAAGGTCGACAGGCTGAAGCGGCGTTCGGCATCGGTCGCGTCGACCTTGGCGAGGATCGGGTTCAGATCGAGATCATCGAGATGCTCGGCGCCGCGGCTGACCTGGCGAAGCAGTTCGGTGCGGCCGATCACCTCGTCGAGGCTGCGCACGCCGAGGCGGGCGAGGATGTCACGCACCTCTTCGGCGATGAAGGTCATCAGGTTGATGACCTTTTCGGGCGTGCCGACGAACTTGGCGCGCAGCTTCTCGTCCTGCGTGCAGACGCCGACCGGGCAGGTGTTCGAATGGCACTGGCGCACCATGATGCAGCCCATTGCAACCAGTGACAGCGTGCCGATGCCGAATTCCTCCGCACCGAGGATCGCGGCAATCACGATGTCGCGTCCGGTCTTGAGGCCGCCGTCGGTGCGCAGGCGCACGCGGCCACGCAGGCCGTTGAGAGTGAGGACCTGGTTGACCTCGCTGAGGCCCATTTCCCACGGCGTGCCGGCGTACTTCACGCTGGTCTGTGGGCTGGCGCCGGTGCCGCCGACATGGCCGGCGACGAGGATGACGTCGGCATGCGCCTTGGCGACGCCCGCGGCGACGGTGCCGATGCCCGAAGAGCTGACTAGCTTGACGCAGACGCGCGCGCGCGGGTTGATCTGCTTGAGGTCGTAGATCAGCTGCGCGAGGTCTTCGATCGAATAGATGTCGTGGTGCGGCGGCGGCGAGATCAGCGTCACGCCCGGCGTCGCATGGCGCAGCTTGGCGATAAATTCGGTCACCTTGAAGCCGGGCAGCTGGCCACCTTCACCGGGCTTTGCGCCTTGCGCGACCTTGATCTCGATCTCTTCGCAGGCGTTGAGATATTCGGCGGTCACGCCGAACCGGCCGGACGCGATCTGCTTGATCGTCGAATTGGCGTTGTCGCCATTCTCATACGGCGTGAAGCGGATCGTGTCCTCGCCGCCCTCGCCCGACACCGCCTTGGCGCCGATGCGGTTCATCGCGATCGCCAGCGTCTCGTGCGCCTCCGGCGACAGCGCACCCAGGGACATACCCGGCGTGACGAAGCGCTTGCGGATTTCGGTGATCGCCTCGACCTGGTCGACCGGCACGCCTTCGGCGGGGAAGTTGAACTGGAGCAGGTCGCGCAGGTACACCGGCGGCAGATCGGCGACGCCGCGGCTGAACTGCAGATATTGCGTGTAGCTGTCCGTCGACACCGCGGTCTGCAGCAGGTGCATCAGCTGCGCAGAATAGGCGTGCGTCTCGCCGGTGTGACGCTGGCGATAGAAGCCGCCGATCGGCAGCTTCGCGACACCCTCGTCCCATGCCTGTTCGTGGCGGACCATCGCGCTATAGTGGAGCGAATTATAGCCCTCGCCCGAGATCTTGGCGGGCATGCCGGGGAACAGATCGTTGACCAGGCTGCGGCTCAGACCGACCGCCTCGAAATTATAGCCGCCGCGATAGCTGGAGATCACCGCGATCCCCATCTTGCTCATGATCTTGAGCAGTCCTTCCTCGATCGCGATGCGGTGGCGCTTCAGGCACTCGTCGAGGCTGAGGTCGCCGAACAGCCCGCGCGCGTGGCGGTCGACGATCGCGGCTTCGGCGAGATAGGCGTTCACCGTCGTCGCACCGACGCCGATCAGCACCGCATAATAATGCGTGTCGAGGCATTCGGCCGAGCGCACGTTGATCGAGGCGTAGGAACGCAGTCCCCGGCGGACGAGGTGCGTGTGCACCGCCGCCGCCGCCAGCACGCCGGCGATCGCGATCCGGTCTTCGGAAACATGCTCGTCGGTCAGGAACAGCTCGCTCTTGCCCTGGCGCACCGCCTGCTCCGCCTCATTGCGGATACGCTGGATCGCGGCGCGCAGCTTTTCCGGGCCGCCGTCGGCGTCGAAGGTGCAGTCGATCTCGGTCGCGGTGCGTGCGAAATGCGCGCGCAGGCGGGCCCAATGCTGGCCGGTGAGCACCGGCGAATCGAGCACCAGCACGCGGTCGCGCTGATCCTCTGTATCGAGGATGTTGGCGAGATTGCCGAAGCGCGTCTTGAGGCTCATCACGTAGCGCTCGCGCAAAGAATCGATCGGCGGGTTGGTGACCTGGCTGAAGTTCTGGCGGAAGAACTGACTGATCAGCCGCGGCTTGTCGCTGATGACGGCGAGCGGCGTGTCGTCGCCCATTGATCCCACGGCTTCCTTGCCCGTCTCGACCATCGGCGACAGGATCAGCTCCATGTCCTCCAGCGTCTGGCCAGCGGCGACCTGGCGACGCGTCAGGTTGGCGCGATCATAGCGGACGAGGGCATCGGGAACCTCTGGCAGGTCATGCAGCGTGTGGAATTCTCCGATCATCGCCGCATAGTCGTGCTCGGCGGCGATCCGGTCCTTGACCTCGCGATCGTTCAGGACCTGGCCTTCATCGAGGTCTACCGCGATCATCTGACCCGGCCCCAGCCGCCCCTTGGCGATGATCGTCGATTCGGGAACGACGACCATGCCGGTTTCCGATCCGACGATCAGCAACCCGTCCGAGGTGCGGGTGTAACGCAGCGGACGCAGCGCGTTGCGGTCGACGCCCGCCACCGCCCAGCGCCCGTCGGTCATCGCAAGCGCGGCGGGGCCGTCCCACGGCTCCATGACGGAGGCGAGATACTGGTACATCGCCGCGTGATCGGCAGGAACGTCGGTGTCCTTCTGCCACGCCTCGGGCACCAGCATGATCTTGGCGGTCGGCGCATCGCGGCCGGACCGGCAGATCGTCTCGAACACCGCGTCCAATGCCGCGGTGTCGCTGGCACCCGCCGGGATCACCGGCTTGATGTCCTCCGAATGCTCGCCGAACGCGAGGGATGCCATGCGGATCTCGTGGCTGAGCATCCAGTTCTTGTTGCCGCGAACCGTGTTGATCTCGCCATTGTGCGCCAGGCAGCGGAACGGCTGCGCCAGCCACCATTGCGGGAAGGTGTTGGTCGAATAGCGCTGGTGGAAGATCGCGACGCGGCTCTCGAAGCGCTGGTCCTGCAGGTCGGGGTAGAAGACGGACAGGCTCTCCGCGAGGAACAGCCCCTTGTAGACGATCGAGCGGCAGCTGAGCGAACAGATATAGAAGCCCTGGATCTGCGCGGCGATGACGCGCTTTTCGATCCGGCGGCGGACGAGGTAGAGGTTCTTCTCGAACTCGGCAGCGGATACCTCGTTCGGCATGGGCCCGGCGATCATGATCTGCTCGATCTCGGGGCGCGTCGCCTGCGCCTTCATGCCGATGACCGAAACGTCGACCGGCACCTGGCGCCAGCCGTAGATCATGTAGCCCGCCTCGATGATCGCGCTTTCGACGATCGTGCGGCACGTCTCCTGCGCGCCCAGATCGGTACGCGGCAGGAAGATCATGCCGACCGCCAGCCGGCTAGGCAGCACCTTGTGTCCCGAGGCAACGACCGCATCATCGAAGAAGCGATGCGGCAGATCGATATGGATGCCCGCGCCGTCGCCGGTCTTGCCATCGGCATCGACCGCGCCGCGGTGCCACACCGCCTTCAGCGCATCGATCGCCGACTGCACCACCCGGCGCGACGCGCGGCCATCGGTCGCGGCAACGAGACCGACGCCGCAGGCATCGCCTTCGGTGTCGGGGCGATACATGCCGTGTTCGGCGAGATAGGCGCGCTGGTCGGTCTTCATCGGATCGGTCATGGGGCTTCCCTGGGCAGGCTGCGCGGAATTAAAGGTTGCCATCGAGCAGGCCCTCGCGCTTGACGAACGCAGCGATTGCTTGCGCCGTTTCGAACAACGTGCCGCTTTTGTCCCAAGCGGCATTGACCTGAAGAGCCTGTCGGTCGGGGCGGAGCGGATATTCGTGCGCCAGTTCGTTGCGCACGCGAACGGCATCGGCCCACGCCTTGGCATCGTCGAAGACGCCAAGTGCCACCGCACGCAGCGCAACGTCGCGCGCCGCCAGTCGCTCGACCTTGCCCAGTTGCATCAGGATAGCGATCGTCTTGAGCGTCCTTCCCAATGTATCCTCAAACTGTCCGAACGTTTTGAGGAACGCCAGGATATTGATGTCGTCGTCTTCCCCCAGCGTCGACAGACTGTCCGCCGTCAGCGGGATCAATCGTTCGATCCGAGCACGGACAGTCGTCAACCGCGATGCGAGCCTGTCGCTGGTGGCAAGGTGCTCGCTCAGCACCATGATCTCGCCGTCGCGGGTCACAGCGGGATACCGTCGCGGTGGGCGATCACGTCGATACCCCGCAGGGGGTCACCCCTTCGGTGAAACACCAGGTCGATCCGCTGCTGCTCGATGCGGGCAAAGACGCTACTTTCGAAATCAGCACGGGCGCGCCATTCGTCCAGCCCTGCCTCGACCTCTACGTGCAGGTCGATGTCGCCGCCTTTGCGGGCATCGTCCACCCGGCTGCCGAACAGCCGCACCACAGCGCCCGGCCCGAAGGCGCGCCGTGCAGCGGACCGGATCGCCGTCAGTTCCTGGGCATCCAGTCTCACGCTGCCACCCTCCCGGCCTTCGCCTTGGCCTTGAGCCACTTGTGCATCGTCGCGGCCACATCGCGGCCGTCGCGGATCGCCCAGACGACCAGGCTGGCGCCGCGGACGATGTCGCCGGCGGCGAAGACGCCGTCGAGGCTGGTCATCAGCGTCTTGCCATCGACCAGCACCGTGCCCCAGCGGCTGACCCCCAGTTCGGGCGCGCCGAACAGGGTCGGCAGGTCCTCGGCATCGAAGCCGAGCGCCTTGACGACCAGATCGGCGTGCAGCGTGAAATCGCCGCTGGGGTCGGGTTCGGGAGCGCGACGGCCGCTCGCGTCGGCGGCGCCCAGCCGCATCTTCCGCGCGCGGACCGTACCGTCGGCGTCGAACGCCGCGGGGGCGGAGAGCCAGACGAACTCGGCGCCCTCTTCCTCGGCATTGGCGACCTCGCGCTGGCTGCCGGGCATGTTGGTGCGATCGCGGCGGTAGAGGCACTTTACCGATGCGGCGCCCTGGCGGATCGCGGTGCGCACGCAGTCCATCGCGGTGTCGCCGCCGCCGATCACGACGACATGCTTGCCCTCGGCATTCAGCACGCCGCCATCAAAGGCGGGGACGGCATCGCCGAAGCCCTTGCGGTTCGACGCGATCAGATAGTCGAGTGCCGCAACGACGCGATTGTCGTCACCACCGGCAACGTCGAGCGCGCGCGCCTTGTAGACGCCGGTCGCAATCAGCACCGCGTCGTGGCGCTGGCGCAATTCGTCGAGGCCCGCCTGTTCGCCGACCGAAAAGCCTTCGTGGAAGACGATGCCGCCCGCCTTCAGCCGCTCGACGCGGCGCATGACGACGGGCTTTTCGAGCTTGAAACCAGGAATGCCATAGGTGAGCAGCCCGCCGGCGCGGTCGTGACGGTCATAGACGTGGACGTCATACCCATGGCCGCGCAGATATTCCGCGGCGGTGAGACCCGCCGGCCCCGCGCCGATCACCGCGACCGACTGACCCCGCGCAGGTCCCGGCACCAGCGGCTCGACCCAGCCCTCTTCCCAGGCGGTGTCGGTGATGAACTTCTCGACCGATCCAATGGTGACCGCGCCATGGCCGGTGAACTCGACGACGCAATTGCCTTCGCACAGCCGATCCTGCGGACAGATGCGACCGCAGATCTCGGGCATGGTCGAGGTGGAGTTGCTGAGCTCATAGGCCTCGCGCAGCCGCCCCTCCGCCGTGAGGCGCAGCCAGTCGGGGATATGATTGTGCAGCGGGCAATGCACCGAGCAATAGGGCACACCGCATTGCGAGCAGCGGCCCGCCTGATCCTCTGCCGCCGGCGGCGCATAGCGCGCTGCGATCTCGGCGAAGTCCTCCGCGCGAACCGACGGATCCCGCTTTGCGGGATATGTCTGCGGACGAACGACGAACTTCAGCATGGAATCGTGCGCCATAGGGCCTCCTTGCCACGTGCATACGGAGCAAGAAGGCTTGTGTCATGCACAAAACAACCGATTAGTCAGCTTGATTGACGTACTTATGTGGTTTTTCTTCTTCTCCGAGCGCCACCTATCTGTGCAGCCGAAGATTTAGGTCCTCTTTGCATCCTATCGCAGCTGGAGCGCAATCAAGGCCGCAGCGCCGACGACGATGCGGTACCAGGCGAACGGGGCAAACCCGTGCCGGCTGATGATGGCAACGAACCAGCGGATCACCACGATCGCAACGACGAACGACACGACGAAACCGATCGCGATGCTCAGCCACTCCCCCTGTCCCAGCGTCGCACCCGATTTGAGCAGATCGTAGGCCGAAGCCGCGAGCATCGTCGGGATGGCGAGGAAGAAGGAAAACTCCGCCGCCGCCCGCCGGTCTACGCCCATGCTCAGCGCACCCATGATGGTCGCGCCAGACCGGCTGACGCCCGGGATCATCGCGAGACATTGGACGACGCCGATGCCGAGTGCGGTCGACCACGGCATCGCCTCGACCGATTCGATCCGCGCCTGCTTTACCAGCCGCTCGATGACGAGGATCGCGATGCCGCCGACGATCAGCGCCACCGCGACGACGGTCGGGCTTTCGAGCAGCGCCTTCACCGCCTTGTAGACGACGAGGCCGATCGCCATCGCCGGCAGGAAGCCGAGCACGATGTTGCGCACGAACGCGAACGCCCCCGACTTCTTCGCGAACAGGCCGACCGCGACATCCCAGAAGCGCCGCCAGTAGAGGACGACAACGGCGAGGATTGCACCCAGCTGGATCACGATGTCGAAGGTTGCGGTCGCGTGATCCTGCACGCCGAGCAACGTGCCCGCGAGGATCAGGTGGCCGGTCGAGGAGACGGGCAGGAATTCGGTGACCCCCTCGACAATGCCGAGGAGGATGACGGTGAGCAGGTCCATGCTTGGTCCTTGGAGCGGGAGGCGTGGGGCACGAACCGTTCGCCCAGCGCGTGTCGCCGGGCGAACGAACGATGGGGAAGCGCTGGCGCTTCAGGCGGCCAGCGTGGCCGCGCGGCGCCCGAAGCGCCCCGTCCGGCGGAAGCGGACCAGCCATTCGGGCGCGACCGCCTGCAGCGGCGTCGGCGCGACACCCAGGGCGGCGAGGCCTTCCGCCCCGGCGGCAACGACATTGTCGTGCTGGAGCATCAGCCACTGGTCCTTGGTGATCGGCGCGAGCGGCAGCGCGGCGAGCAGCGCGCCGGCCGCATCGGGCAGCTCAACGATCGACGGGCTGCGGCCGAGCGTCACGGCGATCCAGCGGATGATCTCGCTCATCGTCATCACGTCCGGTCCGCCGAGTTCGAACGTGCGCCCAGCATAGGCCGCGCCGGTGGCATTCGCCATCGCGTCGCCGACGTCGGCGGCGAAGACCGGTTGGAACTTCACCGGCGCACGCAGCACCGGCACCACCGGCGCCTTGGCGACCATGCCGGCGAAACGGTTTATGAACTGGTCCTCGCGCCCGAAGACGATCGACGGGCGGATGATCGCCGCCCCCGGAAACGCCGCGCGCACCGCCGCCTCGCCGCGGCCCTTGCTGCTGCCATAGGCCGACGGCGCATCCGGATCGGCGCCGATGGCGGACATGTGAACGAGGGTCGCGACCCGGGCCGCCGCGCAGGCCTCAGCGACGTTGCGCGCCCCGCCGACATGGAGCCCTTCGAAATTGCCCTCGAGCACACCGACCATGTTGATGACCGCGTCCGCCCCCGCGACCGCGCGCGCAACCGTATCGGGGCGCGTCACGTCGGCGGCGACGAACTGCGTCTGCCCCAGGCCGCCCAAGGGACGCAGGAACCAGGCATGGCGGGGATCGCGCTCGGCGATCCGCACCCGCGCGCCACCGCGCAGCAGCGCCTGCACCACGTAGCGACCGACGAAACCGCCGCCACCGAAGATCGTAACCAGCTTGTCCTGCATGCGTCCCGAGCCTTTTTTGGTCGCCGTCCGAAGAAACGCCCCCTTGCCCCTCAAAAGGCGTGTTGACAAGGCACATGGCCGCCCCCTAAAGGCCGCCCCCTACCCCGTGCCCAGATGGCGGAATTGGTAGACGCACCAGCTTCAGGTGCTGGCGATCGCAAGGTCGTGGAGGTTCGAGTCCTCTTCTGGGCACCAGCACTTCTCAAGTGCTTGAAATCTCTCGGGGATCGTCC
>ERZ941706.154-NODE-154-length-24631-cov-6.632528_pt1 | contig 24631 bp, 18 predicted proteins | sample MGYA00521232_ERZ941706 | MGnify/ENA primary metagenome ERZ941706 (study PRJEB32759, sample SAMN07749893) | skin metagenome | biome: transportation; feature: city; material: polyester macromolecule | host: Homo sapiens | place: Hong Kong:ER line | collected...
CTTATTTAGGCTTGGCGATTATGTTTGTCGTACATGCCATTATTTTGACTATGACGGGTGTTTCTCCTCTTAAATTCTTTAAGAAAGTTGCTCCAGTTTTAACGTTTGCATTCACTAGCCGTTCAAGTGCAGCAAGTATTCCACTGAGCATTGAAACACAAACTCGTCGTTTGGGTGTGCCTGAATCAATTGCAAGTTTCTCTGCTTCTTTTGGTGCCACCATTGGTCAAAATGGCTGTGCGGGTTTGTATCCTGCAATGCTGGCAGTAATGGTTGCACCTACAATGGGTATTAACACCTTAGACCCAATGTGGATTGCATCGTTAGTCGGTATTGTGACTTTAAGTTCAATTGGGGTTGCCGGTGTAGGTGGTGGTGCGACTTTTGCTGCGTTGATTGTGCTTCCTGCAATGGGTTTACCTGTAACGTTGGTTGCGCTTCTTATTTCAATTGAACCACTCATTGATATGGGACGTACTGCGTTAAACGTAAATGGTTCGATGACTGCTGGTGTTGTTACGAGCCAATTGATGGGTCAGACTGATAAAGAAATATTGAACAGTGAAGATGAAATTGAGTTAACTCAACATCATTAAGAATGAGTATTAAACGGCTCTCCACTCTGGATGAGCCGTTTTTTTATATGCATAAATTGCTACTGTGATGTTAATTTTAAAAAAACTGTATCTGTTTTTCTTTTAAATAATTTTCGAAAATGAGTCTATTACAAAAGAGAGTACTATCATGAAAATGTATCAAGTCGATGCTTTTACAAAAGAGTTATTTCGTGGAAATCCGGCCGCTGTCGTTGTTGAAAAAGAGTGGCTAGATACAGATTTAATGCAGAAGATAGCACTTGAGAATAATTTGTCTGAAACTGCTTTTGTAAAAATTATAGACTCTGAAAACTATGAAATCCGTTGGTTCACTCCAACAGTTGAAGTTGATTTCTGTGGGCATGCAACACTTGCCAGTGCTTTCGTATTATTTAAAGATTTTACCGAGAAAAAGACTCTTAATTTCCATGTACGAAACTTAGGTCTTTTTGTGGTTCACCAAGATGAAGACGGTAAAATCAGAATGGATTTTCCAATTCGCAAAGCTCATCAAGTTGAAGATTATCCAGCTATTTTACGTCAAGCATTAACAAAGCCTTTTAAAGCGGTTTATCAAAATGTTCAAGCCTACATTGTTGAGTATGAATCAGTGCAGGACGTATTAGATGAGCAGCCTGACATGAACTTACTTAAAGCCTTGGGTAAACGGACTGCGATTACCACTGCAGGGATGGATGTTGCCATCACTTCAAAAGCCGATCAACAATATGATTGTGTATCGCGTTATTTTGCCCCTGTCGCGGGCATCGAAGAAGATCCTGTTATGGGTTCAATTCATACGGCAATAGCGCCATTATGGGCAGAGAAACTCGCTAAAAATAATATTATTGCTTATCAGGCTTCTAGCCGTGGAGGCGTTTTGTATTGCAATGTTCTGAATCAGGAACGTATTGAAGTTTCAGGGTATGGGAAGCTTTATATGCAAGCTGAAATTTTTCCTTAAAATATAAGGCCGTTTAAATAAACGGCTTTTTTTTCAAAACTTTACTATGAAAGTTAGTTCAAATTTCCTACTATAGTCCCACAACTATTGATTTTTTATTATTCAAATTAATTGGTATTTATATGTTTATGCAGTTTAAACAACTGACACTCTCCCTATGTATTCTTGGTTTAAGTGCTGCGTCTTGGGCACAAACTACACTAGTAAAAAGTAAGCAAAATATTGAGGAATATAAATTAGATAATGGCTTTCGGATTGTGCTTGCACCGAATGACAAAGAAAATAAAATCTTTATTAATACCATTTATTTAACAGGCTCATTAAATGACCCGCAAGGTAAAAGTGGCTTAGCTCATTTGCTTGAGCACTTGGCTTTTAAGGGGACACAAAATGTTAAAGGGGAAGAGTTCCAGCGTCGTTTAGATCAATATACATTGATGACAAACGCCAGCACCGATTATTATTCAACAAAATATACTAATATCGTTCGTCCAGAAAAAACTGCGCTTGATCAGGTACTGTATCTTGAATCTGAGCGTATGGATAAATTAGTTCTTCAAGAAAAGTTTGTTCCTTCCGAGATTGAAATTGTAAAGCGTGAACGTGAAGTCCGTATGGATCAGCCTTTTGCTGTGCTGATGGATAAAATGTGGAAGTCAGCTTATGGTAACCAATATTTAGGTCGTTTACCGATTGGTGATTTGCCTGAACTTAAATCGATTAAAATGCCTGAATTGAACCAGTTTTATCGTAGCTGGTATGCACCTAATAATGCTGTTATGGTCATTTCAGGTAAATTTGATAAGACTGATGTCTTAAAAACAATAGATCAATATTTTAGTCCAATTGCGGCAAGAGCGGTTCCTAAAACTGTACAGATTCCTGTGCTTGACTCTACAAAAATAAAAAATCGTCAATTCATGGTGAAAAAGGGCAGTGATCTGGCTAAATTCCATATCTATATGAATGGTAAAAATACCAAAATTCAGCCGACACTTGCTTTAGCTCCTTTGTTATATACGATGCAGCCAAGTGGTCACCTATACCAAAACATGGTGGAAACAGGTATTACCACAAATGTTGAAGCGAGTACTTGGTTAGACCAAGATTTTAATGTGGTGTTTCTAGGTGCTATTTATTCACCAAGTAATGACCCTAAAAAAGTTGAAAGTTCTTTGTTAGCAGGCATTGAAAAAGGGAAGCCGTTTACTGAAGTTGAATTAAATCGTGTTAAAAGTTTAATGAAAACTCAAGGTGATCTAATCACGAAAGATGCGGTAGCACTTGGGTCACGTTTAAGTGATTACACCGTCGCTGGCGGGCAATGGGATCAATATTTTAAAGATTTAGATTCTGTAGAAAAAGTTAAGCTAGATGATGTGAATCAAACTTTAAAACAGTTCCTTGTGGCTGATCATCGTATTGATGGCGATATTTTGCCAACACCTGAAGACCAGAAAAAAGCGCAACAGCAAAATTCAAAAGAGACACCTAAAACTCTAGATCAGGTCGAAGCAAAGGCTGAACCTTTAAAAGATCCTAAGGTATATCAACAAGAAGTTGCTGAGTTTTTAAAAACTTCAAAGCAATATGTTGAAAGCAATGAGAAAAAGATTATCCGTGGAAAACTAAAAAATGGAATGAAGTATGCTTTATTCCCAGTTGAAACACGTGATGATCGGACTTATGCAACGATTACGATGGACTTCGGAACAGAAAAATCTTTATTTAATAAAGGTACGGTAGTTGATCTAACCTCATACTTATTGCTCCGTGGTTCTGATAAATACAGTTTGCAAGATATTGCCGATAAATCAATTGATGCAGGCGGCGCGGCTTATGCTAGTGCTGACGGCAATGGCATGACCATTAATATTCAGTCTAAATCAGAAAAATTTGATGAGTTTTTCAAGTTTGTTCTTGATGTGATGAAAAATCCAAAATTTGAACAATCTCAATTTGATTTAATTAAATCGCAAAGCTTATCAAGCCTAGATCGTCCTTATACCGAGCCAGATGTAGTGGCGGGTTTAACACTTTCACGTTTACTTGAAGAATATCAACCAGGTGATTTGCGTTATCACTTCGAACCTGAACTGGCAAAACAGCAGTTGAAAAACGCAACTCAAGAACAGGTGAAAGAGTTATATGAGCGTTTCTTTGCAATGAACCACGCTCAAATTGCCATTACAGGCGAATTTGATGCGAAAAAGATGCAGAAATTACTAAATCAGGAATTTGGTCGTTGGAACGGTAAGCAGCCATATCAAAAAATCTTGATTGATCACGTTGATTTTCCAGCACAACAAGTTCATGTTTTATCAGAGCAACGTGAATTTGGTAGCTACCAGAGTGTGCTTTCAATTCCAGTTGGGAAAAACCATCCAGATGCATCTGCTCTCATTTTAATGAACTATATTTTAGGTGAGTCTCAAATTTCATCACGTTTAGCTCAAGAGCTTCGTGAGAAAAATGCGCTGGTGTATGGTTTTGGAAGCGGGCTACAACTTGACCGTGATACGAATGTAGGGGCTTTGAGTATTAGTGCAAATTATACTTCGGGTCGCTCAGCACAAGTGTCTGCTTCAATACATAAAGTGTTAAATGACTTGGTTAAAAATGGGGTAACTGAGCAAGAGCTTGAAGCTGCTAAAGCAGATATCATGAAGAAACGAGTTACGGCATTAGAAGATGAGCGTAATATTCATGGCATGTTAAATCTACAGCTTGAAACAAACAAAACATTGCAAGACCGAATTCGTCATGATCAAGAGTTAACTAAATTGACTGTTGCTGACGTTAATAGAGTAATTAAGAAGTATATTAAACCTGAACATTTGGTCGAAGTGATGGCTGATCAATATGGTCAGGCAGCAAAAAAATAAAGTCTTCTCGTAAATAAAAAGCCACTGAAATGTGGCTTTTTATTTGGATCTTTAAATCATATTAATGATCATGTTTGTGTGCGTGAAAATCTTCATTTTTACGGAAACGTAAATAATTTTCGAATTGTTCACAATACTCATCGAAGTTATCTTCAAGCATCATCTGAAATTGCTGAAGAAGGTAAGACATGACCTGATCTTTCGCATCACGCATTTCATTACCATCTTTAAAGTTATTTGCTGCTACCCACGTATTGAAGCGGGCAGTAGCAAACAACATTGCAGCACTCACTTGACCACGTAGCTCAGCTGGATCAACTTTTTTATCTTTTGGCGGGCGACAAAAATCATTAGCTTGTTTAATAAATTCATCCGCACGCTCAAAGAAAACCGCATTTAACGCTTCTTCTTCAGTAATATCTGTTGCATTAATTTTTTGAGACATGACTTATTCCCGCAAAAATAGAGCTGCTTATTATAGGCAAACGCTTGCGGAAACAAAACCTTTGACTTAGTCTGTAAATAGCCTAAGTATTGGTAGGAGAAATTAATATGCAAGATGCAATTGCGATTCAAAGTTTAAAGACAGATATTGCTTTATTACGCCAGCATGTTTTCCCACCTCAATATTTAGAGCATGTCGAAGGACTGCCGATTTATTATGGCTTGCAAGAAGAAGTCGAAAACTATTACCGACAGTGGCAGGGGCTAATTGAAAGGGCGCAAGAGCTTTTTCAGCCATTTATGGAAGATGAATTACCAGATGCGATTCATTTGCCAAGCCATTTAAATTTACCGCTATTCTTTTTTCACGTAGACCGAATTCGGATCAATAAAACACGCGCAAAAGAATCTAAAACTTTCCGTGGTGTGGCGAGTCTTATTGAAAAATGCGGGCAGTTTGAAACAGACCAGATATTTACGATGCAAGAATGGTTGCAAAGCGATGATACTGCGGCTTTGGTTGCTCACCGTGAATTCATCGATTTAAGAACCTATGTGTTTCAACATGGGCAAAGCGAATATACACGTTCACGGTTTTATACCAATGGGATTGTGCTAGGGGTTGAGCAGCATTTTAAACTGGTCGATGCTCGTGATAAGCCAAGAAAGCAACGCAGCGATAGCTATAGTGATCCGTTAGCAGATAACGGCGTATGGAAAGTATTTGGTAAATACCGATAGAAAGTCGCGACATATTTGTCGCGACTTTAAGATGCTTACCAAAAAGTTTTTACTTGTTTAAATTTTTGCAAAGCTTCGGCAGATTGATTTTGCAAATAAGGTTGTTTAGCCTTAATCCATCCTAATGCAAACCAAAAGTGCGGGTCGTGTTCAATTGCTTTATTAAATAGATCTTCGGCAATAAACAAGTCGTTATAAAGTCCTAAGGTATTTTGCACGGGTTGTAATTGTTTTAAAAACTGCTGAACATTTTTGCGAGGGTATAAGCTCGATATAAATTCGATGCAGTAACGTAATTGCTTCGCTTTTTTGCGTATTTTGTGCTGCTCAGTGACTTCAAGTTCGGTGAAATGCTCGGCATGACTCACGACTTGATGATGTAACTTATCTAAGCTTTTTTCTATCTGTTTTTTTAATTTTCCTTTGGTGTTTTGATCATCTTCTTCAGAATAAGCAAATGCTAGCAAGGCAAGTATAAGCTTAACGGTTTCTGCTGATTTAAACAGCATGACAAGGTCTTTTAATGGCTGCTCAGAAATCGGAAGCAAAAGCTCAGGTGAACCATGCTGCACAATCATCGGTAAAATTTCAGTACGGATAGCGTCTTCATCACGCGTATCTCCAAGCTTACGGAAAAGCTCGGCAATTTGTTCTTCCCAAACAGGATTTAAGTCTTCTGACCATGCTGAAAAGTGATGAAGTGCACTGCGTAAACGACGTAAGCTCACACGTGCTTGATGAATATGCTCAGCTTCGGCAACGCCATCAGCAATTGCAGCCATATTCGGTAAGAATTGTCCTAAACAGTTTTCTACAATCTTTTTGAGCGCTTGTTCTGCTGAAATGTCTTTGTCTAAATTCAAGCTTTTTGCGTGAACAGCAGGTGAAGCAGCTTGTCCTAATGCGAGTAAATTACCACGCTCGGCTTTACTTCTAACATCGAGCCATAACTCATAACGATTAATCCATTGCTGTGCAAATTGAATTAGTGTTTTAACCGCACCTTGTTTAAGTTCAAACTCAACTTCACAAATTTTACTTTGGGTGGTTGCCGTTTTTACCACGCCGTCATCAAGACAGACTTCTATAGCAGTGTCATCTGCTTCAAACACATGATAGGTGCGCTGTACATCAGTCTCAAACTGCAAACTTAATTTTTCAGCTTCTGTTCCTAAAGCCGTATTAATTAAATCAGTTACTACTTTATTATCTTGATATAACTCAAGGTTTAAGTCAGGTTCTTGGTCACACACACCTAAATGAATTTCTTCTTCAACACGGTGCAGATGACTTTGACCTGCGGCTTTAAATGTTTGTACCCACAAATCATTTTCTTTACGTAAACGTAAGGCCATGCCATTTTTTGCAAGTAATCGATCAGGAGTGTCGTAATACTTTGCCTGTAAGTGAATATTCTTTGCTTTGTGTTTTTTTAAGTATTGCTGGACAGTTTTTTTCTTCGATTCAGGTAACTGAAACTTTAGTTCGACTTCGACCATAATATATCTCCCTGAATCAGGTATTTAGACTATCTTGAATAAGTATAATAGCTTAGCGTTAAAAATAATGGTTTTGATAGAGAAAGTTACAATCAAACATATGACGCTACACTTTTATTTAGGTGTACAATCAGGTGACGTTTTGATCAAATAAAAATCAGGAAGATGATCGTGAATGCACCTGTAAACTATAGCCATGAAGCTCAGCCAGAGTTTGAATTGCCGATTAAAAACTATCAGGAATTTTATCATTTTTATTTAACTGAACACCGTAACATTATGAGCAGACGCTTACACGTGGTGGGCAGTAGCATTGGTCTATACTTTTTTTCAAAAGCAGTCCGTAAGAAGCAAGCCAAATATGTACTCTATGGTTTGGTAGCAGGTTACGCAAATGCTTGGGTTGGACATTTTGTGTTTGAAAAAAATAAGCCTGCCAGTTTTAAACAGCCTTTCTATAGCTTTATTTCTGATTGGCGAATGCTATCTGACGTAGCGACTGGTCGATTAAGTTTGATTGATCGTAAGCACGATAAAATACCGAGTTAATTTTTATATCTATTCTAAATATACCGATTGGTACTGGTAAGCCTATATCAATCGGTACTTATGATGATCTATAAATCCGTTATACTAGCGAAGTTTTTTAAAGCGAGAGTAGAGTATGCGCGGTTTATACCTCATTACCAATGATGACCCAATCCAACTATTATTAGAAAAACTAGATGCCGCACTCGCAACTCGTCAGGTCGCAATTTTACAGTACCGCCGTAAGAAAATAGACAAAGCAGACCAATCCGCAGAAGTCGAACAAATCAAATTATTGTGTGAAAAATATCAGGTTCCTTTTGTCATTAATGATGACTTAAAACTGGCCGCTCAGTTTGGATTAGGTGTACATTTAGGGCAAAGTGACGGCGAAATTACCGATGCAAAAACACAATTACCAGAAGGGGGCATTATTGGTCGTACTTGCCTAAATTCTTTAGAACTTGCGCAAAAAGCAATTGCAGATGGCGCGACTTATATTGCATTTGGTGCAGTCTATGCAACTTCTACAAAACCTGAAGCAGGTAATGTGGGTATCGAAGTGATTAAGCAAGCAGCAGCTCAATATGATGTACCAATTTGTGCGATTGGCGGTTTAACTGTTGAAAACTCACAACCTGTGATTGAGGCTGGGGCTGACCTGTGTGCAGTCATTAGTGATATATTAGGCCGATCAACTGCTGAAATTCCTGCCCGTGTACAGGCGTGGGCACAATTATTTTCTTAAGCTTTCAAAATTATTTTTTAGATATTTAAGACGAGCATTTCCATGAGTTTATCTCCAAAGCAAGAACAGTTATTTAAACAAGCCAGCAAACACATTCCAGGTGGTGTGAACTCTCCGGTACGTGCCTTTAATGGCGTTGGAGGAACACCGGTTTTCATCGAGAAAGCAAAAGGTGCTTATTTATGGGATGTGGATGGTAAGCGTTATGTTGACTATGTTGGTTCTTGGGGACCAATGATTTTAGGTCATGCTCATCCAGAGATTATTAAGGCTGTACAAACAGCAGCAGAAGACGGCTTAAGTTTTGGTGCACCAACCGTACACGAAACAACACTGGCAGATATTATCTGTGAAATCATGCCATCAATTGAATTGGTGCGTATGACTAACTCGGGTACAGAAGCAACCATGACTGCTATTCGTTTAGCACGTGGTTATACTGGCCGTGACAAAATCGTGAAGTTTGAAGGTTGTTATCATGGCCACTCTGACTCACTTTTAGTAAAAGCAGGTTCGGGCTTACTGACTTTAGGTGAAGGTGAACCGACTTCGAAAGGTGTTCCTGTTGATTTTGCTAAACACACTTTAACACTACCTTATAACGATATTACTGCATTAAAAGAATGCTTTGCTAAATTTGGTCATGAAATTGCGGGCGTCATTATTGAACCTGTAGCGGGCAACATGAATATGGTGAAACCAATTGATGGTTTCTTACAAGCCATTCGTGATATTTGTGATGAATATAAATCTGTATTCATTATTGATGAAGTGATGACAGGCTTCCGTGTTGCTTTAGGCGGTGCGCAATCGGTTTATAACGTTAAGCCAGATTTAACAACTTTAGGTAAAATTATTGGTGCAGGCCTACCAGTTGGTGCGTTTGGTGGTAAGCGTGAAATCATGGAATGCATCGCACCTTTAGGCGGTGTGTACCAAGCAGGTACATTATCTGGTAACCCACTTGCTATGCGTGCTGGTATCGAAATGTTTAAACATTTACGCCAACCAGACTTTTACAGCAAATTATCTGCTCAACTTGAAAAGTTACTTGCAGGCTTACAAGCTGCAGCTAATGAAGCAGGTATTCCATTTAAAACTCAGCAAGCTGGTGCAATGTTCGGTCTTTATTTTACTAACCAAGAAGATATTACAAGCTTTGACTCAATGTTGGCATGTGATATTGAAGCTTTCAAAAAGTTCTTCCATGGCATGTTAAAGCGTGGGGTAAACTTAGCACCTTCAGCATTTGAAGCAGGCTTTATTTCATCTGCACATTCTGATGAAGATATTGAATTTACCATTCAGGCTGCAAAAGAAACATTCGCTGAAATGAAGTAAGTAAAAAAGCCCGTGTTAAACGGGCTTTTTAATTTGAGCTATTTTTATGTTTGTAGAGAACAATGTTTTATCCCTTACCTCGAAAAATCCAATTAGCTGCAAGTACTTCAAATTGGTCAATTGAGTCAGCGCAAAGTATTTTGCTCATGGTTGGGCTCAATGAGCTTAAACTACGACCAGATTGGTCTGAGCAACCATTGGCGAATCATTTGGAATTGTTGATTAAGCGCGCTCAATCACTCGAAATTCCAATTATTTTTATTGAGACATCTCAGCTTCAACAAACCATGTTGGAGCTTGGTCAGCGTTTGTCATCAAATACTAAAGCCCAAGTTATGATGGCAGGTGATTTGTCGCCTCTGTTTAAACAAGTCATGCAGCTTGTTTTATCGATTACAGATCAGGTCAGTGTTGTAAATGATGCGATCTTGGCGGCTAATCTAGAGCAGCATATCCAATGGGTTGAAAAGATCAGTTTTGACCATATAAAACATTTAAATACGCAGAGCTTAATGCGGTTATGGTCTTTAAGTACGCCGTCCTCTTATATCTTGTCAGATAAAGGAATTTTATTGGCAATTGCTGAACAGGTGGGGCGACATCCTATGGAGATCCATCCTGAAATTGATTTAAGAAACTACGGACTAGATCAGTCTGCTGTGAATTATCTGGTCGATCTATGGCGTGCAAATGGTGCGAGCTTAAGTGCTGAAGAGATAATGCAAGCACCGACATTGCAACATATTATGCAGTTATTGAAGCCTTGACTGACTATAGACCTCAAGTGATCCATAATATTTGCAAATTCTGCTGTTAATTTACCCGAACGGCATTGTAATTCGGACGTAAGCTTTTTATTATTGCCCGCTTGTTTTTCATCTTACCTTGGGAATACAACTTTGAGTGATTTTCTAAGTGAACATCTGATCTATCGTGATGATGATTTTATGGTGATTCATAAACCTTCGGACATCTTGAGTGTTCCTGGTAAGGGTGATTTACATGATAGCGTTTTGACAAGGTTGGTTGCGATTGAGCCTAAAACCTTGCTCATTCATCGTCTAGACCGAGATACCTCAGGTATTTTAGTATTTGGTTTATCGAAGCGCGGTCAAAGTGCAATTGCACGTCAATTTCAAGATCGTCAGACTTCAAAAATATATGAAGCGCTTGTCGCAGGTCATTTAGAGGGTGAGGGGACTGTAGATATTCCTGTCATCTATGACCCAAGCCGACCACCTTTACATATTGTCGACGCTTCTCACAATAAGCCTGCTTTAACACATTGGCAGGTCATAGAACATTTTCAGATTCAGGGACAGCCTGTAACTCGTGTGAAATTAACACCAATTACGGGCCGATCTCATCAACTCCGTGTACACATGCAATATCTTGGGCATCCAATTGTAGGTGACACGCTGTATGCAACACCGGAGCAGCAACTTGTTCCGCGTTTATGTTTGCATGCCAAACAGTTAAGTTTTAATCATCCTGTCACAGCAGAAACATTAACTTTTGACTGTCCTGTACCGTTTTAATGTAAAAATTTTAATGCGTGATTTTTTGTAGCAAAGCAATTTAATTGGTTTTTGCTTCAAAATTTTGCTTTAAAGACTACATAAAAAGATGCAAAAATAAGCTAATTTGCATCGTACAATATGTAGTGCGAACTTGAGAGAAAGGTGGAAAAATTGCAGCAGTATGCTATTGGTCAACGTTGGCTATCAGACACAGAAACTGAGCTCGGTTTAGGTGTTCTTATTGATGTAGATGAAAGATCTGTCAGCATTTTATTCCCCAAAAGTGATGAGACACGTGTATATGCACGTAATAATGCGCCACTATCTCGTATCATCTTCAATATGAATGATGAAGTTCAAGATCAAGAAGGCCAGAAGTGGATCGTTGAGTCTGTTGAAGATCGTCATGGCGTTTTGCGTTACAACGTTGTTCGTACTTTAGAAAATGGCGAGCAAGAGCGTAAAGCACTCAATGAAACGCGTATTGGTGCGCAAATTCAATTATCTAAACCTTTAGATCGTTTGCTTGCAAGTCAAGTTGATTATAAAGAGTGGTATGACCTGCGTATTGAAGCGATGTTGATGCAAGCGCAAATGCAGACCAGCCCTCTACGTGGTATGGTCGGTGCCCGTGTTGGTTTGATTCCTCATCAGCTTTATATCGCACATGAAGTTGGTAAACGTTTTGCACCTCGTGTTTTACTTGCCGATGAAGTTGGTTTAGGTAAAACAATTGAAGCTGGTTTAATTATCCACCAACAGCTTAAAACTGGTCGTTCAGAACGAATTCTGATTTTAGTCCCTGATTCTCTACAGTATCAGTGGATGATTGAAATGCGCCGTCGTTTTAACTTGCAATTCTCTCTGTTTGATTTAACACGTACCGCATCTATTAAAGAACATGATCCGGAACTTAATCCGTTCTTGACTGAGCAATGCATTATTGCCAGCGTTGACTTAATGGTTGACCATGATGATTTGCGTGAGCAAGCCATAGAAGCTGGTTTTGATTTGCTCGTAGTCGATGAAGCACATCATTTGATGTGGAGCGAAGAAGAAGGCGGTAATGATCGCTATGATTTAATTGAAGAGCTCGCTGAAAATACAGCAGGGGTACTATTACTCACTGCAACACCTGAACAATTAGGTGTAGAAAGTCATTTCGCTCGCTTACGCTTACTTGATCCACAGCGTTTTAGTAGTTTAGAGCGTTTCTTAGATGAAGAGACTCAATATCAGCAGACTGCAAAAATTGCTGAAGTACTCATGTCTGATCAAGCTTTAACGCCAGAGCATTTATCTGCTTTAGAAGGTTTGTTAGGTCACACTATTGAAGACCAGCCTGATCAACGCTTTAGAGCAATTCACGAATTATTAGACCGTCACGGTACTGGACGTATTTTATTCCGTAATACACGTGAAGCTATTCAGGGCTTCCCGGGGCGTGATTGTCAGCCAGCACCATTACCAGCACCAGAAGATTGGTCAAAAGATGGCAAACTGCGTGAGCAGATGTGGCCTGAAGAAGCACAAATTGATGGTTCATGGATGCAAAATGATCCGCGTGTGCCATGGTTAATGGAAATTTTACGCAAAGATCTTAAGCATAAAAAAGTGCTTTTAATTGCGCGTAGCGGACCAGTGGTTGAGTCTTTAGAAAATGTATTGCGTTTGCATGCAGGTATTCGTACCGCAATGTTCCATGAAGGCATGAGCTTACTAGAGCGTGACCAAGCAGCTGCTTATTTCGCAGAAGAAAGCTATGGTGCGCAGATTCTACTGTGTTCGGAAATTGGTTCGGAAGGCCGTAATTTCCAATTTGCCAGTGATCTAATTTTATTTGATCTACCAGCTAACCCAGATGTTTTAGAGCAACGTATCGGACGTCTAGACCGTATTGGTCAAGAAAACCGTATCCAAATTCATGTGCCCTACCTTGTGGGAACAGCTCAAGAGCGTATGTTCCGTTGGTATAACGAAGCACTTAATATTTTCAGCAATATTTCTCCAACAGCACAAACACTGCAAGAGAACTTTATTGTTGAGTTAAAAGACTGCTTACTTGCAGACCAAGGTCAAACATTTGAAGATTTGCTTGAAGAGGTGAATGTTCAACGTCAAGCCTTGGAAGCTGAACTTCAAGCTGGCCGAGATCGTTTACTTGAATATAATTCATGTCGTCCTATTGTGGCACAAGAAATTGTTCAAGCCCTTGAAGACTATGATGACAATACTACGCTACCAATGTTTGTGAAGCGTTTCATGTCATCAACCAATATCGACTTTGATGAGCAAAGTAATGGTACGGTGATTATTAAACCAACCGACCAAATGCAAGTGCAAGGTTTGGCTTTAGACGAAGAAGGTATGACAGCAACCTTCTATCGCGATCAGGCTCAGCTTCGTGAAGATGCTCAATATTTAACTTTAGAGCATCCATTCATTGAAAGTGTTATGGAAATGATCCGTACGCAATCATTTGGTAGTACCAATGTTGCTGTACTTAAATCTAATGCATTAAAGCAGGGCTCAGTATTAATTGAAGTCTGGTTTAAAGTAGATGTTGTTGCACCTAAATCTTTGAACTTGCCATCAAGTTTACCGAAACAGCTCATTCGCGTGTTGTTAAGTGAAAATGGTCAGGATTTATCTGAAAAGATTGATCCAACAATTTTAAAACCTTATTTGCACCATTTAGATGGCAATAGCTGCCGCCAAGTAGTTAAAGCTCGCCGTGATATCATTGAGCAGCGCTATAAACAAGCGTTAGAGATTGCGAAAGTTGATTTACCGCAGCTTCAGCAACAAGCAAAAGAGCATTATGGCAATAAATGGCAATATGAAATTGACCGTTTAACTTATCTCAAACAGTTCAACCCAAGTATTCGTCAAGACGAAATTGAACGTTTACAAAAGCTGCAAAAAGAAGGCTTGAGCTTACTTGATGGTTTAACTGTTACACCAGAAGCAATTCAAGTGTTAGTTGTGGTTAAGCCGTAACTTACCAAAATAAAAAAAGCGCCGAGAGGGCGCTTTTTTTATACATCGATTTTGAGTTAGATAAGACCAGCGTCTTTTAATTCTAGCTTTAAATAAGCATAAAAAATTGGAGCTGCGATTAAACCGCCTAAGCCAAAAATTGACTCAAATACTAGCATTGCTAATAAAATCTCCCATGCATTTGCATTGATTTTATGCCCAATAATTTTAGCATTAATAAAATATTCAAGTTTATGAACCAAAACGAGATAAAGTAATGCTGCTCCTGCTAGTCCTAGGGAAATGGTAAGAGCTGCAATAAACGTTAAAGTGTTTGAAAGTAGATTCCCCAAAATTGGAATGAGACCAAACATAAAGGTCAAAATAGTTAATGTTTTGGCAAAAGGAAGGTGAACTCCCCAAAGCGGCAACAAAATAAAGGCGAATAAAATAAAGAGCAGGGTGTTAATCGCTGAAATTTTTATTTGGGCAAAAACAACATTTTTAAATGAAATTGATAATTTTTGAATACGCTGGATAAGCAGTGACTTAAAAACAGGCTGAGGCGTACGGCGATGAAAACCATGTATTGCCACCAAAATACCAATAATTAATCCCATGACCATAGTCACGAAGTTATGCAAAATATCGGAACTGGTGTTTTTTAGAGTAGTCACGTTATCTTTCATAAATGCAAAGATCTCGTCTTTTAGATCTGTCACGCTATCAGGAATATAACCTGGAAGATATTTTGTGATCTCTGCTTGCAAATGAAGTAAGGTTTGATCAACTTTGCTATTAATACTATGTAATCCGACGCCTTTTAGATCGTATACAACGAAACTAATCAGACTCGTTATGAAAAAACCAATAAGTGAGATGGTGACGATACTGAGTAAAATACTAATAAAAATACGGGCTCTTTGGCCATCAATATAACGTTCTACAACCGAACTTAAACTAATAATAATTTCATAAATGAGAAAGCCTGCAAAAAAACTTGCTAATAGATGTAATGGGATAACCGAAAGCAAAAAGATGCCCATAAGAATGTAGCTTGCAATCAGACTTTGACGATTATTCAAATTTTGCATGTGGATCCCTGAGATCGTTGGGAATATAGGAGAAAGAGCAAACAGAATGATTATTTATACTCTGGCAAGCTATTCGCTTCAATCAGTGAATTATATTTTTATTGGAAAATAGAGGAGTTAGATGTAAAAATGGCCTGTTCATCAACAAGCCATTCATTAGATCATTTTAGCGAATTTTTGCTTCATCTAGATGACGTGCGCCTTCTAAAATCATCCGAATCATAATCATGGTTTGTTCAGCAACTTCTGCACGTTGATTAATCGGTAAATCAATCACTTTGGCACCCATGTGAAACACAAGTTGAGTAATTGCTTTTGCAACAAGGTCTGGGTGATACAGGTGATTGTTATTTAATCGTTCAAGACGAATTAAATCTTCTTGTAGCTCTTGCTGAAAAAAGTTGAGCTGGCGGTCTACGGCAGCCTTATAAGAAGCAGAACCTGTAAAACTTTCACGTAGTAATAAACTTAAATTACCTTCATCGGCATCGAGTTGTTGAAGGAAAATATCGACGGAACTACGAATAATACTTTCTTGTAAAGAAGCACGTAGGCGAGCCTGACGGATAATTTTACGTAAAACGATACCTGCGCGGTCAATTAGAGAAATTGCTAATTCATCAATATCTTTAAAATGTCGATAGAAACTATTTGGCGCAATTCCTGCTTCTCGAGCTACTTCTCGTAAACTCAATGAAGCAATACTTTTTTGCGGACCAATGAGGTTTAAAGCGGCCTGAAAAAGTTCTTCTTTAGTAATTGTCGCTTTTCTTCCAACAGAACGCGTAGCTGTTTTAATTTCAATGACATCTTGTTGTTGAGGTGTGTCATTCAGGTTCTGAGAAAGTGAAGATTGGGTCATGCTGTTCAATATATTTGTAAACTCTCAGGATTATAGCCTTAGAAGCTGAACTTGTGAAATTGTAATTAAAAGTACGAGTGTATATACAAATATATATACATGTGTATAATAATTAAAAAAGAGCGACAGAGCCTTCAGTTATGCAAGCAATCGAAAAGAGAAATTCTCTATTCAATTCATTGACACAAGCCATCTTTGATAAAGAAATGGCTAATTTCTGGCTACAAAAAGTTAATCCTTTATGGTCTGTAAAACATGGCCTTGTTCAAATTGTAAAAAAAGAATTTGTCGCTCACGACATGGTGAGCCTGACGCTAAAATGTAACCGCTTAGTGAAAATGGGCGTTGCAGGCCAGCATCATCCTGTAATTGTAGAAATTGCTGGTCGTCGCTATGAGCGTACTTATAGTTTGACGCAAATAGATGCGCAGCACTTACGTTTAACCGTAAAAAAAGTTGCAGACGGTATTGTTAGTAACTGGTTTATTTCTGAAAGCCAAATCGGTGATGTTTTTGAGCTTGGTCAACCTTATGGTGACATGCAACAAAACATCAAAACATCGAATTTAATTATGTTGGCTGCGGGTAGTGGTATTACCCCAATGTTGAGCCTAATTACTGCGATTAAACAAAGCCAGCAGTTAGATAAAGTTCAGGTACAACTTTTATATTGGGTAAAACAACGTTCAGATGCGGCTTTTGTTGAATACTTTGAAAAAGTTGCGCAGCAATATCCGAACTTTAATTATCGGGTTTTCTATACACAAGAAACCCCAAATGATGAGCGTTTAAATGCAGAGCATTTAGCATTAGTTGATGATATCGAAAACAGCACAATTTATGCGTGTGGACCTTCTGGTTTTGTGGCGACTGTTGAGCAACTTTTTGAAAAAGCTCCAGCCGTTTTAACAGAAGCATTTAGCTTAACAAATGAAAGCTCTGCTGATGATATTGGTTATGTGAATGTCACATTAACCCAGTCTAATAAGGTAATTGCAATTCCTAAAGGCCAGTCAATTCTGGTTAGCCTTGAACATGAAGGCCTTAAACCAACTCATGGTTGCCGTATGGGAATTTGTAATAAATGTGTTTGTAATAAATCACAAGGTTCAACACGTAATTTACTTAACGGTAGTGAAAACACTGAACCAAGCCAATTACTCAAAATTTGTGTGAACTCAGCAAAATCCGATCTAGTTATTGATCTTTAAGAGAGAACTCTTATGAATATGCCAGTGAAAGTCGAATATTTTAAAAATCCTAAAAATCGAGATTTGACTCCAGCAGAACTTGATGCATTTGCAAAAGAGCTCGATCAGATCAAGCAAGAAGTATTGGATGATTTGGGTGAGAAAGACGCTAAATATATCCGCCGTGTTTATGCTGCAATTCGTTATAGTAGCTTTTTAGGTCGTGCATGTTTGTTTGCAGGTTGGTTCCCACCAGCATGGATTTTAGGAACAGGTCTGTTAGGCTTCTCTAAAATTATGGAAAACATGGAACTCGGTCATAACGTGATGCACGGTCAATATGACTGGATGAACGATCCTAAATTTAATGGTCAAACTTACGAGTGGGATACTGTCGGTACTTCTGATAACTGGCGCCAAACTCATAACTATAAACATCACACCTATACCAACATTAAAGGTATTGATGATGACATCGGTTACGGTTTACTTCGTTTATTCCCAGAGCAACGCTGGAAGCCGGGTTTCTTACTTCAACCTGTTTATAGCATCCCATTCTGTTTATTGTTCCAATGGGGCGTAGCTATTCAGAATCTTGAAATTGGACGTGTCCTTTATAAACGTAAGAGCATGGCAAAATTCTTGGAAGAGTTAAAACCTGTTAATAAAAAGATTGGAAAACAACTTTTTAAAGACTATGTTTTCTTCCCTTTAATTGCAGGTCCAGCAGCTTTACCTGTATTCACTGGTAATTTGGTTGCAAATGGTCTTCGTAATATCTGGACATTTACGATTATTTTTTGTGGTCACTTCACAAAAGATGCGGAAGTATTTCCAAAGTCTGTTTTACAAGAAGAAAGCCGTGGTCACTGGTATATGCGCCAGATTCGTGGTTCTTCTAACTTGAAAGGTTCAGAAGCATTACATATTTTAAGCGGACATTTGAGCCATCAGATTGAGCACCATTTATTCCCTGATATTCCAGCGCGTCGTTATCGCCAAATGGCTCCAAAAGTTGAAGCTGTATGTAAAAAATATGGTCTAAATTATAACAACGCAAGTCTGGCTAAACAGTTTGGACAGGTGGTAGGCCGTATCTTTAAATATGCTTTACCTTTTAAAAAATAAGTCAAAAAAAGCCCTGATGAGTTCAGGGCTTTTTTTAGAGAAACAAATTATTTAAACTGAATTGAACCGTTTGCATTTACAGTAATTTTAGACTCACCAGCTGCCATATCTTGAGCTGGTGCAGCTTCGGCCATAGCAAATTTAGCCATGCTGGTACGCATTACAGGTTGTGGGAAATAGTTATTTGTGTTCAGGTTTAGAGTGACCAAAGTATATTGGTTTTTATTCCAAGCTTGGGTCAACATTTGAGCACGTTGTTGGAAGTTTTTAGATGCTTCTACCATTAACTCATTTTCAACTTTTTTACGTTGTTCATCAGAAACCGTAAAATTAATCGATTGAGTTTGGAAGTTTTGCTGTAATTCGTTTACTAACTGGCTAGCAGCTTTAAAGTCTTTACTTTCAAGACGGATTTCAGCGCGGCCACGCCATTCTTTTAACTTATTGCTATCGTTATCGTAAATTGGATAAGTGCTTTGAGCACCAGTTTCCACTTTTACTTGTGGATATTTACGAGAAACATTAAGTGCCTGATTCATCAGCTGATTGATTTGGTTTGAAAGCTCGGCTGGTTGTTTGTTACTTTTTTCAATATATAAAGTTGCATGCATTTCATCATTAGAAACTTGGCGAGAAGCTTCCGCTTGTACATTTACAATATTGTAGTTCAAAGCATTGTCATCCTGAGCAAAAACTAAAGGGCTAAGGAGAGAACCTAAAAGAAGGGTGGATACGGCTAAAGTACGCATAAATTTTTCCTTTAAAAATTAATATAAATTTAATTTTTTTCATTAGGAAATGTTAAACATAACTTATGCATAACTTTTGCAGATTTTGTGGCGTATTTGTAATATTCAGATCAGGTTTTTTTAAATTTTGGTAAATATAAAGTCTTTAAAAATTAAAAGCTTAAAATTAAAGTGTTTCAATGTAACTTAAAAAATCAAAGTAATATAAAAAAAGAATATTTTCTTTAGGTTGTCACATAGTATGATGATAATTCATCATAACTATTGGGATGATACATTTTTTCAATAAGATTAGATGAGTAAAGTACATAAAAGACGTTTTTTTTCTTGTAAAATTAGGTATCATCGCGCTCCTAGTTACAAGATATAAAATAAGTGTCTTTACTAGTTCTATAAAGCACCGAGTCAAAGGACCAATCGTCACCAGACTTATTTCTTTCTACCCCTATCAGAGATGGTAATCCGATATGAGCGTTACTTCCGTTAACCCTGCCACTAATGCTACTAACGAATATTATTTGACTCGCCAAAGTCAAATGGAATCAAATGTTCGTAGCTATCCACGTAAATTACCGTTAGCGATAGCGAAAGCACAAGGATGCTGGGTTACTGATGTTGAAGGTACACAGTACCTTGATTGTTTAGCTGGGGCAGGTACATTGGCTTTAGGTCATAATCATCCTGCGGTGATTCAAAGTATTCAAGATACATTGGCAAGTGGTTTGCCATTGCATACTTTAGACTTAACCACACCTTTAAAAGATGCATTCACTGAAGCATTGTTAGCATATTTACCTGGTGGTAAAGAAGAATATTGCTTGCAGTTCTGTGGTCCTGCTGGTGCAGACGCAACTGAAGCAGCAATTAAACTTGCTAAGACTTACACTGGCCGTAGTTCAGTGATCAGTTTCTCAGGCGGTTATCATGGTATGACCCATGGTGCGCTTGCTATGACTGGTAACCTAAGTGCAAAAAATGCAGTTAACGGTTTAATGCCAGGCGTACAATTCATGCCATATCCGCATGAATACCGCTGCCCACTTGGTTTAGGTGGTGAAGCTGGTGTTGACGCTTTAACTTACTACTTTGAAAACTTTATTGAAGATGTAGAAAGCGGTGTAACAAAACCGGCTGCTGTGATTCTTGAAGCGATTCAAGGTGAAGGCGGCGTAGTTACAGCTCCAGTAAAATGGTTGCAAAAAATCCGTGAAGTGACTGAAAAGCACAACATCGTTTTAATTTTAGACGAAGTTCAAGCTGGCTTTGCACGTTCAGGCAAAATGTTTGCATTTGAACATGCAGGTATTGAACCTGATGTTGTTGTAATGTCTAAAGCAGTAGGTGGTGGTTTACCACTTGCAGTATTAGGTATTAAACGTAAATTTGATGCTTGGCAGCCTGCTGGTCACACGGGTACTTTCCGTGGTAACCAACTTGCTATGGGTACTGGTCTTGTCGTATTAAAAACGATTAGCGAACAAAATCTTGCTCAAAATGCGCAAGAGCGTGGTGACTTCTTACAAGCTGAATTTAAAAAATTAGCTCAAGAATTCCCATGTATCGGTAACGTACGTGGTCGCGGTTTAATGATCGGTGTTGAGATCGTTGACGAGCGTAAACCAGCTGATCGTATTGGTTCGCATCCTGCTGACTCACAATTAGCTGCTGCAATTCAAACTGCTTGTTTCAACAATAAATTATTGCTTGAAAAAGGTGGTCGTAACGGTACAGTAATTCGTTTACTTTGCCCGCTTATCATCACTCAAGACGAGTGTGTTGAAGTAGTTGCTCGCTTTAAGAAAGCAATTGCAGAAGCATTGGTTGCAGTACGAGGCGCATAAGTATGGTGGATTTTGCAGAACATCGTAAAGCGTTACTCTGCAATGATGCACAATCCATTGCTGACTATGAGTCAGCAATGGGCGAAGCGGTAAAAGCCGTTTCAGCATGGTTGCAAAACGAAAAGATGTACACTGGTGGTAGCATTAAAGAATTGCGTTCAGCAATTTCTTTCCAACCTTCAAAAGAAGGTATGGGTGTACAAGAATCTCTTCAACGTATGATTGAGCTTTTCTTGAATAAAAGCTTGAAAGTACATCATCCACATTCATTAGCACATTTACACTGCCCAACCATGGTGATGAGCCAGATTGCGGAAGTGTTAATCAATGCAACTAACCAATCTATGGACTCATGGGATCAAAGCCCGGCAGGTTCATTAATGGAAGTTCAGCTCATTGATTGGTTGCGTCAAAAAGTAGGTTATGGTTCTGGTCAGGCTGGTGTTTTCACTTCTGGCGGTACTCAATCTAACTTGATGGGTGTGTTACTTGCTCGTGACTGGTGCATCTCGAAAAACTGGAAAGACGAAAATGGTAACCCATGGTCTGTACAGCGTGATGGTATTCCTGCCGATGCAATGAAAAATGTCAAAGTCATTTGTTCTGAAAATGCACATTTTTCTGTGCAAAAGAACATGGCAATGATGGGCATGGGTTTCCAGTCAGTTGTGACTGTTCCTGTGAATGAAAATGCACAGATGGATGTAGATGCTCTCGAAAAAACGATGGCGTATCTTCAGTCTGAAGGTAAAGTTGTTGCTTGTGTCGTTGCGACAGCAGGTACGACTGATGCCGGTGCAATTGACCCATTGAAGGAAATCCGTGAAATTACCAATAAATATGGTTCATGGATGCATATCGATGCGGCATGGGGCGGTGCATTAATTCTGTCAAATGACTATCGTGCAATGCTTGATGGTATTGAGTTGTCTGACTCAATTACTCTCGACTTCCATAAGCATTATTTCCAAAGCATTAGCTGTGGCGCGTTCTTGTTGAAAGATGAAGCGAACTATCGTTTCATGCACTACGAAGCTGAATACTTGAACTCTGCTTATGACGAAGAGCATGGTGTACCAAACCTTGTGTCTAAGTCGTTACAAACGACTCGTCGTTTTGATGCATTGAAATTGTGGATGACAATCGAATCACTAGGTGAAGAACTTTATGGTTCAATGATTGACCATGGTGTAAAACTGACTCGTGAAGTTGCAGATTACATCAAGGCAACTGACGGTTTAGAACTTTTAGTTGAACCACAGTTTGCTTCGGTATTGTTCCGCGTTGTTCCACAAGGCTACCCAGCTGAGTTTATCGATAGCTTGAACCAAAACGTAGCAGACGAATTGTTTGCACGTGGTGAGGCAAATATCGGTGTAACAAAAGTTGGTAATGTACAGTCATTGAAAATGACAACATTAAGCCCTGTTGTGACATTCGAAAACGTTAAAAACCTTTTAGGTCAAGTATTGGCTGAAGCTGACCGTATTAAAGATGCAATTGCTTCTGGTAACTATGTACCACCAATCGACTAATTGAGTTGATAACAAAAAAAGCTCGGTTTATTACCGGGCTTTTTTATTGCAGATTGTTTTTATTTGAATTGTGTATGAAGAAAAGAATACATGCACAAATCATGCATATTTTCAAAAAACAAAAATAATTATGCATGATTTATGGGGAACAAATTTCTTATTGTATTGGTATGTCCCCAATATTTTTGGTCACATTGATATATCAATATCGTACTTACTTTAAATAATCCCGCTTTAACTGAAAAAAAGTAAGTGGCTGTAATTACAATTAAGACAAGGAAGAAGAAATGCAACAAGCGAATATGCTCAATGAATTTAAACTCATTATTGGCGGTCAACTTTGTTCAGGTGAGCAAGGCGAGCTAGAAATTCTTAACCCCGCTACAGGTTTAACTGCTGCACGTTGTACAAAAGCATCGGTTGCGCAAGTAAATCAGGCTGTGAGTGCTGCTAAACAAGCATCTAAAGCTTGGCAACAAGTTTCACACGAAGAGCGTAAGTCAATCTTGAACAAGATTGCAGATGGCATTGAAAAGCACGCTGAAATGCTTGCAGAGTTGGTTGTGCTTGAACAGGGTAAGCCACTGGCACTTGCTCAAATGGAAGTGCAGGGCGCAATTGGCTGGACGCGTTACGCGGCTACTATGGATTTACCCGTAGAAGTAATTGAAGACAGTGAAACCAAGCGTATTGAGCGCCATCGCCAACCATTGGGTGTAGTGGCTTCAATTACTCCTTGGAACTGGCCACTGATGATTGCGGTTTGGCACATCATGCCTGCCTTACGAGCGGGTAACGTTGTGATTAGCAAACCTTCTGAATACACGCCACTCTCAACTTTGCGTTTATGTGAAATCATTCAGCAAGAAGTTCCTGCTGGCGTAATTTCAATTTTAGTTGGTGCTGGTGAGATTGGTGAAGCATTATCTTCTCATCCAGATGTGCAAAAAGTCGTGTTTACGGGATCAACGCGAACTGGTCAACACATTATGGCTGGTGCAGCTCAGCAGCTAAAACACTTAACTTTAGAACTTGGGGGTAATGACGCTGGTATTGTATTACCAGATGCAAATATTGATGAAATTGCAGCTAAGATTTTTAATATGGCGTTCTTGAACGCTGGTCAAACATGTGCAGCCTTAAAGCGCTTATACGTGCATGAAAGCCAATATGAAGCTTTATCTCAAAAGTTAGCTGATATTGCCAATGCTCAAGTTGTGGGTGACGGAATGACGTCTTCTACAACATTTGGTCCAGTACAAAACCAAATGCAATATAACAAAGTGAAAGCACTTATTGCCGATGCCATTTCTCAAGGGGCAAAAGCACTTTCTGGGCAACAGCAGTTACCAGAGCAGGGCTACTTTATTGCACCAACTATTTTGACTGAAATTTCTGATTCTTGCCGCGTGGTGCAAGAGGAGCAATTTGGCCCTGTGTTACCTGTTTTAAAATATACCGATATCAACGATGCTATTGCTCGTGCCAATGATAGTGAGTTTGGTTTAGGTGGCTCAATTTGGTCTTCTGATATTAAAACCGCTCAGACTTACGCTAGTCAGCTTCAATGTGGAACTGTTTGGATTAATACCCATGCAGAAGTTCTTCCTCATGCGCCTTTTGGTGGCTGGAAAATGTCTGGCCTAGGTGCTGAATTTGGTCTGGAGGGCTTGCTTGAAAATACGATTGGGCAAACAGTTCATATTAGTAAAGTCTAAATATTAACTTTAAGGCGGATCTAGTATCCGCCTTTTTATTTTTATCTATATGGAAGAAAAGCTTCGCTTGCTTATTGGGAGTGATGGTAGCTCATGCTTTTAGGTTTGATTAAAAAATGATTCTGTTCTTTAATTTTTTTAAGAACAATGTAAGACTTTATATGGCCAATAAAATTATAAGAAAGCAATCTTTCAGTCACAAATTGAGAAAGCTGTTCTAAATTTTCAGCAACGACTTTTAAAATAAAATCAGCATCACCACTAATTGA
>ERZ941706.155-NODE-155-length-24624-cov-4.711873_pt1 | contig 24624 bp, 21 predicted proteins | sample MGYA00521232_ERZ941706 | MGnify/ENA primary metagenome ERZ941706 (study PRJEB32759, sample SAMN07749893) | skin metagenome | biome: transportation; feature: city; material: polyester macromolecule | host: Homo sapiens | place: Hong Kong:ER line | collected...
GTTGCTGGGCACCGCCCTGGCGTATGGAGTCTGGTCATGAGCGTGATCAATCAGATGCTGAAAGATCTGGATAGGCGTCAGCAAGAGGCCGAGGGAGCCGCCGTCTATGTGGCGCCGGTGCGCCAGCAAGGCTGGTGGATGCTGGTGCTGACCCTGCTGTGTACCCTGGCCCTGGGGATCCTCGGCTGGCGCACCTGGATCTTCTGGCAGCAGAGCCAGCGAGCCTCCCTGCCAGCGGCGCAGGTCGAGGCCTCCCGCACCGCCCCTACGGTGGCGCCATCCGAGCCCCTTGTGGTGGTGGCCACCACACAGGCGGTCTCCTCTGCCGCGCCAATGGCAAAGGTGCCCGCCGCCAGTGCCGAGTCGACCGCCGCGAGAGTGGCCCCCTCCGCAGCCGAGCAGGCTCCGGCCGATGAGGCCGTGCTCGCCGATGAGGGCAATCCGGAGGAAGCGCTGGGGGACGAGACGATCCCGAGCGACGAGGAGCTGCAGCCGGACCTCTATGCCGAGCTGGCCGCGGAGCAGAGCGCCGAAGAGGCGCTTGCACCCGCCGCGCCGCGCAAACCCGGGATCCTGAAGATCGAGACGGTGGAACTCTCCGACGCCGAGCTGGCCACCCTGGCCGAGCGCAAGGCGACCACGGCCATGGCCAAGGGACGGATGGAGGAGGCGCAGGATGGCTACTACGAAGTGCTGGCCCACGATCCCCACAACCAGGGGGCGCGGGAACAGCTGGCGGGCCTGCTCTATGGCGCCGGACGGCTGACCGAGGCCGCCCAGGTGCTGGAAGAGGGGCTGAGGCTGGATCCCGCGCAGGCGGACCTGCGTCTGCTGCTTGCCCGTGTGGCCATCAGCGGCGGGGAGCGGCAGAAGGCGCTGGACTGGCTCACCGGCTATCAGCCCGATATCGCCAGCAATCTGGATTATTACGCCACCTGGGCCGGCCTTGCCCAGGAGCTGGGGCAGCCTGTCCAGGCGTCCGAGATGTACGTCAGGCTGCTGCGCCAGCAGCCGGATCAGGGGCGCTGGTGGCTGGGACTGGGGGTGGCGGAGGATGGTCAGGGACACCGTCAGCGGGCACTGGATGCCTATCGCAATGCCCAGTTGCACGGCAATCTGGGGGAGGCCTCCACCCAATGGCTCGAACAACGTATTGGCCAACTAACTCATTGATAAATAGTAGGTTCGATTAGCGAAGCGTAATCGGACGCGGTAACGGGCGTGAAGCAACAGAGATCGGAGCAACAATGGCACAACCCAGACTGAAAATGCGCCTAGGCGACCTGCTGGTACAGGAACAGATCATCTCGGATGATCAGCTGCAGCTCGCCCTGCAGCAGCAGCGCCAGACCGGCCGCAAGCTGGGGACCACCCTCATCGATCTCGGCTTCATCAGCGAGGTGCAACTGCTGACCTTCCTCGCCCGTCAGCTGGATGTGCCCTTCTTCGATCTCAACAACCTCACCATCGACGTCTCGGCCGTGGCGCTGTTGCCCGAGGTGCAGGCGCGTCGCTACCGGGCGCTGGCCGTCAACCTGAGCGACGACAAGGTCACCGTGGTGATGTCGGATCCGGCGGATCTGAGCGCCCTCGACGCCATCGCTGCCCTGCTCAGCCCGCGGGAGCTGGTGCTGGCCGTGGCCCGTGAAGGCCAGCTGCTGGAGTATTTCGACCGCCTCTATCGCCGCACCCGGGAGATAGAGAACTTCGCGGTGCAACTGCACGAAGAGCACCAGGAGACCGGCTTCGAGCTGGGGGCCGGCAGCCTCAATGCCGCAGCTGACGAGGGGGAGGCGACGGTGGCCAAGCTGCTGCGCTCCCTGTTCGAGGACGCGGTACAGGTGGGTGCCTCCGACATCCATATCGAACCGGACGAGAAGGTGCTGCGCATTCGTCAGCGTATCGACGGGGTGCTGCATGAGAACATCCTCAACGAGGTGCGCATCGCCCAGGCGCTGGTGCTGCGCCTCAAGCTGGTGGCCGGGCTCGACATCTCGGAGAAGCGTCTGCCCCAGGATGGCCGCTTCAACATGAAGGTGCGCGGCCGCGACGTGGATGTGCGGATGTCCACCATGCCGGTGCAATATGGCGAGTCCGTGGTGATGCGGCTGCTGGATCAATCCTCCGGCATCTTGTCGCTCGCCGAGACCGGGATGCCGCCCGCCATCCTGACCCGCTTTCGTCGTCAGCTCAAACGCCCTCACGGCATGATCCTGGTGACGGGCCCGACCGGCAGCGGCAAGACCACGACGCTCTACGGTGCCCTCTCCGAGCTCAACCAGGCCAGCCACAAGATCATCACGGTGGAAGACCCGGTGGAGTACCGCCTGCCCCGCATCAGCCAGGTGCAGGTCAACCCCAAGATAGGGCTCACCTTCTCCCAGGTACTTCGCTCCACCCTGCGCCAGGATCCGGACATCCTGCTGGTGGGGGAGATGCGGGACAACGAGACGGTGGAGATCGGCCTGCGCGGCGCCATCACGGGTCACCTGGTGCTGACCACCTTGCACACCAACGACGCCGTGACCAGCGCCCTGCGTCTCATCGACATGGGGGCGCCCGGCTATCTGGTGGCGAGCGCCCTGCGGGCCGTGGTGGCCCAGCGCCTGGTGCGGCGGGTGTGTGAACACTGCGCCTGCGAGACGGCGCCGGACGAGGGGCAGGCCACCTGGCTCTCGGTGCTCTCCGGTGAAGCGCCGGGCCAGCATCGCTATCGCAAGGGGCGGGGCTGCCAGAGCTGCAACTTTACCGGCTACGCGGGCCGGATCGGGGTCTACGAGTTGCTGGAGCTGGATCAACCCATGATGGATGCCCTGCGCCGCAACGATGCCGAGGGATTTGCCCGGGCGGCACGGGCGCACGAGCACTACCGCCCCCTGGCCCTGACGGCGCTCGACTATGCCCGCGAGGGAATCACCTCGGTGGACGAGGTGCTCCGGCTGGCCGAGGACCTGGGGAAACGCATGAGGCATCTGGATCGTACTGAATCACTCTGCCGGGGTCGCCCATGAACCGTTTTGCCTACAAGGGGCGTGACAGCCAGGGCCAGGCCGTCAGCGGCGTGGTGGAAGCGGTCAGCGAGCTGGCCGCCGCCGAGCAGCTGATGCGCCGCGGGGTGATGCCCACCGAGCTGAAGGCCGGCAAGGCCAGGTCTGCCAGCATCGACTGGTCGCTGCTGCTGGAAGGGAGCGTCAAGCTGGAGGAGCTGGTGGTCTTCAGCCGCCAGATGTATGCCCTGACCCGGGCAGGCATCCCTATCCTGCGCGCCATCGCGGGGCTGGAGGAGAGCGCCCACAGCAAGCCCCTCAAGCGGGCGCTTCACGCCCTGGGGGAGGATCTGGCCAACGGCCGGCCGCTGTCGAGCGCGATGCAGTCGCACCCGAAGGTGTTCAGCAGCCTCTTCGTGGCCATCATCCACGTGGGGGAGAACACGGGTCAGCTGGAGGAGGCCTTCCTGCAGCTCGCCAACTATTTCGATCTGGAGCTGGAGACCCGCAAGCGGATCAAGACCGCCATGCGCTACCCCACCTTCGTGCTGATGGCCATCGCCGTCGCCATGGTGATCCTCAACATCATGGTGATCCCCGTCTTTGCCGGGATGTTTGCCAAGTTCGGGGTGGAGCTGCCGCTCGCGACCCGGATCCTGCTGGCCACCTCCCATTTCTTCGTCAACTACTGGTGGTTGCTGCTGGCCCTCCTGGTAGGGTCCGTGGTCGGCTGGCGGCGCTGGGTCGCCACGGCCAAGGGCAGGCTGACCTGGCACAGATGGCAACTCAGGCTGCCCATCGTCGGCACCATCATAGAGCGCTCCCTGCTGGCCCGCTTCGCCCGCAGCTTCTCCATGATGCTCAAGGCCGGGGTGCCGCTCAACACGGCGCTGACCCTGGTGGCCGATGCGGTGGACAATGCCTGGATGGCGGGACAGATCCGCGACATGCGGGGCGGCATCGAGCGCGGCGAGAGCCTGCTGCGCACCGCCGGCGCCAGCGGCCTGTTCACCCCATTGGTGATGCAGATGATCGCGGTGGGGGAAGAGACCGGCCAGGTGGACGAGCTGCTGCACGAGGCGGCCGAATACTACGAGCGGGAGGTGGATTACGACCTCAAGAGCCTCACCGCCCGCATCGAACCCATCCTGATCGGCATAGTGGCCGTCATGGTGCTGGTGCTGGCGCTCGGCATCTTTACGCCCATGTGGGACATGATGCGGGCCGTGCGTGGTCAATAGACGGTATCTTCACTCCTCCTGGTGGGGGACATGATGAGAGCGGTGCGGGGGCAGTGATGAGCTGGGCTATTTTCACTGCCAAACAGGATGCGGGAGAGGTATGAGCAGACAGTCCGAGCAGGATGAGCGTTGGCTGGGAGGCTACAGGCGGTTGATCGCCTGCATCCTGCTGCTGGTCATCCTTGCCACCCTGGCCCTGAGCTATCGCAGCCACAGGGAAGCGGCGCTGGCGGTCAGCCTGACCCTGCTGGGGGAGCAGTTTGCCGAGCGGGTCCAGCGGCTGCACGGGCGCTGGCTCGATGAGCGGCGCCCCGCCGTGCTCCATGCAGAGGGGCGGGCCTGGCAGTTCGATGGGCGAGGCTGGCCGCTGGCGGTGTTGCCGCTACAGTCACCGTCCGAGAACTGCCGCGGGCTCTGGTCGGCCTTGCTCGGCCAGGAGGCGCTGTCGATGCCCACCCTGCAGGTGCTGGCCAGCCCGGATGGGGAGGGATGCGAATTTGGTTGGGAGGCTAACTGGTTGATCTATCGTTTCGCCGATGGTAGTTTGCTGAACAAATCTTGAACAGTATCGTTCTAGCGTCTCGGCGGCATGATTTTTTTCTGTTCACATGAAATAATGCGGAACATTACGGAGGCTGCATGGCAACAAAGAGAGTGATACCCGGCCAGGGGCCCGGTCAGATGGCCGGTTTTTCCCTGATTGAGCTGGTGATCGTCATCGTGATCCTGGGGATCCTGGCCGTCACCGCCTTGCCCCGTTTTCTCGACGTGACCGACGAGGCGAAGAAGGCCAGCGTGGAAGGGGTATCGGGCGGCTTCGCCACCGGGGTCTCTCTGGTGCGGGCCCAGTGGGAAGCCGAGGGGCGCGCCAGGCAGGATGGGCTCAACACCGTGCTCTATGACGGCTCGCGTTTCTATCTGACCACGCCGACCGACAGCCAGGTCAGCAATGGCGAGCTCTCTCCCGGGTATCCCATGGACACGGCGGCGAGCGGCGCTCCCGATGTGGACCCGGCCAACCTGACGGCCCCGCGCTGTCTCAATATCTGGGAGGGGCTGCTGCAGAACCCGCCCAAGGCGACTGCGAACTTCGACGAGGTGCGCGGTAGCGGCAATGACCTGAAGTTTTATGCCACGGTGAGCAACAACGGACTGGATTCGGTCTGCCGTTACTATCTGGTCAACAGCCTGAACAAGGGCAGCGATGGACGCTATCAGGATCCGCAAGGAAGCACGGATGAGTTCATGAGTTTCAGTTATCGCCCGGCCTCCGGCCAGGTCACCACCAATATCAATTGATACACAGAGGAAAACGTAATGAAAAAGCAAGCGGGTTTTACCCTGATCGAACTGGTCATCGTGATCATCATCCTGGGCATTCTGGCGGTCACCGCCGCGCCCAAGTTCCTGAATCTGCAGGATGATGCCAACAAGGCTGCGGCAGAAGGCGTAGCGGCGGCCGTGAAGAGCGGGGCCCAGCTGGTCTATAGCCGTGCGGTGATCGACGGTAAAGAGACGCTTGATGCAGCGGCTGGTAATACTGTCTCGATGGCTGACGGTACCGTTGCCATCAAATTTGGTTACCCCACAGCCGCTTCTGGTGGCATTAACAACGCGGTCTCTCTGGACGGTGGTTGGGAGATGGGTGCCAGCGCTGGTGTCTTCACCAACACCTCCCAGGCCAACAGCTGCACCGTTACCTACACCGAAGCAAGTGATAAGGGTAAGGTGTTCGATGTCGTGACCTCCTGCCCTGGCCGGTAAGAAATAGAGTGTAAGGCGGGGCATTAGCCTCGCCATATTTTTTATATGGAAGAGGATGCATGCAGAAGGGATTTACGCTGATTGAACTGGTGATAGTGATCCTGTTGCTCGGGATTCTGGCCGCCTTTGCCGTGCCCAAGTGGCTGGGCAAAGGCGGCTTTGAAACCCATACCCTGCGCGATGAGCTGGTGGCCCGGTTGCGGCTGGTGCAGACCATGAACATGCAGGAAGGAGAGGCGCGTTGCACCCAGCTGGTACTGGAGCCGAGCGGCTTCGGTCATCTGACCCTGCTTGGCAGCTGTACCCCCAAGCCCATCTCCGGCTGGAGTGCGGACGAGCAGAGCCGGGGGCGAGTCATCACCGCCTCCGGCGGCCTCTCCCTGCCTCAAGGCAGCTTTTCTTTCGACAAGCGCAGCGGTCGTCCGCTCTCACCCTCAACCTGCATCAATGGCTGCAACCTGGTGGTGAGCAGCGGGCAGGAGAGCGCCCGGCTGCGCATCGAGCCGGAAGGTTATATCCATGCCCTCCCTTAAGGCCCGGCGCGGCTTCACCCTGATCGAGTTCGTGGTCGGCATTGTGCTGCTGGCCATCGCCCTGACCGGCGTCCTGGGGCTTCTCATCAATCAGGCACCCCAGGCGGTGGATCCGGTGCAGCAGGTACGGGCCGCCCAGCTGGCCCAGCGGATCTTAAGCGAGGTGCTGCAAAAATCCTTCGATGAGCACTCGGATCACAACGGCGGCCGTTTTCGCTGCGGCGAGACCGTCGGCACCCCTGCGGTGACCTATCCCCCCTGCACCGCCAGCGCCGACTACGGCCCGGAGGGGGGCGAGACCCGCCCCTATGCCTTCAACGACGTGGACGATTTCGACACCGGGGGTCACTGGGTGGACGCCAACCTGTTTACCCAGACGGATGCCGAGGGCGTCAGCGACCAGGAGTATCGCCACTATCAGATCAGGATCGCCGTCACCCCGGATACCCTGTTTGGCAGCACCGGGCCAGGGGCCGAGTCTATCGGCAAGCGCGTCGCCCTGACAGTGCGTCTGCCGGATGAGAGCGAGCTGGCGTTTGCCCTCTATCGGGGGAACTACTGATGGACCAGCCGCACTCCCGTGATGCCGCGTTCGATGACGCAGCTGTGACCACACCCCGTTACCGCGTCCGATCAGGCTTCGCTCATCGAGCCTGCGCCCAACCTGGGCGGGGGCGGGGCTTCACCCTGGTGGAACTGGTGATGGTGATCCTGCTGCTCGGGGTGATGGCGACCTTCTCCAGCCAGTTTATCGGCATCGGCACCCAGATCTACGGGGATGCCAGCCGCCGCGAGCAACTGATGAGCGATGCTCGCTTCGCCATGGAGCGGCTAAATCGGGAGTTGCGCGATGCGGTGCCCGGCTCGGTGCAAGTGGAGGCTTCTAATAGTGGGGGACAAGGCGCCTGCCTGCGCTTCTGGCCCATTGCCACCGTCAGCCGTTATCTGAGCCTCAATAAACCCGTTGCAGAAGGCCTCGAGCTAACGCTGGTGGCTTCATCCGCCAGTGAACTTCCTACTTATAAAGATTGGGCCGTTGTGTATCCCATCACAGGAGATGGAGGCTTAGAAACGGGATGCGTCTATGGCGACTGTGTGGCGGCTGTGAAGGTGCCGCCACCGAACGCAGTGAACGGGATAGGGACTGTAGTGGTGGATAGGGTATTTGATGGGGAATCTCCCGCCAAACGCATCTATTTTGCCAACCAGCAGGTGCGTTATTGCATTGACGCCCAAGGTGCCTTGATGCGGTACAGTGGATCCGCACCCGTCCTGATGGCAGAACATATTCGGCCCACCGAATCCTATTTCTATCGGGATCCCGCGGCCTTCAGCCCGAGCGAGGTGGGGCTGCGGCTAGTGTTTGAGCAGCGCGGCGAGAGCGTCAGCTTCAACCACAAGCTGGAGGTGCTCAATGTTCCTTAAGCCGCTCCCCACCAGTAGGCGGGCCCAGCGCGGCAGCGCCATCATGATAGCGCTCTTCGTCATCGTCATCATGGCCTTGCTGGCGGCGGCCATGGGCCGCTTTTTGGTGGACAGCGGCGAGAAGAATACGGTCGAGGTGCGTGGCGTGCGGGCCCTGATGGCGGCCCAGAGCGGACTGGAGATAGCGCTCTATCGGCTCTATCCCAATGGCAGTTGGAATGCCAGTGCGAGTGGCGGAAGCGAGCTGCGCTGTGTTGCCACTAACCCCCCTCCTACCCCAATTACCTTCCCCCCGGATCCAGGTCTGATTAACTGCCAGGCACGGTTGTTTTGCACAACTGTGGTCGTAAGTGCGGCCGGAACCACCCAGACCGGCTACCGGCTTCGCAGCGAAGGGCGTTGCGGCGATCAGGATCTGAACAGCCCGAACCCGGATTTTGCTGTTAGCCGAACAGTGGAAGCGGAAGCCTTTGATGGAGACATACCTTGAGACAGAAGCGTGCTGGTGACGGTTCACCCTTGAGTCTTCGGGAGTCTGCGACGGCCCGGGCTTGGGTCCGCGCTATCCTCTGCGGCCTGTTGGGGTTGTTTAGCGGTATGAGTGGCGCCTTTGATGCCATCAATACCAGCACCTATTTCCCGGCCGTGGTGCAGGGGCATCATGGGGTGGAGGCAGCGGCCTGTACTAACGTGCCCAATCCTCAGTTGAGCGAAGTTAATCAGCCAAAAATCAATGGTACCGGCGGCAACAAGCTGGCGTTTTGCTCCATCAGCGCTAACCAAAACAACACCAAGAACTGTGACGATGGCCAAGGGGGTTACAAGGTCTGCGCCGTCACGGGGCGGGATATTGCTGGGCTCAGCCTGACAGGGAACAATGCTTTCCCCACCAATGGCTCCACGACGGATCTCGCCTGTACCAACAACGGCAGCGCGGCGTTGAGCCAGAAGGACTACCGCACTGTCACCAGCAGTGGTTGTCAGCTGACGATGACCGCCCAGCCCGGTTACCAGGTCAAGAGCCTTACCATGAGCAATGGTGGCACCCTGACCCTGGGACCGGGAGATCACTTTTTCGAGACGCTTTCCCTCGATAGCACCACCATCAAGTTGCAGAGTGTGGATCAGGCGTTGACCCGGATCTTCGTCAAGAATACCCCTACCTTGCAAAACAATTTCTCGCTCAATGCGGGGGGCAAGCAGAACCTGATCTGGGTCAGCTACGGCGACTTCGCCATGCAGAGCGGCTCTTTTGTTGGTTACCTCTATGCGGGTGGCAAAGTGACCCTGAGCAACCAAGCGACCCTGACTGGCCGGATCACGTCTAGAGCATTGGAAGTCAGGGATAATAGCGTGATCAACAAGGGAGATGCAGTGCTCCCATCGTCCACCTGCAAAAACATCTTTACCGATCCCCCCTCTGGGGGGGTCATCATGACCCCTCCACCCGGCATACTGGAGCCGCCGCTCGGCGATCTCAGCTGCGAGGAGAAGAAGGGGGTGACCACCTGCACGGGGGCACCGAATAACAGCAACGTCTTTGCGCCTGGCGATCACGACTTCAATCGAGGCAGCTTCGGAAATGACGCTGCGCTGGTTACCACCGGCGTGACGGCACGGCTCTATTTCAACGAACTCACCTTGAACAATGCCCAGCTCAACGTGGGTGGTGCACCGGAAAACCTGCTGATCTATGTCAAGGGTTTGCTCAACGTGGTGGGCCAGGTCCGTATCAATGGCATCCTCTATGTAGCGGGCGACGTCAAGATGACCGGTAATTCGGAGCTGAGGGGGGCAGTTGCCGCCGGCGGCAGCGTCGATCTGGGCGGCAGCAACAACTTCCAGTTTGTACAAGATGCGGTCGACAAAGTCGATTTTGGCGATATCACCTGCGGCGGCGGCTCGGGGGGAAGCCAGCTCGATCACTTCGAACTCTCCCATTCCGGTCAGGCGCTCACCTGCAACCCCGAGACCGTGGTCATCAAGGCCTGCGCCAACGCGGGTTGTTCCCAGCTCGTCACCGAGCAGGTCAGCGCTACCCTGAGCCTCTCTCCCAGCTCTGGCAGCAATGGCTGGGTCGGTGGCAATCAGGTGGTCTTCAGCGGGGGCTCGACCTCGGCCCAGCTGCGTAATAATACGGCCAGTGCCGTGACCATCGGGGTCTCAAGTTCGACCCCCGGCTTCCTCCATGGAACCCTGTGCCGGGCGGGTAGCGGGGCACTGAGCGCCGCCGCCTGTACCTTGAGCTTCGCCGACAGCGGCTTCATCTTTGACGTGCTGGACACCCTGGCCAACAGACCCCAGCAGGTGCAGCTCAAGGCGGTCAGGAAAGACAATGTGACCCAGCAGTGCGTGCCGAGCTTCGCCAACGTGAGCAAAGCCGTCAGCTTCTGGAGCGACTACGTCAGCCCGGCGACCAACACCTTCGGCAGCAGGGTGATGGTCAACGGCAGCGCCATCGCCACCGCGCAGGGGGCGGCCACCCTCAGCAACCTGAGCTTCGATGCCAAAGGGGAGGCGACCCTGACGGTCAGCTACCCGGATGCGGGCCAGATGCGGCTCAACGCCCGCCACGATGGCAGCGGCGACACGGCGGGTCTGGTGATGACGGGCTCGGATCTCTTCGTCAGCCGCCCGGTCGGGCTCTGCATCACCCCTGCCCAAGGGGCCTGCACGGCAGGGGATGTCAGCTGTCCGGTGTTCAAGAAGGCGGGCGATGACTTCCAGCTGAATATCGGCGCCGTGGCCTGGCAGGCCGATAACGACAGCGATTTTTGCAGCGGCAATCTGGCGACCCCCAACTTCACACTGGCCAAGATAGCGCTTGGCAGCCAGCTGGTGGCCCCCAAGCCCGGGGTCGAGGCGGTGGTCAGCAAGCTGAGTTATGACCATGCCATCACGGCCAGCAACAACCTCAATGCCGTCACCCAGTCGCTCAACGAGGTCGGAGTCTTCCAGATGACGGCGACACCGCCGACCTCAGGCTACTTCGGTTCCACCATTCCCGCCGCCACCAGTGTGCCGGTGGGGCGCTTCGTGCCCTGGGATTACAGCTTAAGCGGCGGCTTTATCACACCTGCCTGTAACATCTTTACTTATATGAGCCAGCCCTTCCAAAGTGGTTTTATTATCAAGGCTCGTAACAATCAGGGAGTAACCACGCAGAATTATAAAGAGGGCTTCGCCAAGGGAATTGCACAGATGGTCGCGGCCAATGCCCTCGACGGGGTGGACCGTTCAACACGCTTCTCCATGTCTCCCTCTCTGAGCTGGATCGATGGCGTTGCCACGGTGGATCAGCGGGATAATACCCGATTTGATCGGGGGGCAGCCCCGGAAGAGCCGCTCTCCCTGCTTGATATCGGCCTGCGAATGGATGACAAAGACGGGGGGGAAACGGTACTGACAGGGGCTGATATGAACCCCGGCGTTGCGGGGGGATGTCAAGGGGTTGGTTGTAACGCCATTCGGCTGGGAACTCAGGAGCTGCGTTACGGCCGAGTGCTGGCCAGCACCAGACAAGGGGTCGCCAGCGCCCCTCTGATGCTGCCGTTGCAGGTGCAGTATTTCGAAGGAGCGGCGTGGAAAATCAACCAAGCGGATGTTTGTACACAGCTATCTCTTGCCAAAGGAGGTTTTGTTCCATTGGATCCGACGCACAAGATCAGTCTCAATAATGGTTCTTATGAGGTCACGGGTCAGGTACCAGGAACCATGCCGCCGCAATCTTTCAGTAGCACTTTGACGCTCAGTGGTCTGGCTGCGCCAGCCAGTGTAGCGACGGCAAACAAAGGTGAGATCCTGTTTCATTTCTCTGCGCTAGTACCAGTACCAAATAAAGTTGTTGGCATCCCCTACAAGGTGGAATTGTCGAAACAGCCGTCACGGCCACTCTGGCTGTCGGATCCACTTACTCAGGCGGGGGAGGCCATTTTCGGCTCCACTCGAGGTAACGATCGCATTATTTATCGCCGCGAAGTGATGCCCTGACACCCGGGCTGACACGGGGAGATAGACGCATTGCTGTACAGTGGCGTCTTATCTCCTTGTTTCGTAGTGTTTGTCGGCCTGAGCGGGTGAGTGATGACTCGCATTTTTGTCGCGCCTGATTGATTGGCGACAGTTTGAGCGCTTGCCCATTGGGGTGGGCATTGGTAAAGTTAGCCGGTTTTCTGCACCTCCAAATTCTTAGGATTTCCCGTAGCCATGTTCAAAAAGCTCAGAGGCGTCTTTTCCAACGATCTGTCGATCGACTTGGGAACTGCCAACACCCTGATCTATGTAAAAGATCAAGGGATCGTCCTTAACGAACCCTCAGTTGTCGCCATTCGCCAAGAGCGCGGGAACGCCAAATCGGTCGCTGCTGTCGGTCATGCCGCCAAGCAGATGCTGGGTCGTACCCCGGGTAACATCTCCGCCATTCGCCCGATGAAAGACGGCGTGATCGCCGATTTCTACGTGACCGAGAAGATGCTGCAGCACTTCATCAAACAGGTTCACGACAACAACTATTTCCGCCCCAGCCCGCGCGTGCTGGTGTGCGTACCCTGCGGCTCCACCCAGGTGGAACGTCGCGCCATCAAGGAATCCGCTCTGGGCGCCGGCGCCCGCGAGGTTTACCTGATCGATGAACCCATGGCTGCCGCCATCGGTGCCGGCTTGCCGGTCTCCGAAGCGACCGGTTCCATGGTGGTGGACATCGGTGGCGGTACCACCGAAGTGGCCATCATCTCCCTGAACGGCGTGGTCTACTCCCAGTCCGTCCGTATCGGTGGCGACAAGTTCGACGAAGCCATCATCAGCTACGTCCGTCGCAACTACGGCAGCCTGATCGGGGAAGCCACCGCCGAGCGCATCAAGCACGAGATCGGCTCCGCCTATCCGGGCGAAGAGGTGCGCGAGATCGAAGTGCGCGGTCGCAACCTGGCCGAGGGTGTGCCCCGCAGCTTCACCCTGAACTCCAACGAGATCCTGGAAGCGCTGCAAGAGCCGCTCTCCGGCATCGTCTCCGCCGTCATGGTGGCCCTGGAGCAATCCCCGCCCGAGCTGGCGTCCGACATCTCCGAGCGCGGCATGGTGCTGACCGGTGGTGGTGCCCTGCTCAAGGACATCGACCGTCTGCTGATGGAAGAGACCGGCATCCCGGTCGTCGTGGCTGAAGATCCCCTCACCTGTGTCGCCCGTGGCGGTGGCAAGGCGCTGGAGCTGATCGATATGCACGGTGGCGATCTGTTCCACTACGAATAAGACCCAAAGCCGGCCGAGCGCCGGCTCTTTTTTGACGACTCATGAAACCCATCTTCGGTAGAGGCCCTTCGCTTCAGTTACGGTTGTTTCTCGCCGTCATCATCTCCGTCGCTGCCATCGTCGCGGATTCCCGCTTCGGTGTGTTCAGCCATGTCCGCGTTTATCTGAGCTCCCTGGTGAGCCCGCTGCAATACATCGCCAACGCCCCCGGCACCCTGCTCGACACCATGTCGACCCAGGTGCAGACCCGCGCCGATCTCATCGAGCAGACCAAGCAGCAGGAGCAGCAACTGTTCACCCTGCGCTCGCGCCTGCTCAAGATGGATCAGCTGGAGCACGAGAACCAGCGTCTGCGCGAGCTGCTGGGGTCGCCGGTACACAAGGAGTCCCGCAAGATGGTGGCAGAGCTGCTGTCGGTGGATTCCGACCCCTTCAGCCATCAGGTGCTGATCAACAAGGGGGCGCTGGATGGCGTCTACAACGGCCAGCCGGTGATCAACGATCAGGGGGTGGTCGGTCAGGTGCTCCACGTGGGCTCCACCACCAGTCGCGTCCTGCTCATCACCGACTCCAGCCACGGCATCCCGGTGCGGGTGCTGCGCAACGACTTGCGCGCCATCGCCTCCGGCAGCGGCGAGCTGGACAAGCTGGAGCTGCGCAACCTGCCCCGCAACACCGACGTCCAGGTCGGCGATCTGCTGGTCACCTCGGGCCTGGGCGGCCGCTTCCCGGAAGGTTATCCGGTGGCGACCGTGACCCGCTCCGACTACGTGGAGGGCAAGCCCTTCGCCCAGATCGAGGCCAAGCCCCTGGTGGCGCTGGATCGTCTGCGCTACCTGCTGCTGCTGTGGACCGACAAGAAACCGGAAGTACACGACAAGGATGCCCTTGAGCCTGCGGCGAGCGCCTCGGCGGCCACGGCAACCTCGGCGGCGGGGGCGACGCGCTGATGCTGCAACCCGCCAGCGGCAGGATCTGGATCTGGTGTTCGATTCTGCTGGCCCTGTGCCTCTCCATCCTGCCGCTTCCCTTTCAATTCGAACCCTTCCGTCCGGACTGGCTCGCCATGGTGCTCATCTACTGGGCGCTGGCGCTGCCGCACCGGACCAACGTCGGCACCGCCTGGGTGGCGGGCCTGCTGCTGGACGTGCTGCTCGGCAGCACCCTCGGCGTGCGGGCCATGGCCATGGCCATCACCACCTACCTGGCGGCATTCCAGTTCCAGAAGATCCGCAACTTCTCCCTCTGGCAGCAGGCGCTGATCATCGGTCTGCTCTCCCTGGTGGGGAAGATCACCGTGTTCTGGGCGGAGCATCTGTTCAGCCGGGCCAGCCTCAACTTCGCCTACTTTTGGTCGACGTTGACGACGATGTTAATATGGCCCTGGATTTTTATGGTCTTGCGCAAGGTGCGGCGTCGCTTCAATATCAAGTGAATGTGAATAAAAACAACGCATTGTAACTGCGCATCGTCTCATTGAGTGAAGTATGAACAAGCACAACGAACTGCAACTCTATCTCGCCTCGGGCTCCCCCCGCCGGCACGAGCTTCTGACCCGCCTGGGCTACCGTTTCGAGGTCCTCAAGCTGGATGTGCCGGAGCTGCGCAACGACGGTGAGAAGCCCCAGGATTACGTCTGCCGGCTGGCTCGCGACAAGGCGATGGCCGGTGTGGCCGCGGCGCCGACGGCGCTGCCTGTGCTGGGGGCCGACACCATAGTGGTGCTGGGGGAGCGGGTGCTGGAGAAACCCTCCGACCTGCTGGACGCCAAGGACATGCTGGAAGCCCTCTCCGGGCGGGTACACCAGGTGATGACGGCGGTGGCCCTGGCCACCCCGGAGCGGTGCGATGTGCGGCTGGTTACCACCAACGTGGCGTTTCGCAAGCTGGACGAGGCCGAGATCGAAGCCTACTGGCGCACCGGCGAGCCGTGCGACAAGGCGGGCGCCTATGCTATCCAGGGCATTGCCGGCAAATTCGTCAGTCGCCTCGAGGGGAGCTACAGTGCCGTGGTCGGCCTGCCCCTGCTGGAGACGGACCTGTTGATCAAGCAGCACCTCGAGCAGACCCGGTAATCCTCTCGTCAGCAGTGCGCTGCTGAGTTACCCGTTGTTCGTCGTGCCAGAATTCAAAACTAGAAAGGCAAGGTAACTTATGTCGGTAGAACTGCTGGTAAACGTCACCCCCTCCGAAACCCGGGTCGCCCTGGTCGAGAACGGTCTGCTGCAGGAAGTGCATGTGGAGCGTCAGGCCAAGCGCGGCATCGTGGGCAACATCTACAAGGGCAAGATCAGCCGCGTGCTGCCCGGCATGCAGGCCGCCTTCGTCGACATCGGCATGGACAAGGCCGCCTTTCTGCACGCCTCCGACATCGTCCCCCATACCGAGTGCGTGGCGATCAAGGAGAAGGAGCAGTTCCAGGCCGGCAACATCGCCGAACTGGTGCGCCAGGGGCAGGACATCATGGTACAGGTGGTCAAAGACCCGCTCGGTACCAAGGGGGCCCGCCTCACCACCGACATCACCCTGCCATCCCGTTATCTGGTCTTCATGCCGGGCAGTGCCCACGTAGGGGTCTCCCAGCGCATCGAATCCGAGGCGGAGCGCGAGCGCCTCAAGCGCACCGTGGCCGGCTATGTGGACGAACTGGGCGGCTACATCATCCGCACCGCCGCCGAAGGGGTGGGGGAGCAGGAGCTGGAGCAGGACGCCGCCTTCTTGAAGCGCCTGTGGCGCAAGATCCTCGAGCGCAAGCAGAAGTATCCCCCCTGCAAGATCCTCTACGAGGATCCCAGCCTGGCATTTAGGGTGGTGCGTGACTTCGTCGGTGCCGAGCTCGACAAGATCCGGGTCGACTCGCGCCAGAGCTTCGATCAGCTCAAGCGCTTCACCGAGGAGTACGTGCCCGAGCTTGCCAACAAGCTGGAGTACTACACCGGCGAGTCGCCGATCTTCGATCTCTACGACGTGGAGAACGAGATCCAGCGGGCCCTGGAGCGCAAGGTGGAGCTCAAATCCGGCGGCTACCTCATCATCGACCAGACCGAAGCCATGACCACGGTGGACATCAACACCGGGGCCTTCGTCGGCCATCGCAATCTGGAAGAGACCATCTTCAACACCAACGTCGAGGCCACCGCCGCCATCGCCCGTCACCTGCGCCTGCGCAACCTCGGCGGCATCATCATCATCGACTTCATCGACATGCAGTCCGAGGATCACCGTCGCCGGGTGCTGCACAGCCTGGAGCTGGCGCTGGCCAAGGACAGGGCCAAGACCAACGTCAACGGTTTCTCCCAGCTCGGGCTGGTGGAGATGACCCGCAAGCGCACCCGGGAGAGCCTGGAGCACGTGCTCTGCGCCGAGTGCCCCGAGTGCAAGGGGCGCGGCCGGGTCAAGACGGTGGAGTCGGTCTGCTTCGAGATCCTGCGGGAGATCATCCGGGTCAACCGCGCCTACGACGCGGATCAGTTCACCGTCTATGCGGCTCCTTCGGTGGCCGATTACCTGCGGGGGGAGGAGTCTCACAGTCTGGCGGAGCTGGAAGTCTTCATCGGCAAGCAGGTCAGGGTGGTCTCCGAGCCGCTCTGTGGGCAGGAACAGTTCGATGTGGTGATGATGTAATTGGTCTATCGCTGGCTGAGTCGGGGCTGGTTGGCCCTCGGAGTCTTCTTCGTGCTGCTGGCCGTTCTGGTCAGCGTGGTACGACTGGGCGGCCCTTTGCTCAACCAGCACCGGGCGGCCGTGATAGGGACCCTGCTCGGAGAGAGTCAGCTCGAGGTGAGCGTGGATCACGTCGGGCTGGAGTGGACTCCCCGCGGCCCGGCCATCGGGCTGGAAGGACTGGCCATCGCCCCCGATTCGGGGCGTTTCTCCCTGCGCCTTGGCAAGGTGTGGGCCCACCTCGACTTCTGGCGCTCCCTCAACGAACTCAGACCGGTGTTTGGCCAGTTGATCCTGAGCGACGGCAACATCGCGCTGGACATGACCCAGCCCGCCACCCCCGTCAGCGGGAAGAGCGCGAACCAGCAGGAGGCCCTGCTGCGCTTCCTGCTGACCCAGCTCTCCACCTTCGACATTCACGACACACGCCTGAGCCTCACCACGGCACTGGGGGAGGTGCGCGCCCTCGACATCGCCCAGTTGCGCTGGCAGAACCGCGGCAAGCGGCATCAGGGGGTCGGCAAGGCCTATCTCATCAACGGGGTGGGAGAGAGCACCCTGGACCTCATCATCGATGTGGATGCCCCCGAGGTGCGGCTCGACCGCCTCAAGGGCCAGCTCTATCTGGGGGCCAGCGAGCTGGACATCAGCCCCATGCTGGCCCGGATCCACGCCGGCGCGCCGCCGGTGAGCGGCCAGCTCGACTTCCAGCTCTGGAGCGAGTTCGAGAAGGGCAGGCTCGGCAACTCCCTGCTGGCCTTTGGCAACAACCACCTGATCTGGAAAGACGAGATCAAGGGGGAGCCGCACCGCCTCGACCTGCAGGGGGGCAAGATCCAGCTGCGCCGGGACGGCGAGGCGTGGCAGCTCGCCAGCCACGACGTCATCTTCAAGCTCGATGGCGCCACCTGGCTGCACAGCCGCCTGCAGCTCGAGCGCATCGGCTCACGCATCCAGGGCTATGTGCCCGCCATCGATCTCGACCAGATTGCCAACCTGAGCCAGCTGGTCTCCGGCCTCTATCCCGAGCTGACCGAGACCCTCAAGCGCACCCGGCCAAGGGGCCAGTTGCAGGAGCTGGTCCTGCAAGCCGACGGGGACTGGCAGGGGCTCTCTTTGCAGGGGCAACTGCGCGGCTTCGGGACCCGGGCCTGGCACGATGTGCCCGGTCTGCAAAAGCTGGACGGTGACTTCTGGCTGACCCCGAACGGGGGGCGTGCCCGCCTGACTCTGGGCAAGGGCAAGGTGGATCCGGCCCGCCACTTCAAGGAACCCATCCCGGTGGACAGCCTGAGTGCGGCCCTCGACTGGTGGCGGGTGCCGCAAGGCTGGGTGCTCTATGGTCAGGACATTGCCCTGGACAACCCGGATCTGCGCCTCGCCAGCCGGTTTCGCCTCGAGCTGTTCGAGCACCCCTTCCTCGCCCTGACCGGGCGCATCGACGTCAAGAACGCGGCCCATGCGGATCGCTACTACCCCCTGGCGGTGATGGATGAGGGGCTGGTGAGCTACCTGAGCGGCGCCATCAAGGGGGGCAAGGCCAAGGGGGCCGACCTGCTCTGGTACGGCGAATTCCGTGACTTCCCCTACGACAACGGCAAGGGCGTCTTCCAGGTGGCGGTGCCGCTGCAACAGGCCACCTACGAGTTTTTCCCGGGCTGGCAGCCGCTGACCGACCTGCAGATCGATCTGCTGTTCCAGAACGCCAGCCTCGACATGAACAGCCGCGCCACCCAGCTCGGCAAGGCCAGCTCCGACTCGGTGCACGCCTGGATCCCGGACCTCTATCCGGGGGCTCACCTCTACGTGGATGCCAAGGTTGAGGGCGAGGGCAAGGCCATCAGCGACTATTTGCAGGACTCACCGCTGGGGGGATCCGTCGGTCAGGCGCTGCGGGAGGTGGAGATCCGCGGCCCCATGAAGGGCACGGTGAAGCTTGACATACCGCTGGATGGCGAGGGGGAGGTCAAGGCCAGCGGGGAAGCCAGCTTCAAGGACAACAAGGTGAGGATCGCCTCCCTGGATCTGCCCCTCGACGGGGTCGCAGGAACGCTCGAGTATGACAACGAGCAGACGCGCATTCACAACCTCAAGGCCAGCCTGTGGAACCAGCCGCTGACCCTGGATTATCAGGGGCGGCAACTGCCCCACGGCTATCAGGCCGACCTCAAGTTCCAGGGGCAGTGGGACAGCCGCCGCCAGCGCCGGGACATACCGGCCCTCGAGATGCTCCAGGGGCGCAGCAACTGGTCCGGTACTCTGGGGCTGACCCTGCCCGAGAACAAGGCGTTCAGCTTCCAGCTGGCGCTGGACTCCAACCTGCAGGGCATGGGGCTGGATCTGCCTGTGCCCCTGACCAAGGCGGCGGGTACCCGGCTGCCCCTCAAGGTGACGGCCCGTGGGCGGGATGGCAGCGCCGACATCCGCGCCGTGCTGGGGGCGGACATCGACATGCAGAGCCGCCTGGTGTACGGCGACGGCGTCCCCTATCTCAGCCGGGTGCGGGTCAACATCGGCCAGCCCGGGGCGCGGGTGATGCAGGACAAGCCCATGCTGCTCGCCATCAACCAGCAGCAGGCGGACGTGGCCGGCTGGCTGGCCCGTTTCAAGCAGTGGCTGCCGGCCGGTTCGGCGCCGAGTGACAATGCGGTGGTGGGCCCCTCTTTCTTGCCCCAGGAGTGGTGGGTGGATGGCCAGCTGGCCCGTGCCGACATCGGCAGTGCCAGTCTCAAGGCGGTGCACTTCACCCTGGGGCCGGTGAACCAGGCCACCGAGGTGATGATCGACAGCCCCGACGTGATGGGGGTGGTGCGGGTGCCGGTGGCCGATGGGCGCCCCATCGATGCCAAGTTTGCCCGCATCTACTGGTCCGGCAAGGGGACCGATCTCAGCCCGGATCCCGATGAGCGCCAGGACAGGGCCATCATGAATGCCATTCCCTGGCTCACCTTCAGTTGCGTGGATTGCCGCTTCGGCGAGCTGCCCCTGGGTGAGGTGAAGGGGGAGCTGCTGCCCGGGGCCAACCGGCTGGATCTCAAGGGACTGGAGATGCGCCTGGCGGGCAGCACCCTGCGCGGCAGCGCCGAGTGGCTGGCCCGTGGCAGCCAGATGCAGACCCGTGCCAGGGTGAACCTCGAGACCCGCAACAGCGAGCTGCTGCTCAAGCGGCTCGGCTACACCTCGCCCATCGGGGATGCCCCGGGCAAGCTGGCGCTGGATCTGAACTGGCGTGACGTGCCCTACCGCCTGAGCCTGCCGACGCTGGCGGGCAGTGCCGACTACCAGCTGGAGGGAGGCACCCTGCGGGAGGTCAACGACAAGGGGGCCCGGCTGCTCTCCCTGCTGAGCCTCGACTCCCTGATGCGCAAGCTGCGCCTCGATTTTCGCGATGTGTTCGACAAGGGCTTCTATTTCGAGTCCATGTCCGCCTCCGCCAAGGTCAATCAGGGGGTGGTGGAGAACAACGACTTCTACATGAAGGGCGCCGCGGGCAACCTGCGGGGCAAGGGCATCGCGGATCTGGTGCGCTGGCGGCTCGACTTTGATCTGAGCTTCTCCCCCAACCTGGGCGGCACCCTGCCGGTGGTGGCGGCCTTCTCCCTGACCCCCATCACCGGGCTCTATGTGCTGGCCCTCTCCAAGCTGCTGGAGCCTGTGGTGGACGTGGTGACCCGCATCGATTTTCGGGTCTCCGGCCCGCTGGACGCCCCCAGGCTGGTGGAGGCGGGGCGGGATCGCGCCCGCATCAAGCTCAACCAGCACCAGAAGGATGCGGTGGATGCGGTGGCGCCCGGCCTGCCCGCCAAGGAGGTCACCCCCTTCCTGCTCGATCCCAAGCATCAGGGCTCGGGTCAGCGCTGAGGGCATACACCGGGCTGGGGGACTTTCCCCCGGCCGCCAAACCCCTCATAGTGCGGATATTGCCCCGCGAGCCGAGAAGGCCTTCTGTCACCGGTCACCGGCTCGCCCAACAGATGAGTGCGGATATTGCCCTGCGAGCCGAGAAGGCCTTGTGTCACCGGCTCGCCCAACAGAAGAGTGCGGATATTGCCCTGCGAGCCGAGGAGGCCTTCTGCCACCGGCTCGCCCAACAGAAGGAGCGCGTCATGTGGCTAGCCGCCATGCAGTTGATTTCGGGTCGTACCTGGCAGGATAACCGGGAGCGGATCGCCGCCGAGCTGGCGAGTCTGCCCGGGGAGCGCCCCTTGCTGGTGCTGCTGCCGGAAAACTTCGCCCTCTTTGGCGAGCGGCAGGGGTATCTGGACGGGGCAGAGCCATTGGGAAATGGCCCAATCCAGCAGCAACTCTCTGATTGGGCCAAATCCCACGGCATCTGGCTGGTGGCCGGGGCCATGCCCACCGCCATCGCCGGTGCCGACCACATCCACACCAGCACCCTGGTGTTCAATCCCGACGGCGAGCTCAAGGGGCATTACCACAAGATCCACCTGTTCGACGTGGACGTGGCGGACAATCACGGCCGCTACCGGGAGTCGGAGACCTTCAGCCCGGGTGATCAGCCTGTGCTGGTGGACTCCCCCTTTGGTCCCCTCGGCCTTTCTATCTGTTATGATCTGCGCTTTCCCGAGCTGTACCGCCAGTTGGCCCGGGCCGGTGCCCGGGTGCTGCTGGTGCCTGCCGCCTTTACCGCCGTCACCGGCGAGGCGCACTGGGAGCCCCTGCTGCGGGCCCGTGCCATCGAGAACCAGTGCTACGTGGTGGCCGCCAACCAGGGGGGCACCCACGAGACAGGGCGTCAGACCTGGGGCCACAGCATGGTGATCGACCCCTGGGGCCGGGTGCTGGCCTGTCGGGCGTCGGGGCAGGGCACTGTGCTGGCGCCGCTGGATGGGGCCCTGGTCGATGAATTGAAACGCACCATGCCGGTGCTGCAACACGCCCGCCTGTTGTGAGCCCGCGGCCGTGGATTTAACCGTTACGACATCTCGCATGAGAGTGGAGAGAAAGATTTGAGTCTATTGAGCCAGGTTAGTGCCTCCCTGTTGGCCCCGAACGATCTCGACGAAGGGCGGCTGCAACAGCTGCTCGGCAGCCTGATGAGCCATCAGGTGGAGTTCGGCGACCTCTATTTCCAGCGCAGCTGGCACGAGTCCTGGATGCTGGAGGACGGCATCGTCAAGGATGGCAGCTACAACATCGATCAGGGGGTGGGGGTGCGCGCCGTCAGCGGCGAGAAGACCGGTTTCGCCTACTCGGACGAGCTGAGCCTGCTGGCGCTGCAACAGTCGGTGACTGCCGCTCGCGGCATCGCCGCCGCCGGTGCTCACGGCAAGGTAAAAGCATGGGCTCGCACCGAAGCAAACCTGCTCTACCCGGCGCTGGATCCCCTGCAGACCCTCGACAAGCAGCAGAAAATTGCCCTGCTGGAGCAGATGGACAAGTTCGCCAGAAGCCTGGATCCCGCCATCAATCAGGTGATGGCCTCCATCAGCGGGGTCTATGAAGAGATCCTGGTGGCCGCCACCGATGGCACCCTGGCCGCCGACGTGCGTCCGCTGGTGCGCCTCTCGGTGACCGTCATCGCCGAGAAGGGGGATCGCCGTGAGCGCGGCAGCGCGGGGGGCGGTGGCCGCTTCGGTTACGACCATTTCCTTGAGCTGGACGGGCTCGAGAGCCGGGCGTTTGGCTATGTGCGCGAAGCGGTGCGCCAGGCACTGGTCAACCTGGAGGCCATCGACGCCCCGGCCGGCACCATGCCGGTGGTGCTCGGTGCCGGCTGGCCCGGTGTGCTGCTGCACGAGGCGGTGGGTCACGGTCTGGAAGGGGACTTCAACCGCAAGGGCTCCTCCGCCTTTGCCGGGCGCATCGGCGAGCAGGTGGCTTCCAAACACTGCACCATCGTCGATGACGGCACCCTGCCGGGTCGGCGCGGCTCCGTCTCCATCGACGACGAGGGGACGCCGGGGGGCTACAACGTGCTGATCGAGAACGGCATCCTCAAGGGTTACCTGCAGGACAAGCAGAACGCCCGTCTGATGGGGGTGTCGCTCACCGGCAACGGCCGCCGCGAATCCTACGCCGCCCTGCCGATGCCGCGCATGACCAACACCTACATGCTGGCGGGTCAGTACGATCCAGCGGAGATCATCGCCTCGGTGAAGAAGGGCATTTATGCCCCCAACTTCGGTGGCGGCCAGGTGGACATCACCTCCGGCAAGTTCGTCTTCTCCGCCTCCGAGGCCTACCTCATCGAGGATGGCAGGATCACCGCGCCCATCAAGGGGGCGACCCTGATCGGCAACGGCCCCGAGGCGATGAGCCAGGTTTCCATGGTGGGCCGTGATCTCGCGCTGGATCGCGGGGTCGGGGTCTGCGGCAAGGAGGGGCAGAGCGTGCCGGTCGGCGTTGGCCAGCCCACCCTCAAGCTGGATCAGCTCACCGTGGGCGGTACCCAGTAAGGTCATACACCTTTGTAAACCCCGGCCCGGCGCCGGGGTTTTTATTGGAAGGCGCAAGCAATAAAAAGCCCCGGCAGGCGCCGGGGCTGGGAAAGGGGTCGGGTCAGTTGACCGAAATGGCGCGGGCGTCGATGAAGAAGCGGGCGTGGCCGTGGTCATCCACCCTTATCTGGGCGAGCAGGCGATCCTTTCGCTTGAACTCCCATCCTGTCTTGATCCGGGTCAGCGCGGGGCTGGCGGCACCGACCACGTTCAGATACTCATGAAACAGGCTGTAGCTTCCAATCTCGGTCAGCATCTTTTCCATTTGCATATCTCCTCAAGTGATGGGGTCAGCACATGCCACGCTAGCGGCAACCTTCTGAACCCTGCCTGTACAAAAACCAGACTACCCCATCAAGATGAAGGCAATATGATCAGGCGCAAGATCAGGAGGGATTTGCACGAAAAATGACACCGTTTTCAATCAGGGCTCGCGCGGCACGGCGAGATGATCGAGGGCGGTAGATCCGGCATGGGTCGGCAAGGCGGCAGCGGGTTGTTCCATCACCTGGCCATGGAAGACGGGATCCTGCGCCACCTCCTTGACGCCGTTGATGCAGAACTGCATACCCATGCACACCAGCAGGAAACCCATGATGCGGGTCATGGCGTCGATGCCGGTGGCTCCCAGGATCTTGCACACGGGATCTGCCAGCTTGAGCACACCCCAGCTGATCAGGCTCATCAGGGCGAAGGCGGTGACCATGGCGGCATAGATGACGACGCGATCGGCCTCGGCCGGCAGCTCGGCGATCTGGGCCGCGCCGCTGATCACCAGCGCCATGGTGCCGGGTCCGCACATGCTGGGCATGGTCAGGGGCACGAAGGCGATATTCTGGTTGGCCTCGACCCCGGCAGACTGGTTTGGCGAGGGGAACAGCATGCGAAAGCCGATGAAGGCGATGATGAGGCCACCGGCCAGGCGCAGGCCGGGAATGGAGATCCCGAACAGATCCAGGATGGAGGATCCGATGAAGAAGCTGACGCACAGGGTGGCGAACAGATAGAGGGCGGCCATGTTGATCTGGCGGCGAATGTGCTCGCGGGACATGCCCTTGCTCAATCCCAGCAGCAGGGTGGCCGTGGTGGGCGGGTTGACCATGGGCAGCAGGGCCAGCAAGGCGAGAAAGACGACCTGGAAGAACATAGTGGACCTCGGGCAGATGGACGGATTGGGGTGAGCTGGCAGGTCCGCAGCGGACCGCCACCCGGTCGATGATATCCGCAAAGAACAAGCCCCGACAGTGCGGCAATGCTGTTCAGATAAGCACTTTTTTGACTGATTATTCATAAATTGGATTTG
>ERZ941706.156-NODE-156-length-24538-cov-7.872810_pt1 | contig 24538 bp, 18 predicted proteins | sample MGYA00521232_ERZ941706 | MGnify/ENA primary metagenome ERZ941706 (study PRJEB32759, sample SAMN07749893) | skin metagenome | biome: transportation; feature: city; material: polyester macromolecule | host: Homo sapiens | place: Hong Kong:ER line | collected...
TGTCAATCCAGTACCAATTAGTGAAGTAAATAATAATTGCACCAATAATAACGCCTACCGAACCTAGTGCATCACTCAATACTTCTAGATAAGCACCTTTCACATTTAGGCTGTTATTGGCACTCGACATCAGGATTTTCATTGAGATGAGGTTAATTACCAAACCAATAGTCGCTACCACCAACATTCCCACACTTTGAATTTCAGGTGGCTTAGAGAATCGGATATAGGCTTCATATAAAATATAAATTGCCACCACGAACAGCATGAGTGCATTAAATAAAGCGGCCAGAATTTCAAAGCGTTGATAACCAAAAGTACGCTTATTATCAGCGGGACGTTTTGAAATCTGAATTGCGACCAGAGCAATTGCCAAAGCAGCTGCATCTGTAAACATATGCGCAGCGTCAGAGAGCAACGCCAGACTTTGTGTGATTAAACCTGCAATAACCTCAACAATTAAAAATGTCGTAGTAAGCGCCAAGGCAATCGTTAATTTCTTGGCATTACCTTCAGTCACTACAGCATGACTATGGTCATGACCATGTTGTCCACCCATTTTGCGGACTCCTTATTATTTATCTTTATGGTGAGGTAAAAGTAACCATGAATTCATGTTTACCTTTACCTGTTTCAAATACTTTTCTGACTCAAACTTTTTCATCAAAAAAGATATCTCAAATCGATGACATTATGAATGCTCAACTTTATTCGTCTTGCTTTCATTCATCCATCGATAAATGACTGGCAATAAAACCAGCGTTAGTATCGTAGATGAAATAATGCCACCGATTACTACCGTTGCCAAAGGTCGTTGTACCTCTGCACCAGTTCCAGTTGCTAAAGCCATTGGAATAAAACCAAGTGAAGCAACAAATGCCGTCATTAATACAGGGCGTAGTCGCAGTACAGCACCTTTCCAAGTAGCTGCATGAACATCTAGGGTTGCTCTTAGCTCTTTAATGAATGTGAGCATGACCAAACCATTCAATACCGCAACACCTGATAAAGCGATAAACCCGACTCCAGCAGACATAGAAAGCGGAATATCTCTCAGCCACAAAGCGACTAATCCACCAGATAAAGCGAAAGGAACTCCGCTAAATACAAGTAAGCTGTCTTTAAAGTTACTAAATACCGCCATCAGCAACACAAAGATCATGATGAGCGCCATCGGTACGACGATTTGCATTCTTGCAGTGGCAGAAGCAAGGTTTTCAAATTGTCCTCCATAACCCAACCAATAACCGCTAGGTAGCTTTTGCTGCGCCAGTTTGCTTTGCATCTCTTGTACAAAAGACCCAAGGTCACGATCACGTACATTTGCTGTCACAATCACTCGGCGCTTACCATTTTCACGGCTCACTTGAGCAAGCCCCAGAATATTCTCAACCTTGGCAACGTCTTGTAACTGGATCAGACCACCGTTTGGTAAGCGAATCGGTAATTGTGCTAGCTGCTGAGGCGTACGCATGTCTTCCTGCAAACGAATCACAAAATCGAAACGTCTATCACCCTGTAAAATTTGACCTACACTCTGTCCTCCAATACTCGCAGCGACAATATCCTGAATAGACTTGACTGATAATCCATATTGAGCAGCCAGAGCATGATCAACATCTACATTCAGTAATGGTAAACCATCAGTCTGTTCAACTTTGACTTCACTGGCACCTGGAATGCTACGTAGCTGTTGGGCTATTTTTTCCGCTTCCTGATTGAGGACTTGCATATCATCCCCAAAAACTTTCACCCCGATATCACTACGTACACCTGAAATGAGTTCATTAAAACGTAGTTCAATCGGTTGCGAGAATTCACTGTTATTACCAGGAATCTGATTCACGAATTGCAGCATTCTGGTACGCAATTCATCTATCGTTTCTTTAGGGTTTGGCCATTGATCGTGTGGTTTTAATAGAACAATACCATCGGAAATATTAGGAGGCATGACATCAGTAGCAACCTCGGCTGTTCCTGTTCTTGCAAAAATGGCTTTAATTTCGGGAAAAGCTTTCAGTAACTGCTTTTCCACATTCTCCTGAATCTTAAGTGACTCTTCTATGCCTGTGCTCGGTGCACGCATGAGTTGTAGTGCAAAATCACCCTCACTGAGTTGAGGTGCGAACTCACTCCCCACTCTTGTTGCAATAGCACTTGTCAAAATCAAGATGCTGACCGCTGCTGTGACAACAACATATCGAAAGGCATATGCTTTATCGAGTAAGCCTGCATAACCTTTTTTCAGTGTCATCATCCAGCGGCTTTCTTTTTCCTTCACCTCACCTGTAACAAACAAAGCGACAGCTGCCGGTACAAAGGTCACGGATAAAATAATCGCTCCCAATAACGCTAAAACGACGGTCATTGCCATAGGGTGGAACATTTTTGCTTCTACGCCCGCTAAAGCAAAAATTGGTAGGTACACGACCATAATGATGATCTGACCAAATATTAATGGTCGGCGTGCTTGTTTAGCCGCTAGAAAGACCTCAGTGAAACGTTCGGAACGTGTTAATAAGCGACCTTTTAAATGCTGCGCTTCAGCTAAACGCCGAATACAGTTTTCAACAATAACAACGGCCCCATCAACAATGATCCCGAAGTCCAAAGCGCCTAAACTCATCAGGTTGGCACTGATTTTTTGTTCCGCCATACCTGTTAAGGTAAAAAGCATTGCCAATGGGATAATACAAGCAGTGATTAAAGCGGCGCGAAAGTTTCCTAAAAAAATAAAAAGGATAACGATGACTAAAATCGCCCCTTCAATCAAATTTTTAGCTACTGTTTTAATCGCTTTATCTACGAGGCTACTACGATCATAGACTGTTTCAATCACCACGCCCTGAGGGAGTGATCTTTGAATTTCCTGAACTTTATCGTCAATCGCCTTAGCAATAGTTTTACTGTTTTCACCCATCATCATCATGGCGATACCTAAAACAGTTTCCTGTCCATTATAGGTAGCACCACCTGTACGCAAATCATGACCAATCGATACTGACGCTACATCGGCAACCCGTATAGGTAAACCGTTTTTAGTGGCGACCGTAACATTCTGGATATCTTGTATCGATGTCAGCATACCCGGAACACGAACTGTGAGTTGCTGGCCATTCTCTTCAATAAATCCGGCACCACGGTTTTCATTATTATTTTGAAGCGCATCTTGTAAATCAGTGAGTGGAATTTGCAACTGTTGTAACCGTGTCAGATCTGGAGAGACCACGTAGGTTTTGTTATATCCTCCAATGCTATTAACCTCGGCTACCCCTTGTACACGTTGTAACTGGGGCCGAATAATCCAGTCCTGAATTTCACGCAGGTCCATCGCGCTATAGGCTGAACCATCTGCTTTTTTAGCATTTGGCTCTGCTTTTACCACCCATTGATAAATCTCACCGAGTCCAGTCGAAATTGGAGACATTTGCGGATCAATGCTATCTGGTAAAGCACTCTTAGCTTCTTGTAAACGCTGGTTAATCAGCTGTCTTGCCCAGTAAATGTCTGTGCCATCTTTAAAGATAATCGTGACCTGAGAAAGGCCATATCTGGAAATTGAACGAGTCTGTTCCAGATTGGGAATACCAGACATGGCATTTTCAATCGGATAAGTAATTCTTTGCTCAACTTCAGGTGCTGTAAAACCATTGGCCTGACTATTGATCTGCACCTGTACATTGGTGATATCAGGCACGGCATCAATTGAAAGTTTTTGGTAGCTATAAAGTCCGACACCAATCCAAGCAATAACAAACATCATGACCCAAATGGCGTTGTTAATTGAAAACTGAATGATCCGATCAAACAAACCTTCAGCCTCTGGCAAATCAGGTTTATTAATGTCCATGCTCAGCCTCCCCTTTTTCAAGTTCGGACTTAAGCAAGAAACTACCTTGAGTCACATATTGCTGTTTTTCAGTAATTCCTGATTTAACTTCTACCCATTGTGCATCTGAAGAATAATTGCCTAACTCAACGGCAACAGGGGCAAAATGAATTTTGTCCTTCTCCTGTTTTGCAATAAAGACGACATTCTTTCCATCCATCTGTTGTATCGCTGTCTTGTTAACCCGTAATACAGTCGCTGCATTATTTTGTTTCAGTAACACATTGACCATTAAGTTAGGGCGTAATTCTTTTGAAGGTGTCAGTACCTTGGCACGAACCTGTAAACGACCAGTTTGAGTATCTGCTTCTGAAGTTAGGCTTTGCACCTGCGCTTTAAAAATATTGTTCGTTTGCAACGATTTAAATTCAATTTCCTGATTAGGCTGAATATTGGTATTTGCACTTGGTAGCACAAACTCGACCCATAACTGATCCAGGCGATCAATAACAAATAATTGTTTTTCAGGACCAATTTGCTCACCAATGACAATATCTTTATTACTGATTACACCACTTAAAGGTGCTGTTAAAACATATCGGCCTTTACTTGAGCGATTCGCTCCCAATGCAGATAAACGGCTATTTGCAGCTTGTACCTGAATTTGCGCTTGACGATATGCATTGTAAGCGCGCTGGTAATCTTGACGTGCTGAAACCCCTTGTTCCCACAATTGTTTTTCACGTTGATAATCTTGCTGGGCTAATGTCAGTGTTTCTTGCGCCATGCTTAAGTTAGCTTGTTGATCGACCAAATCAGGTACAAATAAAGTCGCAAGCGCCTGACCCTTTTCAACTTGTTGTCCCAGTGCAACATTTACACTATCTACACGCGCAGAAAAAGTTGAAGAGACATGTGCTTGCTGGTCTGTATTTACAACAAGTTTGGCAGGATACGAAAGATTTTGCTCAACTTCTCCACGTCCTACTTGCTCTAACTTCACTCCATATTCAACCAGTTGCTTAGAAGTCAGGTTTAAACTGCCTTCCTCTTTTTCAGATTCTTCATGACCAGCTTCACCCTCTGCATGCGCTTCTTCACCTTCATCAGTATTAGGCTGTTTTTTTCCAGAGAAAAATAACCAAGTACTTAAAGCAAGGCAGACAATCAGCAGCAAAATAGCAATAAGCCATTGGTTTTTCATTTTTTTAACTGACATTACTCTGCCCCTCCAACTATCGGCAAATTATAGGTGTCTTGCCATAAATTTTGATTAATTTGATTTAATGCATCTCCAGACATCACCATATTTGGATCGATCCCGAGAGCTAAACTTTCTGCCTCAATTGCTTTTTGCCAAGCAGATTTAAGGAGTTGAACTTTCTTCAAACGTTGTTCTTGTAATTGAAGGGTAGATTGCTGAACATCGGTAATTGCAAATTTACCGACTTTAAAGCCAAGCAGCATTTTCTCTTGTACCGTCTCTGATAAAGGGATTTGCTGCTCATTCATTAAATTATATTGCTGCTTTAAACCCGCTAACTCGTACTGTAGAGTACGAATAGAATTCTCGCTTTGCTTTTTATAAAAGCTTTGCTGCTGGTCAATTAAATCGAGTTTGCTTTGTGCAACTCTTAGGGCATATTGCTGGCGATTAAAAATGTTTAAAGGAACCGCTATACCTACTCGGATCTGATTTTCGGTACTGCTCGTTTCTGCGGTTTTACTACGAACCACGCCCATATTTACAGTAGGCGTAGGCCGATTTTTTGCCTTTAAATAATTAATTTCAGAATTTTGTTGCATTGCTTGAAGCCGCAGGGACTGTTCTAACAAATTCTGTTTTAAGTATTGATCGATATCACCTTCATTTTTTAAAGGCCACGCACTTTTTATATCTGGACGTAACGTGAAGTTATCTTCTGTCTCACCCCATAAGTTAGCCAATTTTCTTTTAGCACTACTCAGTGATAATTCAACTTCCTGATATAAACGCTGATTTTCAACATGCGTCATGAGAGTTCGATCTAAATCAACCTGAGCAATACTGCCTGCCTGAAAGCGTAAGCGGGTAGCATCAAGAAGATTTTTACTCGTTCTTAACTGGGCTTTAGCAACTTCATGTTCAAGCTCTAAAATAGATACTTGTGACCATAAATATTTTACCGCCAGCTTCAGTTGAGCCTGATATAAAACCTGATTTAACTCAACTTGATTTTGCTGAACACTTGCCAGTTTTTTTGCTGCAGAACGTACACCAAAAATATCTAGTTTTTGCGAGATCCCAAGTTCTAATTCCTGATCTTTTCCAGATTTAAAACCCGTTTGCTGTACAGAAACCGTCGGATTTTCCCATAGCTGGCTCTGTTTGATATTGCTCGCGGCGATATCTTGTTGAGTTTGCCAAATTCCTGTTTGAGTCTGAAACTGCTTAACCTGATCGAGCACCTGTTCAAACGTTAAAACATTCTGTACACGCTGTGGTTGTGTATTCTCAGCAAGGTTCTGATTTGAACTGGCTGCGTTTGTTACGACACCAGTTGAAAGTGCAACAGCAACAACTAATGATTTAAATACCCAAGATGTGCTCAGACTAACGAAACGCTTTTCGTATAAAAAAATAGACATAAATTAACCCTATGAAATAAATAATATTTCTGGTGGGCTAATTTTCGGCTACCCCACCTATAGCAGGGTTAAAACAGGAGGCGGGTCTTGTTTAGAGATATGAGGGGACTTATAAGAATTGGACCAATAATATTGTTGTTTTGGCTCAGATGACTGTATTAACGGTGAAACAAGTTTTTCTTGTGCTTCTACAATCACAACATGAAAACATGAAGGTAAATGGTCATGATGATCGGACAAGTTTAAGGGAGCTTTATGAGTCCCTACGATATCTGTCTTTTCCGTATGGCTATGCTGTGAAGCTTCATAACTCAACGCTGCATGATGACCAAAATGATGTAATGCCTTTTCCTGATTTTCATGGGCGCAAAATGCCGCTGCCACATTCCATAAACTTTGGAATATAAGCAAACAGAATAAGACGGACATGAAAAGTGCAGAACGTGGCAACAGCACACCATTAAACTAAGAAGTTGAACAAAGCCACTATAGCAGGCAGTGGGCATGTAATAAAATTACATCTATAAGTAGCAGTATAGAAACGATTCTAATCTCGCCTGAGTAAAGATAAGAATAAATCATTAAAAATCTCTATCTTTACTCATAGGAAACTAATTATTAAGTAATTAGTTTCCTACAAAAGAAATTATTTACGCTTACAAGTTAAATGAGGGTTCTTACTTTCTTCAGCTTTAGCTTTTGTTTCTTGCTGAGACTTAATATTCTTTTCGAGGAATATTAACCCTCCATCAGCATGAGCCAAACTTGTTGAAAGAAGTAAAACCATCAAAACCGATTTTGTATTTAGTTTAATAGACATAATAATCACCAGATCTAAATATTCATAATTTATTTAAGGACTTAGCCCAGAAATAAAATTAATTTTTCGCATACCTTAGTTAATCAATTCAGGACAAATCTTCTGAGTCTCTAAGAAGCATGCGGATATACTTTCATTTCATTTTTAGAACCAACTAAATAATGAAGGGAGAACACCGTGCAGTCGCAACTCATCAAAAAGTTGGACTAAGGCCGCAACCCAGATAAACCACACCACCTGCGTCAAAAAAATACGGAAATGCTTCGGTGAAACCTGATAGAACTCAGGCTCTTTAAAATTTTTGAAACTTGGTAAAAAGCGTGGAATTGTCTTTATATAATCTGAATATGCAGTTCCATATTTTTCACTCAGGAATGCTTCTTCTTGGCGTATAACAAAATGGTAGTAACAGAGAAAATAAAGCGTGAATACTATTGGAAAGATAAACGTCTCTGTAATCAACATGATCCCGACTCCACCCAGATAACTAAACAGATAGAGTGGATTTCTACATAAAGAATAGGGACCGTCTGTCACCAACTTGGCATTCTTAAATCCGGAAATGTAAAGACTGCACCATATTCTTCCCATTACTCCGATGCCCACAAAAAACCATCCAAAGAACCATAAAATATGTTCTATAAATGCCGCTTGGAAATGCCATTTACTAAAACTTAAAGCAAGAATAATAGCTAAAATCAGCCCAATCACTCGGGAGCTCACAGTTCTAACACGGGGGGAAAATAAAATATTCATTTCCATAAACCTCCATCACTGTGAATCATCAGAGATGAGATAACCGATTCATTAAAATGATATTTTTGTTTTCCGGAAAGATTTGACAGAACCTTATATCCCGCCTTGTCATTAACATAAAGACGTGAATGTTTAAGTGAGTAATCTACATAGAAGATTGCTGCGCTTTGTTTGCACATATAATTAAGCATAAAATAACCCTTTGAAATAAATAAATTTCTGGTGGGTTATTTTTCGGCTACCCCACCTATAGCAGGGTTAAGACAGGAGGGGGATTTAAAGAGCCAAGATACGGAGACTGATAAGAATTAGACCAGTAATAGATTTGTGAAAGCTCATGTACACGCACAAAAGGTTCTTGAGCTTGTTGTGCATTTTCAATCATCACTACATGAAAACATGAAGGTAAATGATCGTGATGATCTTGCCAGCTTAATGGAGCATTATCAGAATTTTCTACAATACCCACATGTTCAGTCTGCATATGGTCTGAAGATTGATATACATTTAAATCTGCATGATGACCGAAATGTTGTAATGCCATTTCCTGATTTTTATGCACGCAAAATGCCGCTGCAACATTCCATAAGCTTTGGAATATAAGCAAACTAAACAAGACGGACATAAAAACTGTAGAACGTGGCAACGGTACACCATGACAGTAAATTGCACAAAGTCACTATAGCAAGCGATACCAATGTAATAAAATTACAAAATGATTTTTGGTTAATTTATCGCTGTTTTAAAAAAGTTTTTTCTTTAGAAAAATTAATTTCCTGTTTTGAGTTCCTGCAATGTATAAACTATTTTCTACTCTACTTGTTGTCGTCTGTTTAAATTTGAGTGCTTGTGCCACGACATTACTTTCAGAAGCCTTACCTGACGAAACCACAAGAACCGAGAAAATCTTTTTAGCAAAAGATCAAATCATTGCTTTAGGACAAGCTGTTCAAAACCAGCAAGAACAAGGGATCATTTTTGTAGGCCAAGATTTTAGTTACTTAATGACCGAGGGAAGCGCTGAGCTATCAAAACTTCTTCATGCAATCCCAGCAGATCAGCGAAGTCTGACCAATCCGTCCCCACTGGTACTGACCATGGATGACCCAAATCATTTTCATGGTGTTTTACAAATACGCTATAACACGCGTATGGTTGATTTAAATGACTCGCAAAAAGACTTATTAAAATCCCTCGGCTTTAGACAAAATTTCGATATTATTCAAAATCAGCAAACAGCACCTTATCCCTATATCAATATTTTCTTTAAAGGCCAGCTTTATCAATCACAGGGAGCTAAAAAAGTCGAAAAAACCTTAGCGCAACCTTATCCAATTATCCTGCAACAGGAAAATAAAATTACCAAAAAACATCCTTTGAAAAAGGCGACCCGTATGGCACTTTATCCGTTAGCGATGGCATTTGATGTGGTCACGGTGGCCCCTTCTCTGATCTGGGCAGACTTACGAGGTAACTTTACAAAATAGAAGTTCCTGGGCAAAACTAATTAACTAGCTCTTAAGCTAGTTTTGTTTAAAGAAATTTCTTTTGTTTGATATTTATAAATTTTCTCAAAAGTCTTTTACGTTAAATAATAGCTATTTTTATTTTTAAAAGCTCTAATTTCCCTTAAGAATGCCACTATTCTCATAGTAGTTTTACTTAGCGTAAAAACACGTGTAAGTTTTATGTAAGCCAAAACTTCATTATTTTTCATCCAAATGCGCTATATCACATTTACAAAAAAAAACATAATATTTCAATATAAGGGACTAGCTTAAAAGTGTGAGTCAATTCAATTAAATTGAGGAACAAGGGAGACTATCATGAATATGAAATCAATCAAGTATAGGCTTAATCACTTGTTTGCTTTTGAAAACTTACCTTCTGATATGCATTCACAAGCAGTTGATGAAATTGAACAGGGTTTACGCTTTGAGGAACTAGCCGAGCAAGACCATGAACGTATGCAAAACTGGTTAGATGTAACTCCTAACGATCGAAATGCTATGTGGTGCTACCTACGAGCAGCTTTACGTGGTAGCTCTGACGCTTCTTTTAAGCTTGGTATCGGTTATCTAAATGGTCAATTTGGATTAGATAAAAATTATCGTGAAGCTGAAAAATGGCTACAAAAAGCAGCAAGTCAGGGGCATCCCGATGCTGAACGCTGCTTACAAGAAGCATTTAGCAAGCTCGCATTTTCTTAAAATAAAAAACCAGCCCTTAGGCTGGTTTTTAAATTATCAGAGATTATCCGCTAATTTTTTTGTATTTAGTACGTTTTTGAACAGCGTCTTCACCTAAACGTGACTGACGGTATGCTTCATATTCTGCATAGTTACCTGTGTAGAATTCTGGCTGTTCATTTTCGAATGACAAGATGTGTGTCGCGATACGGTCAAGGAACCAACGGTCATGCGATACCACCATTACCGTACCTGGGAATACAAGAATTGCATCCTCAAGCGCACGTAAAGTTTCAATATCCAAGTCGTTTGATGGCTCATCCAGTAAGATAACGTTTGCACCTTGCTGTAAAATTTTCGCAAGTTGTAAACGGTTACGCTCACCACCAGACAATTCGCCTACGCGTTTTTGCTGGTCTTGGCCTTTAAAGTTAAAACGGCCAATATAAGCACGTGAAGCAATTTCATAATCGCCCACTTTCAAAATATCTAAACCACCAGACACTTCTTCCCAAACAGTTTTGTTATTGTCTAGAGTGTCACGAATCTGACCCACGTAAGCCACTTTAACTGACTCACCTAAAGTCACAGTACCTGTATCAGGTTGCTGTTCGCCAGTCATCATACGGAATAAAGTCGTTTTACCCGCACCATTTGGACCAACGATACCTACAATTGCTGTTGGAGGTACAGTAAACGATAAGTTTTCGTACAATACGCGGCCGTCAAATGATTTGCTGATACCTTCCACTTCCACAACTTTATTACCCAAACGAGGGCCAGGTGGAATGTAGATTTCAGACGTTTCATTACGTTGCTGGAATTCTTTAGAGTTAAGCTCTTCAAAACGCTCCATACGTGCTTTGTTTTTCTTTTGCTGACCTTTCGCATTTGAACGAACCCATTCAAGTTCTTTTTTCAATGCTTTAGCAAAAGATTCTTCTTGTTTCTGCTCTTGTTCTAAACGAGCATTTTTTTGCTCTAACCAAGAAGAATAGTTACCTTGGTAAGGAATACCATGCCCACGGTCAAGCTCCAAGATCCACTCGGCAACGTTATCCAAGAAATAACGGTCATGCGTAATCGCAACGATTGTGCCAGGGAAATCTTTCAAGAAGCGCTCTAACCAAGATACCGATTCTGCATCTAAATGGTTCGTCGGTTCGTCAAGAAGCAACATGTCTGGCTTTGAAAGCAATAAACGGCAAAGTGCTACACGACGGCGTTCACCACCTGAAAGCTTAGTTACGTCTGCATCCCAAGCTGGAAGGTTCAAGGCATCTGCCGCGATTTCAAGCTGGTTATTTAAGTTATGTGCATCCCAAGCATGGATAATTGATTCTAATTTTTCCTGCTCTTTTGCAAGTGCATCAAAGTCTGCATCCGGATCTGCATATTCTGCAAAAACCTGATCAAGGCGCTCTAATGCATCTAAAGCTTCACGCACGCCATCTTCAACGTTACCACGAACGTCTTTAGTCGGATCAAGAGGTGGTTCTTGCTCTAAATAGCCGATTTTAATTCCAGGTTGTGCACGAGCTTCACCAGAGAAATCTTTATCTACGCCAGCCATAATACGAAGCAAAGTAGATTTACCTGCACCGTTCAAACCGAGCACACCAATTTTGGCACCCGGGAAAAATGATAAAGAGATGTCTTTTAAGATTTCGCGCTTTGGCGGAACCATCTTAGACACTCGGTTCATCGTATAAATATATTGGGCCACGCAGGACTCCTCAATTGAAAAACCAATACATCGCATAAGCGATAAATAATCGCGCGTATTATACGCTGAAAACCTCGATGACTTGAAGTTATGATTTCCATCGTACGGATTTATCAAACAATTTTCTTTTTCAATAAGTTGCAAAATTTTTATGGATAAGATTTATACAGCGTTTCAGCGTATATTTTTCTATCTTTATTCCTAAAATTAGAAAACAAACCAGAATTTCTGCAATTTTCTATTTAACTTTTAGGCTAGACTCGCTCAATATTTAACTCACGAAGATGAAGTAATCATGACTTATAAAGATGAAACCTTAGCAATTCACGCTGGCTATTCACCCGAGGCAACAACAAAAGCGGTTGCGGTCCCTATTTATCAAACCACTTCATATGCATTTGATAATACACAGCACGGTGCCGACCTTTTCGATTTAAAAGTTCAGGGCAATATTTATACCCGTATTATGAACCCGACCACTGCTGTGCTTGAGCAACGTCTTGCTGCACTCGAAGGCGGAATTGGTGCTTTAGCCTTGGCTTCTGGAATGGCAGCGATTACCTATGCTGTCCAAACGATTACAGAAGCGGGAGACAACATTGCCTCCGTCTCAACTTTATATGGCGGAACTTATAATTTATTTGCCCACACCTTACCAAAACAAGGCATTGAAGTTCGCTTTTTTGATTATCAAAAACCTGAAAGCTTACGTGACTTAATTGATGATAAAACTAAACTTGTTTTTGTTGAGTCGATTGGTAACCCACTTGGAAATATCATCGATTTAGAAGAAATTTCAAAAATCGCACATGAATATGGTGTACCCGTCATTGTCGATAACACCGTTGCCACCCCTGCTTTATTAAAACCTTTTGAATATGGTGCCGATATCGTCATTCATTCACTTACTAAATATATTGGTGGACACGGTAATAGCATTGGTGGAGCGATTGTAGATAGCGGTAAATTCCCTTGGGGTAAATATCCAGAGCGTTTTAAAGTTTTGAACACGCCAGACCCAAGTTATCACGGAGTTAATTATGTTGAAGCATTAGGTGAGGCTGCCTACATAGCACGAGCTCGCGTTGTACCATTGCGTAATACAGGCGCGGCTATTAGTCCACTGAGTGTTTTCTTGATTTTACAAGGCCTCGAAACTCTAAATCTTCGCATGGAGCGTCATACTGAAAATGCGCAAAAAATTGCAGAGTATTTACAGACCCATCCAAAAGTAAAATGGGTGAATTACGCAGGTTTAAAAGATCATCCGCAGCACCAGCTTGCTCAAAAATATGTAAAAGGTAAACCTTCTGCAATTTTATCTTTCGGTGTACAAGATGGGCGTGAAGGAGGTACTCGATTCATTGATTCACTTCAGCTATTTACTCGTCTTGTGAATATTGGTGATGCGAAAAGTTTGGCTTGCCACCCTGCAACTACAACTCACCGTCAGCTCAATGAACAAGAGCTTAAATCTGCTGGTGTAAGTGAAGATATGGTTCGTCTTTCCATTGGAATTGAGCATATTGATGACTTAATTGCCGATTTAGAACAAGCACTTTCAGCTGTATAACTTTTAAACTATTCATCAAGCCTCTGGAAATAGAGGCTTTTTTCATTTTTCTGTTCACTATATAACTAAAATAATTAATGGATTAAGATACTATTTTAGAGTTTTTACTCTAAATAAATTGTTAAATTTCATATATTTACAGACTAGACAATTTTTAAACATCTATTAAGATAAAGACAATATTTATGAGTTCATCTGGATGAATCTACGGTTGTAAAAAATAAAAATTACATACCGGAATAAATAGTCCCTGCCCCTACTTAGGTAAAATGCTGTGAATAAAAAATTAGAAGCTCTGTTCCAGGAAAAGGTACAAGATAAAGTCATTTTAGTGACAGGCGCCTCGAGTGGAATCGGATTAACGATTTCAAACAAACTTGCTGATGCTGGTGCCCATGTTTTACTGGTTGCCCGTACTCAAGAAACTTTGGAAGAAGTAAAAGCAGATATCGAAAAACGTGGCGGTAAGGCATCAATTTTCCCATGTGATCTTAACGATATGGAAATGATTGACCAAGTCTCTAAAGAAATTTTAGCGACTGTTGATCACATTGATATTTTAATTAATAACGCAGGTCGCTCTATTCGCCGTGCTGTACATGAGTCTTATGATCGTTTTCATGACTTTGAACGCACCATGCAATTAAATTATTTTGGCGCGGTTCGCCTAGTTCTCAATATCTTGCCGCATATGATTCAGCGTAAAGATGGACAAATCATTAACATTAGCTCGATTGGTGTTTTAGCAAACGCTACTCGCTTCTCTGCATATGTCGCGTCTAAAGCAGCGCTTGATGCATTTAGCCGCTGTCTATCTGCCGAAGTTCATGCACACAAGATTGCGATTACTTCAATTTATATGCCATTGGTTCGTACTCCAATGATTGCACCAACTAAAATTTATAAATATGTACCAACACTTTCACCTGAGCAGGCTGCTGACTTAATTGCTTATGCAATTGTGAAACGTCCAAAACGTATGGCAACTAACTTAGGCCGCTTAGCTTCAATGACTTATTCTGTAGCACCAGGCATCAATAATATGTTTATGTCGATTGGTTTCCGTTTATTCCCAAGTTCAGATGCAGCGAAGGGACAAAAAACTGAGAAATTAAACTGGGCACAAAAAGCTTATGCACGTATTTTCCCTGGTGAACACTGGTAATTTTGAGTTAATCGCATAACAAATAAAAAAGCGCCTTAACTAAGGCGCTTTTTTTAACTAAAGGACTGATCAATCAAGAAACTGAACGTGCCCTGTTTTTACATCGTAAATTGCACCCACAACTACGATCTCACCTCGATCAACCATATCTTTAAGCACGCTGCTATTATTAATAATGTACTGGATGTTGTAATGAACATTCATTGCTGTGACTTGACTAATAAAAGCATTACCTAATTCACGTGGCTGCATAATGTCATATACGCTATCAACCGAATGCATTAATGGTCCAAGTACATATTGAATATGTGGCATTTCCTTCACATCAGACACTTGCTTTTGCTCTAAACGCAATTGACATGCACTCGTCACCGCACCGCAATCGGTATGTCCTAAAACAACGATGACTTTAGAACCTTTAGCCTGACAAGCAAACTCAAGTGAACCCAATACTTTTTGCCCAGCAATATTACCTGCAATTCGTAAGCTAAACAGATCACCAATACCTACATCAAAAATCATTTCGGTGGGTGCACGTGAGTCCATACACCCAAGAACGGCTGCAATCGGATGCTGCCCTTCATCTGCAGTCACACGAATTTGTCGATAAATATCTCGTTGAAGACGTTCATTTTTTACAAAACGTTCGTTCCCCTCTTTAAGTAGGTTAACGACCTGTTGTGGACTCAACTTTTGTTGCAAATCATGTGTACTAATATCAATATCAAGTACCGCATCATCAACGTCTTGATAGTGCTGTTTGAACCCAACCAATTTAAGGTTTACTTGACGTTTAATAGCTGTTTCACTTTGATAATCTTGAATAACTTGATAGATATCTGGATCGATCGAATCACATTGGGTTGCATCAATAATGAGTTGTTGATGTTTATGTACATGTTCTAATGCCGAAATAAGCGCAGAACGATTAAGAAAGGTGACTTGTGATGGGAGTTCAATACGAGTCACTACGCCATGTAAACGCTTCTCTCTATAAACACGAATACCTTTATTAAAATTGCCATAGAGAATAAAAGCACTACTGGTGAACAGACCAATTAAAATTCCCATTAAAAGATCGGTCAATAAAATTGCAACTAAAGTAATAATAAAAGGTAAAAACTGTTTCCAACCTTTTTGATAAAGCTGTTTGAATAGTTTTGGATGAGTAAGCTTAAAGCCTGTCACAATAAGGATCGCAGCCAATGCAGACAGAGGAATCATGTTCATTAATGGCACAAAGAACAAAACCGCTAACAGCAACAATACCCCATGAATAATGGTAGAGCACTTACTACGCGCGCCTGTATTTGCATTCACCGAACTTCGCACAATCACTGAAGTGACGGGCATGCCACCTATTAAGCCCGAAACGATATTCCCTGTACCTTGTGCCCAAAGTTCACGATTCGGCGGAGAAGAGCGTTTTTGAGGATCGATTTTATCTGCAGCTTCTAAATTCAATAAGGTTTCTAAAGAGGCCACAACAGCCAGAGTAATTGCCCCTGTGTAAATCATAGGTTCCGCTAAATAGCTAAAATCAGGGAAAATTAATACTTTTTCGGGTGCCTGTAATATATTCGGCAATTGAATGAGATTATCAATTTGCACTGCCCATGAAGAGCCCATACTCACTAAAATAAAATTTAAAACTGCTGCGAGCACAACCGCAATCAAAGCCGAAGGTAAAGCTAGTTTTTTAAGCGGACTGCTATCCCATGCTAAAATTAAGAATAGACTGAGCAAACCAATAAGTGCCGCTCCTCCATCAAAACGTTGAAGGAATGCATCTGGGGTTGAAGTCCAAACCTGTTTCCATGAAAAATCAGAAAGTCCAAACAGATAAGGCAATTGCGTGGCAATCAGGATCACGCCAATAGCAGCTAGTAATCCTAAAATGACATTATTTGGAATAAAGTTGGCAAAAAAACCTAACTTGAATAATCCAAATAGAATTTGCAGGACACCAGCAAAAATAATACATAATAAAAAGGCGGCATAATTGCCGCCTAGTTGTTCTAACTGTACAAGAATGACGGCAGTCAGCCCTGCCGCTGGGCCTGCAACGCTAATGTGGGAACCACTTAGCAAACCCACAATAATGCCGCCCACAATACCTGCAATAATACCTGAGATGATGGGAGCACCTGAGGCTAAAGCGATACCCAAGCACAGCGGTAATGCCACAAGGAATACGACGACTCCAGATAAGAGGTCTTTTAAATGAAATCTATTTTTCAGGTTTAAAACCGACATAAAACAACCATTTATAATAAAAAGAAATAAGCAAAGTTGTACTATTACAGCCTGAAAGTGAGTAAATGCTTCAAGGCTCGGTTGATGATGTCGAACAACTGAATATCATTAAAGTTTAGTTATGCTATAACGTTGTGTATTTAATTGTGTATTTAACAACGATTTGTTGATCTTAAGATTCACCTCATCTTTACGACTGTTTTTTTCTTATTTCGCTTTTATATAATTATTAAAAAAGTAATATTTTAACCCATAAAAAAAGCCTCCAATTGGAGGCCTTTTTATCAATTAAAGACTCTTATTTAGAACCTTTAATTCCCGCTTGTAATAACAATGCACCTAAACCACCAATCTTTTGTTCTTGTGGTTTTTCCTGCTTGCTACGCTGAGGGCGTTCAGCTTGATTTTTACGTGGTTGAGGACGTTTACCTTGAGGCTTACGCTCAAAACGCTGTTCTGTATTTTGTTCACGGCGTGGTGGGCGCTGGGCTTTTACAGGTGCAGAACCTTCAGCACGCATACTTAAGTTCACGCGGTTACGTTCAACATCAACCTGCATAACACGCACTTGTACGATTTGGCCTGGTTTTACAACCTTATGCGGGTCAGAAACGAACTCATTCGCTAATTCAGAAATATGAACTAAACCATCCTGATGTACACCAATATCAACAAAGGCACCAAAGTTTGTGACATTAGTAATCACACCCTCAAGTTGCATACCTTCTGTCAATTGACCCACTTCAGTAATATCTTCGCGGAATTTAGCAGTACGGAACTCTGGGCGCGGGTCACGACCTGGTTTTTCAAGTTCAGCTAATACGTCTTGTACTGTTGGCAAACCAAATTTGTCATCAACAAATTCATCAGCTTTTACTTGGCGAATGATTTCGGTATTACCAATGATGTCTTTAACAGTTGTCGCTTTTGCTGCAACAATTTTCTCAACAAGACCATAACTCTCAGGGTGAACAGCAGAAGCATCTAAAGGTTCAGAACCATTTTGGATACGTAAGAAACCAGCCGCTTGTTCAAAAGTACGTTCGCCTAAACGTGGTACGCTTTTCAAAGCTTGACGGTTATCAAAACGACCATGCTCTTTGCGGTATTCAACAATTTGCTGAGCAATCGCTTTGTTTAAACCCGCAATGTAAGCCAAGATTGCTGGAGAAGCAGTATTTACATCAACACCAACAGCATTCACACAGTCTTCTACTACAGCGTCAAGAGTTTTTGCTAAACCAGTTTGGTTTACATCGTGTTGATATTGACCTACACCAATTGATTTCGGATCAATCTTAACGAGTTCAGCAAGTGGATCTTGTAAACGGCGAGCAATCGACACTGCTCCACGAATTGAAACATCAAGCTCTGGAAGTTCTGCCGCAGCAAGCTCACTTGCAGAGTAAACAGATGCGCCCGCTTCACTTACAGTCACACGTGTTAATTTGAGGTCGGTGTTTGCAGCCATCATTTCAGCCACTACAGCTTCTGTTTCACGGCTAGCAGTACCATTACCAATAGCAATAAGCTCTACATTATATTCACGGCATAGACGTGCAAGTTCAGCAATAGAACCTTCTTTATCTTCTTTAGGCGCAAATGGATAGATCGTGCTATGAGCAAGTACATCACCTGCATCGCTTACTACCGCAAGTTTCACACCAGTACGAATACCAGGGTCAACACCTAAAGTAGTACGACCACCTGCTGGCGCTGATAATAATAAATGACGAAGATTTTCAGCAAATACCTGCATTGCTTCTGCTTCGGCAGTAAGTCGTTTCTCTGTTAGCAATGAATGCTCGATTTGAGGACGAACTTTACCCAACCAGAATAATTTTGCAGTTTGTTTTAAGAAATCTTGACGTGCTTGAGGTTGAATTTGCTCAAGGTTGTATTCAGTTTCAATACGCGCTAATGGTGCATCATCTTCACCATCTACTTTTAAACCTAATACATTTTCTTGACGACCACGTAACATCGCTAATAAACGGTGTGAAGGTAATTTGTTTAAACCTTCAGAAAATTCAAAGTAATCGCGGAATTTTTTACCGACTTCTTTCTTTTCTTCAGAAGCAACTGTACTTTTTAAAACCGCAGTTTTTGCAAAAGTTGCTTTTAATTCTGTAGTAAGCGCAATATTTTGTGCCCAATCATCAATCAGAATATGCTGGATCGCATCTAACTGACTTTCAACATCTGGATAGTCTTCATGACTAAAACCAGCCAATGCTTCTGTCGGGTCAACTTGTTCTGCAATAATTTTTTCAGCAATCGGTCCTAAACCTGCTTCTTTTGCTTTAAAAGACTTACTTGTACGCTTAGGACGATACGGTGCATAAATTTCTTCTAAAGCATTTTTTGTTTCGGCTGCATTCACCCGCGCCAACAAGTCATCATTCAATTTATTCTGTTCTTGCAATGACTGAATGACCTTTTCACGGCGCTCATATAAATCACGTAAATACGCTAAACGAGTATCTAATTGGCGTAACTGCGTATCATCTAAACCTTGTGTTACTTCTTTACGGTAACGGGCAATGAATGGAACACTGGCACCTTCGTCAATTAAGCGGATGGCAGCTTCTACTTGGTTTGGACGTACGGCAAGCTCACTTGCCAACTGCTGAACTAAGTCAGTCATCGTGTTTGATCCCACAAGGATAAAGTTTAAAAGCACTGATTATAAAGACCAAGCCCATAAAATCCACACTTGTTTGCGTATTCAAAACGTTTTTTTGTATTGACTCTGAATATTTATACTTTTTACGACTACTAGAGCACGCAAAAACAGTGATTTAAGTATGAAAAAGTTAAGACTGAACCCTACCTTTTAATCTTTAAAAAATATAAACGTATGACTTATGTCATGAACATGACAAAAAATTAATATAATTTATGAGAAAATGATCATATTGATACATACCCCAAAAGATAAAAACATTGAGGTTGAGCACTACTTTATTCTTCTAATTTCTTATCTACTCAGTTTTTTTATCTTATTCAGCAATCAAAAGTCTATTATATTTATTTCAAATAACTGATTTGAAACAATTAGTTATTACCATTGAGTTATTCGAAAATTATTGAAAATTTAACTATTTGTTGTTTTAGGGCGGTCTTTGCTAAATTATGGGCTTAAGATGTTGTTTTTTGGTTTCAAACCACCTTGAAAATTGTAATTTTGAGCAAATTGATACATAGTCTAAACAAGAACATCGGCATTATACTGAGGGCTTGTTGGCAATAAGCCTATCCGACCCAATAATATATAAATTATGACTTTAAAAGGGAGTACATCATGAGTTTAGTTGTACCTGCTGAACATCCTGAAACCGTACACAACGAAACGGATCGTGTCGAACGTATTTTAGTGGTCGATGACGATGTGCGTTTACGTACCCTCTTGCAACGTTTTTTGGAAGATAAAGGCTTTGTTGTAAAAACTGCCCACGATGCTTCGCAAATGGACCGTTTATTACAACGTGAGTTATTTTCACTTATCGTACTCGACTTTATGTTACCGGTTGAAGATGGTTTAAGTATTTGCCGTCGTTTACGCCAATCAAATATTGATACACCAATCATCATGTTAACAGCACGTGGTAGCGATTCAGACCGTATTGCCGGTCTTGAAGCTGGTGCAGATGACTACTTGCCAAAACCATTTAACCCAAATGAACTTTTAGCCCGTATTCGTGCAGTATTACGTCGCCAAGTTCGTGAAGTTCCAGGCGCGCCAAGCCAACAAGTTGAAGTGGTTAGCTTTGGCCCATGGTCTTTAGACTTGTCTACCCGCACACTGACACGCGAAGGACAAATCGTTACCTTAACAACTGGCGAATTTGCTGTATTAAAAGCATTGGTACAACACCCACGTGAACCATTAACACGCGATAAATTGATGAACTTAGCGCGTGGCCGTGAATGGGGTGCAATGGAACGTTCAATTGACGTTCAAGTTTCTCGTTTACGTCGTTTAATTGAAGATAACCCAGCGCGTGCACGTTACATCCAAACGGTATGGGGTGTGGGCTATGTGTTCGTTCCAGATGGTGCTGAATAAGCTTGAGATAAGATAGAGTGAGTTTAGAACCAATCGCCCCACAGAACTTTACCGATTACGTGACCTATTCAGAGCGTAAACGGACTCGATGGGAACGTTTTCTCGACAAAATAAAGCCACGTTCTGCTGCCATGCGTACCACTATTTTGGTACTGCTGGTAGTGTTCTTTAGCTTATTTATGTCTTTATGGTTCTTTTGGCGCACTCTTTATTTACCGGAAATTCAACAGCATGCCCGCTATCTTGCGGTCGAGCTTGAGCTCGTCAATAATCCTGATATACGAATTTTTCATCGTGAAAATGAAGTAGATATTGATGCGTGGTTGCGTAATCGAGTCGGTATTGAATACGTTACCAACCCCAAAGAATATCCAAGTGTCCGAGAAAAGGTCATTGCCGAGTTTTTTACCAATCATGTCGAAAAAAAGCTGGCAAATGAGATTGGGACTAAAGACGTTACCGTTTACTTTCAGTTTAAACCGAGCCCACGCATTTGGATTCAAACACCTGAAATGCATGGGAACTGGGTTCGTGAGCCTTTAAAAACCTATGCCAACTACAGTCCTGAACTTTTAGTGGGTTGGGTCGTGGGTGTTCCATTACTGTCGGCTATCATTATTTTAATTTTGGTTCGACAGATGAACCGCCCTCTGCGTCGTTTGCAAAATGCTGCCAATGAATACAGTAAATCTGGAACAGCGCCGTACCTTGATACCAATCACGGTCCATTAGAAATTCGTCAAGTAAACCAAGCCTTTAATCGTATGGTCTATACACTCGATCAGACTGAGCGTGAACGACGTATTATGTTGGCAGGTATTTCACATGATTTACGCACCCCTCTTACACGCATACGTTTAACAGCAGAGATGCTGCCTGATGAGTTTTTGCGTGAAGGTTTGGTTTATGACGTAGATGATATGGATGCAATTCTTAATCAGTTCATTTCATACATGCGCGATGGTTCAGATGAGGAGTTGAAAGACACCAATATCAACATGCTTTTGCAAGAACTTGTTGTGCAATTTAAACCTCTCGATATTCAATTCGAGATGCAGGATGTACCTATTATTCCGGCACGTAGTCTTTCTTTAAAAAGACTTATTGCCAACTTGATTAATAATGCAAAACGCTATGGTGCTGAACCGATCGAACTCAGTGCAAAAGTTGAAAATGAATCTATTTTAATTACCGTTGCTGATCATGGTGAAGGCATTCCGGCAGATCAAATTGAAGAGTTAATGCAACCTTTTGTTCGCGGAGACTCAGCAAGAACCATTCAAGGTAGTGGTCTTGGGCTGGCTATTGTTAAACGTATTGTCGATATTCATCATGGTGAGATTCAAATTCATAATCGTGAACAAGGCGGTTTAGAAGTTATTATTTCTTTACCAATCCCAAAACCGAGTACCGAAGAAAATACCACGACGAATCCTTTGGAAAAAATAAAACAAACATTAAGTGAGCGCTTTTAATTTGAACAATCAGCAATTAAAAGCCTTGTTTTAATGACAAATAAAAACAATAAAAATCAATTAAATAAAGACCATAAATATAATTTATACCACCATTTATTTACAAAATTAGACCTTAGCCTAACACCTATGCACTTTTCAATTTTTCATAGCTAAAATCCCGTATGTTTTGACAATATTGAGGATGTCCAATGTCTTTAAGTCGTATTCGCCTAGCTTCTCTTCATGACAAGGTCATCAGTGCTGAACAAGCTGCGCAATTCATCGAAAATGGAATGACCGTTGGTATGAGTGGTTTTACTCGTGCCGGTGAAGCTAAAGCTGTTCCACAAGCACTTGTAGAGCATGCAAAGAAAAATCCGTTAAAAATCACGTTAATTACGGGTGCTAGCTTAGGTAATGACTTAGACAAACAACTCACGGAAGCAGGTGTTTTATCTCGTCGTATGCCATTTCAGGTAGACAACACTTTACGTCGTGCGATTAACAACGGCGAAGTTATGTTTATTGATCAACATTTATCAGAAACTGTTGAGCAAATGCGTAACCAGCAACTTAAACGTCCAGACGTTGCGGTGATTGAAGCAATTGCGATTACTGAAGATGGCGGTATTATTCCAACAACTTCTGTAGGTAACTCTGCAAGCTTTGCTATTTTTGCCGAAAAAGTTATTGTTGAAATCAACACATCTTTAAGCGAAAGCTTTGAAGGTTTGCATGACATCTATATTCCGACTTATCGCCCAACACGTACTCCAATTCCATTGACAAAAGTGGATGAGCGTATTGGTACAACGGCAATCCAAATCGATCCTGCAAAAATTGTAGGTATTGTATTTAACGATACACATGACTCACCATCAACAGTAACTCCTCCAGATGATGAGACTCAAGGCATCGCAAACCACTTAATTGCTTTCTTTAATAAAGAAGTTGCAGAAGGTCGTTTACCGAAAAACCTTGGTCCATTACAAGCAGGGATTGGCTCTATTGCCAACGCAGTACTAACAGGTTTAAAAGATTCTGATTTTGAAGACCTCATCATGTACTCAGAAGTACTACAAGACTGTACTTTTGAACTCATTGATGCAGGCAAAATGAAATTTGCTTCTGGTAGCTCAATTACCCTTTCTGCAAAATGTGGCGAAAAAGTTTTTGGTAATATCGAAGCTTACAAAGACAAATTAGTGCTTCGTCCACAAGAAATTTCTAACCATCCTGAATTAGTTCGTCGTTTAGGGATTATCGGCATTAACACTGCGCTTGAGTTTGATATTTACGGTAACGTGAACTCAACTCACGTGTGCGGTACTAAAATGATGAACGGTATTGGTGGTTCAGGTGACTTCGCTCGTAACGCTCACTTGGCGATCTTTGTAACCAAATCAATTGCTAAAGGCGGCGATATCTCTTCTATCGTGCCAATGGTGAGCCACGTTGATCACAGTGAACACGACGTTGATATTTTAGTGACAGAGCAAGGTTTAGCTGACTTACGCGGTTTAGCGCCTCGTGAACGCGCTCGCGCTATTATTGATAATTGTGTACACCCACTTTATCGTGATGCATTAAATGACTACTTTGACCGTGCATGTGCTAAAGGTGGACATACTCCTCACTTACTTCGCGAAGCATTATCTTGGCATGCAAACTTCGAAGAAACAGGTCAAATGCTTCAAGCAGCACCAGTTGCAAAATCAGCTTAAATCACTGGATTAATTCAAGCACTCCTTCGGGAGTGCTTTTTTATTTGTTTAAATTATTAATAAAAAACTGCTCAAGCCCGAATTTTTATTTTATCTTTTCAGCACATCAAAACAAAAAGTAGAAATCCATATGTTTATTATTCGTCAATTTACAAATGCAGATCTGGATGATGTCGTTATTTTATGGGAAAGCTGTGGTCTGACTCGTCCTTGGAATAATCCTGAAACCGATATTTTCAGAAAAGTCTCGCAACAGGATGATTTGTTTTTGGTTGCTATTAAAGATGAGCAACTGATTGGTACGCTTATGGGCGGCTACGACGGCCATAGAGGCTGGATTAACTAT
>ERZ941706.157-NODE-157-length-24475-cov-7.273628_pt1 | contig 24475 bp, 20 predicted proteins | sample MGYA00521232_ERZ941706 | MGnify/ENA primary metagenome ERZ941706 (study PRJEB32759, sample SAMN07749893) | skin metagenome | biome: transportation; feature: city; material: polyester macromolecule | host: Homo sapiens | place: Hong Kong:ER line | collected...
TTTGGCTCAATTAGGGGCGCTTTGCCTTTCAAATCTTTGTGCAACAAAGCCATTTAGTCTGATAAGTCATTACAAATAAGGTCAACATTAAAGGAGTCTTTAGAATATCTTGTAGACCTATAGCACTCTCTTCAATTTTTTGGACTAATTGTTTAGAAATTTCTATATCATGAGTTAGCTTTTGAATAAAGCCTGCTTGATCATTTTTATCATAAGGGTGTAATGTTAGTGATAAAAAATATGGACTGTTCTGTAAAGCATTATATGGACGACTTGAACATATAATTTTCATATTGGGAAATTTTATTGACCATTGTTCTAACTTTGAAATAACACTTGGTATTAGTTCTTTATTAAGCTCATCAAAACCATCTAAAAATAATGTAATTTTTCCACTTTCGGCTAATGCATCGAAATTTTTACTACTTAATTCCACCTCTAGAATGTCGCTAAGATAGGTACATAAACAATCCGTTAAATTTTCCGTTTTTTGTATGCTTCTTAATTCAAAAAATATAGGTAGAGAGTTTTTTTTAAGTATTTCATTAAGAGTAAGATGTCTCATAAGCATGGATTTACCATGACCAACTGTACCTTCAATAATAAGATTTTCAGTAATTTCTATTTCTCTTACATCATTAAATGTTTGAATGGAACCATCGGGCAGGTTTACTTTAGTTGGGTAATAAAATTCAGATATATGTTGAGGTCTTTTACTATCATAAATTGTTCTAATCATTAAAATTTTACTAATTTTTGATTGTATCTTATCTGAAGATTTTTCTATGTTCATTTCTGCAAGAAAAGTTCTTCCTGATTTTTTTGTAAAATTATAAATATCTTTGCAAATTTCAGTAATAAGTGGTCTAAGTACTAATGTTCCAAAAGTAATAGTTACTGGTTCGACCATAGTGATTTCCCGATTATATTTATGAATTTTAATACTTTATTATAAAAAATCCCTTCATTGAAGGGATTTTTTACTTTCATTGATTTATTTTAAAGCGCAGCAATTTGCTCCATATTCGCTTTAACTTTTTCTAACTGAGCAGCAAACTCAGCAAGCTTCGCTTTTTCACCTTCAACAACCGCTGCTGGTGCTTTAGAAACAAAGCCTTCATTTGCAAGTTTACCCGCAATTTGGTCGTGTTGCTTTTGGATTTTATCCAAGTCTTTTTGCAAACGAGCAAGCTCAGCTTTAGGGTCAATTAATCCTTTCATTGGTACAAATACCGATGCATGGCTAACAACACTAGAGCAAGACAAAGGTGGTTCTTGGTCTTTATTCAAGAACTCAATGCTTTCAACTTTAGCCAATGCTTTGAACAACGCTTCAATACGAATAATTTGTTCACGTTCAGCATCAGATGTGTTTTGAAGTAATACTGGCAACAAGCGCGCATTACCTAAGCCCAACTCACCACGAATGTTACGTACTGCGCCAATCAAACCTTGAAGCCATTGCATATCTGCTTCAGCTTGTTCATTGATTTTTGCTTGCTCAGGAATAGGGTATTGAGCAGTCATAATCGTTGGACCACCTTGACCAAGCATTGGTGCAAGAGTCTGCCAGATTTCTTCTGTCAAATACGGCATAAGCGGATGAGCCAAGCGTAATGATGCTTCCATCACAGCAAGCAATACACGGCGTACTTCAGCTTTACGCTCTTCTGAAACTTCTGCATCGTTCAGAACTGGTTTAGTTAACTCAACGTACCAGTCACAGTATTCATTCCAGATAAAGTCGTAAATCGCTTGAGCAGCAAGGTCTAAACGATACGTTGCAAACGCTTGGTGTACAGCGGCTTCTGCTTTTTGTAGACGGCTCATAATCCATTGTTCTGGAAGTTCCCAAAGATCAGGACGTGCTTCTTGGCCAACAGTTTGACCTTCAACATTCATGAGAACGAAACGAGTCGCGTTCCAGATTTTGTTACAGAAGTTACGGTAGCCTTCAACACGTTTTAAATCGAACTTGATGTCACGACCAGTGTTTGCAAGCGCACAGAACGTGAAACGAACTGCGTCAGTACCGTAAGCATTAATGCCTTCTGGGAACTCTTTACGCGTTGATTTTTCAATCTTCGCAGCATCTTTCGGGTTCATTAAGCCAGTCGTACGTTTTGCAACTAAGCTTTCTAAATCAATACCGTCAATCAAGTCTAATGGGTCAAGTACGTTACCTTTAGACTTAGACATTTTTTGACCTTCACCATCACGTACCAAGCCGTGAACGTAAACAGTCTTAAATGGAACTTGCGATGAACCATCTTCATTTTTCATGAAGTGCAGGGTCATCATGATCATGCGGGCAACCCAGAAGAAAATGATGTCAAAACCAGTCACCAACACATCTGTTGGGTGGAAAGTTTTTAAGAAATCATTTGCTGCATCTTTTTGTGCATCGCCAGTCCAACCCAAAGTTGAGAAAGTCCAAAGTGCAGATGAGAACCATGTATCAAGAACGTCTTCGTCTTGTTTAAGTTCAACGTCAGCCGCGATGTTATTTTTCGCACGTACTTCTTCTTCATTACGGCCAACATAGATGTTGCCATTTGCATCGTACCAAGCTGGAATACGGTGACCCCACCAAAGCTGACGTGAAATACACCAGTCTTGAATGTCACGCATCCATGCCATGTACATGTTGCTGTACTGCTCTGGAACAAACTTAATACGGCCATCTTGAACTGCTTCAATTGCAGGCTCAGCAAGCGGAGCAATTTTTACATACCATTGATCAGTCAGTAACGGCTCAATGATCACACCTGAACGGTCGCCACGTGGCGCTTTTAAGTCATACGGTTGGATTTGATCTAACCAGCCTTCAGCTTCAGCTTGAGCAACTAATTTTTTACGTGCTTCAAAACGTTCTAAACCAGCGTATTCGGCAGGTGCAGTAATCGTTTTAGAAATTTGTTCGCCAGCTTTTGCAATATATTCAAACTCACCTAAAACTTCGGCGTTTTTGTTGAAGATATTAATGATAGGCAAGCTATTGCGTTTACCTAGGTCATAGTCATTGAAGTCATGAGCAGGCGTGATTTTTACACAGCCAGTACCGAAGTCTTTTTCAACGTATTCATCTGCAACGATCGGAATTAAACGACCAGTAATTGGTAATACAATATTTTTACCAACAAGGTGTGCATAACGCTCATCTTCAGGATGAACAGCAACCGCAGTATCACCGAGTAAAGTTTCAGGACGAGTTGTTGCAACAACTAAATAGTCTTTGCCGTCTTGAGTTTTAACTGATTTGTCTTCAAAGAAATATTTAAAATGCCAAAGTGAGCCTTTTTCTTCTTTGCTTTCTACTTCAAGGTCAGAAAGTGCTGTTTGAAGTTTAGGGTCCCAGTTTACTAGGCGCTTACCGCGGTAAATTAAACCGTCTTCATGTAAACGAACGAATACTTCTTTAACTGCGTTTGATAAACCTTCGTCCATCGTGAAGCGTTCACGTGACCAGTCTACCGAAGAACCTAAGCGACGAATTTGTTTAGTGATCGTGCCGCCAGATTGTTCTTTCCATTCCCAAACTTTTTCGATGAACTTATCACGGCCTAAGTCGTGACGAGTTACGCTTTGTAAGCCAAGTTGACGCTCAACAACCATTTGAGTTGCAATACCAGCATGGTCTGTACCCGGTTGCCACAAAGTGTTTTTACCCATCATACGGTTATAACGGGTGAGGGCATCCATAATGGCATTGTTAAAACCATGGCCCATGTGCAAACTACCAGTGACGTTTGGTGGCGGAATCATGATACAGAATGATTCACCGTGACCAGAAGGTTTGAAGTAACCTTGTTCTTCCCACGTTTTGTACCACTTCTTTTCGATCTCGGTTGGATCGTATGTGGTTGCAATATTTTGAGCGGTTTGAGCGTCAGTCATAGTAGCTTAGATCGAATATGCATAAAAAATTGCATCTATTGTAGCAAAAAAATGCCTCGAAATTAATGTGCTGAAAACAGATAAACGGTTTTGTATTTTTTTCAAAAAACGGTAGATTTATGAAAGATGGATCACAATTTAATCGTGTGGCGACACGGCACAAAAATTACAAAAGAATTGAAAAAGGATGCTGCTGATGAGTTATGAAGTTTTTTTGAAAATTTCCGATTCGACTTATACACAATTCGAGGCTATTCGGCAAAAACTGCATGATGGGGTAAGCCAAAGTCAGGCAAAACCTTTAGGCGATGTACTCTCTGATCTTTCTTGTGAAATTATTGAGCAGGTTTTTTCTGTGCTTTTACAGTCAGGAAATGCAAGCATGTCTTCAAAACAACAAGCTGAGTCTGAAAAAGTTATTCAGCAAGTTTTAGAGACTTTTCGAAAATACATGCCTTGGTCAGTTTCATTCTTTGGAAATGAACGTCTTTTACCTTTAGTTGACTACATGACATCTCTCATGAAAGAGCAAGGGCAGCAAGTTTATATTACCTATCCGGTCACACTTCAACTCGTACAACAAGCCGAAACCCTTACCCAGCAAATTCGTGACGGTAATATGCAAAGCATTACGGCTGCATTTGAAACACTCATACAAATTGTGGATTTAGGCGTAACAAGCCTAGTACGTGAACCTAAAAAGCGTTTAAAATTTAATTTGGTTGTCGATAAAACTCTTAACGGAGTCATCAACATGACGACGCATTTGGGCTATAAACGTTTGGAAAAGTTAGGGACACAGGTCGATCAGACCACAGCAACTCATTATATCAACCACTTTTTGGCCTTCATGCATCAAGCAGCATAATTTAAAAAGATAATAGGAACATCACATGGCCAAACTTGATACTTTGCAAAATAAAGTGGTATGGATTACGGGCGCATCTTCTGGTTTAGGTAAGGCCTTAGCAGGGGAGTTGGCTTTACAAGGCGCAAAGTTGATTTTGACCTCGCGTCGTTTTGAAGAATTAGAAGAGGTTCGGGTTGGTTTATTAAATCCCGATCATCATTTGTCTGTGGTCGCAGATATTACTGATGAAAAGCAGGTTCAAGAGGCTTATAAGCAGATTTTAAAGGCGAAAGGCCGTATTGACTGGCTCATCAATAATGCAGGTTTAAGCCAACGCGCTTTAATTAAAGATACGACAATGGCAACCGAACGCGCCATTATGGAAGTCGATTATTTTTCACAAGTCGCGTTAACTAAAACAGTATTACCGACCATGCTAAAACAAAAGTCTGGCCGAGTTGTATTTGTGTCGAGTGTAGCGGGTTTATTGGGAACACAGTACCGTGCAAGCTACTCGGCTGCTAAAGCAGCGATTCACATGTGGGCAAATAGTTTACGTGCTGAGGTCTCAGATCAAGGTGTCGAAGTTTCAGTTATTTTCCCTGGTTTTGTAAAAACTAATGTTTCTTTTAATGCACTCAATGGTGCAGGGGAACCTCAAGGCCATCAAGACGAAGCAATTGAAAATGGTTTAGAGGCAGATGTTTTTGCAGAGCAGGCTGTAAAAGCTTTAGTACAGGGTCAAGAATATATTGTTGTGGGTGGGGCCAAAGAAAAACTAGGTGTAATGGTTTCTCGGATGTCACCAAAACTTCTTTATAAAATGATTCGGAAAACAAAAGTAAAATAAAAAAGTGATTTTGCCGTGCTAAATTGGTGAAAAACCCGCATAGAAGGTTCACCATGGATCAGGATTATCACCGTATTTTAGAAGTCGTCACGCGTTTTCAATTGGTCTTTGATCAGAAAAATTGGGACGCTTTTGATGAGTTGTTGGCAGATCAACTTGAGGTGGACTATTTCCAATTTAGAGGAGAACCTTTATGTGTCGTGTCTTGTCATGAATATAAAGGTTCTCGGCAGCAAGCATTATCCCATTTACGACTACAGCACAATTTGAGCAATCCTCTGGTTCGGATTGAACAAGATCAAGCATGGCTAGAATGTAATTATCAAATTTATCGTTTTTCAGAAAATGATTATTTTCATTCTTTTGGTCGTTATTATTTTACTTTGGCGAAACAACAAGACCGTTGGAAAATTACCCGAATTTGCCAGCATTTAACTAAAAATATTGGCAATCCACGTATTCATTTTTCTGAGGTTGGGCAGTATTAATCTTTAACTGCTGTTCCATAAGCAAAAACTTCGACCATTCCGCCTTGCATTCCGAGTTCGGTTGTACTCAGCCGAACTCCCATAATATGAGTAGCACCGACACTTTGAGCTTGTTGTTTTAAACGTACAATCGCCTCTCGGCGAGCACGTTCAACAATACTTTCATAACTGGTCAGTCTTCCGCCCAAAACGTTTTTTATAGATGCCAATACATATTTAAAGTAATCATGAGAAATCACAACATTACTGCTAATAAAGTGGCCTAGCTGATCACTCGTTGCAAAACGATTGGTATCAATTCTGATATGGGCAAATTTTTGCTCTTTTTCTAGAAGTTCATTCAAATGTTTTCGTTCAATATGACGGCCAAAAGCCCAACCAATACTGAAAAGAATGAGAAAAATAACAAGCTGAAAAATAAGATTATCCATTTTCTACCTATGCATTAAATGGATCGGGTAGATGAGGTGCTTGAGGCTGCACAACCACTGCTGTGCCATATACAAATAACTCAGAAGCACCTTGTGCAATATTTGAAGTTGAAAAGCGAATACCCACAATTGCATTCGCACCAAGCTGTTGGGCTTTTACAATCATACGCTGCATGGCTTCTTGGCGAGATTCTTCTAATAATTCGGTATAACCCGTAAGTTCACCACCTACAATATTTTTTAAACTAGCCATCAGGTCACGGCCAACATGCTTACTACGAACGGTACTTCCGTAAACAACATCTAGCTGCTTTACAATCTGGTGGCCTGGAACACTTTCTAAATTACTCAATAACATTGTTTTTTATCAATCTAAATTCTTAAGGTTTCAAGATAAAAAATATTCAGATGAGTTGCAATAAAAAAGCCCACCGAAGTGAGCTTTTGTGAATAAGTTATTTAAAACTTATTGCTTTTTAAGTTCAGCACTAGATGGTTGATTAACCACTGTATCTGAAGTATTTGCTTTTAAACCACCACCTAGAGTTTTGTATAACTCGATTTGGTTGTTTAAGTTTGCTTGTTGAAGCAATAACAAACCTTGTTCTGCTGAATAAGATGAACGCTGTGCATCAAGAACCGTTAAGTAACTATCAATACCAGCACGGAAGCGGGCATTTGAAAGTGTGTAGTTGCGGTTAGTTGCTTCTACTAGACGTTGTTGAGCTGTTAAACGCTCGCCAATGTTGGCACGAGTTGCAAGCGCATCATTAACTTCGCGGAACGCAGACTGAACTGATTTTTCATAATCAGACAATGCAATTTTCTGATCAGTTTCAGAAATTTTCACATTGGCACGACGAGTGCCCCAGTCAAAGATTGGTAAATCTAAGCTTGGTCCAATTGACCATACAAAACCACCTGACTTAAATAGATCACTTAAGTCAGTTGATGCATAACCTGCAGAACCCGTTAAGCTAATGGTTGGGAATAAACGTGCTTTTGCAGCACCGATATTCGCACCAGCAGCGCTTAAGTTATATTCAGCAGCTTTTACATCTGGACGGTTGTTAAGTAAGTCGCTTGGTAAACCCGCTGTAAATACATTTTGTTGCGTAATGCGTTTTACAGGTTGGGTTGGTAACAAGTTTTGTGGAACTGATTGGCCAACTAACAAGTTCAACAAGTTTTGCGCTTGAGCAATCTGTGTTTTGTAGTTCGCTACATCATTACGTGCAGTTTCTACAGAAATCTGTGCCTGACGTAGTGGAACTTCACTATCGATGCCCACATCAAAACGTTTTTTGTTGAGATTGTAGGAATCTTGCTGTGCTTTAAGTGTTTGCTCTGCAAGTCTTAAGTTGGCAGTTGCGAAAGAATAGTTCAACCATGCTTGAGCCACTTGACTGATTAGACTGATTTGAGTCGAATCACGTGCGCTTTGCGTTGAAAGATAACTATCTAACGCAGCATCTTTTAAGCTACGTACGCGGCCCCAAAAATCAAGCTCATAGGCAGTTACACCCAGACCTACTTGATAAGTAGAGTAGGGGTTATTCGGATCACGGCTTTGAGAAACCTGACGAATTGCACTACCACTTGCTCCGATTGTTGGAAGCTGATTGTTCTGTGTAATTCGATATTGCTGTTGAGCACGTTCGATATTGAGCGTTGCTGTACGTAAGTCGCGGTTGTTGGCAAGTGCCAAATCAATCACTCCGAGCAAACGAGGGTCAGCAAAGAACTGTTTGTAACCTTGTTCAGCAATAGACGTACCAGAAGCGCTATATGCATAGCTTTGTGGAATATCGGTTTTCACGACTGGTTCTGGGCCGCGCATGCTTTGACAAGCTGCCAAAGCAAGCGCAAGTGCAGATACCGCAATGCTACGACCTGAAATAGACCATACGTTTTGCATCACGATTTATGCTCCTGAGTGTTTATGGTTTTTGGTTTGTACTTAAAGATACTACGAATCCACACATAGAATACAGGGATAAAGAAGATACCTAAGAACGTTGCACTGATTACACCACCGAGTACACCGTAACCAACAGAGTGCTGACTTCCTGCACCTGCGCCTGTTGAAAGGGCAAGCGGAAGTACACCGAAACCGAAGGCAAGGGTAGTCATGATGATTGGACGTAAACGCATTTTTGCAGCATGTAAAGTTGCATCAATTAGGTCTTCACCTTTTTCCTGCAGCTCTTTTGCGAACTCAACAATCAAGATCGCATTTTTTGCAGAAAGACCGATTACCGCGATCATCGCTACCTGGAAGTAAATGTTATTTGAGAGATTTGGATCTCCTTTAATAATCATACCCAAGTAAGTTAATACGATTGCACCAATAATACCGAGTGGTACCACAAGTAAAACCGAGAACGGAATAGACCAGCTTTCATACAATGCAGCCAAGCAAAGGAAAACGATTAACAATGAAAGTGCATATAAGAATGGAGCTTGAGCACCAGACTCACGTTCTTCAAGTGATAAACCTGTCCATTCATAGTCGAAACCTTGTAAGCCCATAGATGGTAACTTAGCAATAATTTCTTCCATCGCTTTCATTGAGTCACCAGAGCTCACGCCAGGTGCAGGTGTACCTTGAATGTTAACCGATGACACGCCGTTATAACGTTCAAGACGTGGAGAACCATATGTCCATTCGCCAGTAGCAAATGCAGAGAACGGTACCATTTCGCCTTTGTTATTACGTACATACCACTTATTTAAGTCTTCAGGCATCATACGGCTACCCGCATCACCTTGAACATAAACTTTTTTCACACGGCCACGGTCAACGAAGTCGTTAATGTATGAACCACCCCATGCAATACGCATCGTATTGTTAATGTCGGCAATGCTAACGCCCATGGCACCAGCTTGAGCTTGGTCTACATTAATTTGATACTGAGGTGTATCTTCTTGACCATTAGGGCGAACACCCACAAGACGTTTATCTTGTGCAGCCAAACCTAAGATCGTATTACGTGCGGCAATAAGTTTCTCATGGCCTTGACCACTTGAATCTTTAAGTTGCAAGTTGAATCCGGCTGTTACACCGAGTTCAGGCATTGCTGGAAGCTGTAATGGCATGATGTAAGATGCATCTTTAACGATCATGTTCAATGCCATACCACGTTGAATCAATGCGCCAATTTGAGATTCTGGTGAAGTACGCTCACTCCAGTCTTTCAATTTAACGAAGCCAATACCAGCATTTTGACCAACACCTGTGAATGAGAAGCCCGAAACGGTGAAAATTGATTCCACAGTGTCTTTTTCATTCATGAAGAAGTTTGTCATGGTGTCAATCACTTTACCTGTACGGTCAAGCGTTGCATTTGGCGGTAATTGAACAAGCGTCATGACCACACCCTGATCTTCTTCTGGTAAGAATGAAGATGGGAGTTTTTGGAACAAGAACACTAATAAAGCAATAACTACAGCGTAAAGCACGCCAGAGAAGATTTTGCCCTTAAGCATGCGGCTAACACCATTTTGGTAGCTATGCGACATGCGGTCAAAACCATTGTTAAAGCCTCTAAAGAAACGAGCAAAAATATTATTGCTTGGTGCTTTGTTAGGATCATGCTGTTTTAAAATGGTTGCACAAAGTGCCGGTGTAAATGTTAACGCTACAATTAACGATAGAACCATTGCTGTTACAAGGGTAATCGAGAACTGACGGTAAATTACACCAGTTGTACCACCAAAGAATGCCATTGGTACGAATACCGCTGTTAATACGCTTGTGATACCAATTAACGCGCCAGAAATCTGTTGCATTGATCGTGACGTCGCCGTGACCGGATCGGTATGCTCTTCACTCATCACACGTTCGACGTTTTCGACCACAACGATGGCATCATCGACCAGAAGACCAATTGCCAATACCATGGCGAACATGGTTAAAGTGTTAATTGAGAAGCCAAAGATATTAATAACAGCGAATGTACCTAACACAACAACAGGTACAGCAAGTGTTGGAATAATCGTTGCACGCCAGTTCTGTAAGAACAAGAACATGACAATGAATACCAAAATTACCGCTTCAATTAATGTGTGTACAACACTTTCAATTGAAAGACGAATAAATGGAGTTGTGTCATAAGCCAGTTTGTCTTCAAGACCCGCTGGATAATTCTTACGTAATTCAGATAAACGTTGTTCAACAGCTTCTGCCGTATCAAGTGCGTTGGCACCAGTTGCAATTTTAATTGCAAGACCACCAGCAGGTTTACCATTAAATTTCGAGTCAAACTGATAGTTATCAGAACCTAACTCTACACGCGCAACATCTTTTAAACGAACCTCAGCACCAGATGCTGTGTTCTTTAAGAAGATATTTTTAAACTGTTCAGGTGTTTGCAGCAAACTTTGTGCATTCACTGTTGCATTAAGCACTTGACCTTGTACAGCTGGCGCACCACCTAATTGACCTACCGCTACTTGTGAGTTTTGCGCTTGTAAAGCTGTTGCAATATCACTAGGAGTAAGTTGATAACTGGTTAACTTAGCTGGATCAAGCCAAATACGCATTGCGTATGAACCACCAAAGACCTGTACCTCGCCCACACCAGCAACACGGCTAAGTGGTTCTTTAATTGATGAGTTTACGTAGTCTTTAATGTCTGAATCAGAAAGGCTGTTATCTGGTGAGTAGAATGCAATAACTTGCAAGAAGCTTGCACCAGATTTAGTAACTGTTACACCTTGACGCTGTACATCTTCAGGTAAAAGCGCAGTTGCAGATTGCAATTTGTTTTGAACCTGAACCTGTGCAATATCTGGATCAATACCTTGTTCAAAGTTTAATTGAATAGAGGCCTGACCGTTACCAGCACTGTTAGATGAAATGTAGCGTAAACCATCTAGACCATTCATTTGTTGTTCAATGATCTGGGTTACAGTGTTTTCAACAGTCTCAGCAGATGCACCAGGATAAGTTGCAGCAATTGTAACTGTCGGTGGTGCAATCGTCGGATACTGTGCAATAGGCATTTTTGTTAGCGTGAGAATACCCGCCAACATAATGACTAATGCAATCACCCACGCAAAAATGGGGCGATGAATAAAAAATTGTGCCATTCAATCTACCCCTTATGCATTAGATGCTTTCTGTTCTGCTTGAGGTTTACCTGATTGAGCCGGTTTTGTCGCATTTGGAGCTGCACCTTGTGGATTCGCTGGTTGAGCTTGGTAAGGTTTTGCTGAAACTTCTTGCCCTTCTTTAACTTTGGCAACACCGTCAACAATCACTTTATCACCAGCTTTAAGACCGTTAGTCACAATCCAGTTTTGTCCTTGAACACCAGAGGTTTCAACAGGACGACTCTCAACAGCACCTTTGGCATTAACAAGCATTGCTACAGCTTGACCTGTAGGTAAACGTGTAATTGCAGCTTGAGGAATCAGGTAAGCATTAGGAACTACACCTTGAACAATCTGTGCAGTGGTATACATGCCTGGAAGTAACAGATGATTCGGGTTCGAGAATACGGCACGTAAAGTAATCGTTCCTGTATCCTGATTTACAGAAGCATCAGAGAAAGCAAGTTGTCCTTCGATTGGGTAAGTTGAACCATCTTCGAGCTTCAATTTCACTTTCGTGTTGTTACTATTGTTTAAACTGCCTTTGCTAAGTTGTTGACGTAAACGTAATAACTCGGCACTAGACTGGTTAATGTCAACATAGATCGGATCTAACTGTTGAATCGTCACTAAAGGTTCAGTTTGGTTAGCAGTGACTAAAGCACCTGCTGTTACAGAAGAACGTCCAGACTGACCAGAAATTGGTGAGCGAATTGTAGAGTAGCCAAGATCAACATTTGCATTCGTTACTTGAGCTTTTGCAGCAGAAACTTGTGCTTCGGCAACATTAACCTGACCAAGTAAGTCGTCATATTCTTGTTTAGATACAGCGTTACTTGAAACAAGTTGCTTATAACGGTTTAACTTAGTACGTAGTGAAGCTAGATTTGCCTGTTGTTGTAAAAGGGTAGCTTTTGCATTTTCAAGCGTTGCACGGTTAGTTCGAGAATCCAGTTCATATAGAGCCTGTCCTTCACGAACGTAACTTCCTTCAGCAAACAAGCGTTTTAAAATCACGCCACTTGTTTGAGGGCGAACTTCAGAAATTTGATATGCTGAAGTACGGCCGGAGAGTTCAACGCTTTGTTCAACACTTTGTGGTTGAGCAACAATAACACCTACTTCTGCAGGCGGCATTTTCTGAGCAGCAGCAGCTTGCTGTTTCTCATCGGAGCCTTTGCTACAACCAACAAGTGCGATACTTGTTGCTAATGCGCAAGCAGTAAGGGCAGGAGCCCAAAGCTTAGCCGACATCATTGTTCCACCTCGTTTAGATAAAATCTAAAAATATATTTGTTTTCTACTTAACCTACTTTGTGTTTGTAATAACCAGAGCCAAAGCAGTGCAATCCAAATAAAACCTATGCCCCAACCGGCGAGTACATCTGTTGGAAAATGAACTCCAGCATATATTCTTGAAAGCCCCATGCAGATAAACCAAAGACAGGAAATCAAAATGATATAAGGAGAGTTAGTGTTGGGCTTATGGCATAACATTATCATTGCCATACAAGCCAGTGTTGATGCATAAACACTATGTGCACTTGGGAACGATGCACCATAACTTTCGACAATATGATATACCTGTGGAGGTCTTGGACGGTCAACACACCACTTGAGCAGCCAACCCGTGATGATACTGCCAAGAACACCCACGCTAATGAAAATAACAGTAATATATTTTTTATACCATGCTTGATATATACACACCAATAAGGATAAAAAACATACAAAAGGCATACCGCCTACACGTGCTAGAAAGGTCGTAATAGAGTTAAGATAATCTGATCGATTTTCACTCAATATTTGAACGGTGAGAAGATCCAAAGATTGAAGTCTTGGTACAAAAAGACCAAGAACACCTAATCCTAAAAAAATACAACCAATAAAAAGCAATAAATAGGGCATGTATATACCTTTGCTCGTTCAAGCAGTGTCTACTACTGAAAGCCGTTAAAAGTGTACTTGCCAGTACACTTTTTTTCAAGCCTGATAGATCATCGTAAATTCATTTTGAAAATTTTTTAACATTTGGAAAAACAATCACAACAAAATTGACGAAAATCACATTTTGTGTACAAAGCAAAATTCTTAGTGGTCTGCTTTTTTCCCGTTATTTGTTGAGGTATTTTCTTCAAGTTCTAATGGTTGTTTCGGTGGCCAGAAAAAATCGCTTGGACGAGTTAAAAAATGGGTCATGACCAATTTGGCTAAAGGTTTCCATTGTTCAAAGCGGACTCGACGCGCTCGTAATGCCACAATAATCGTTAAGGTGAAACTCACAAATAAGTTAGTGAGACCAATGCATAGCACACCAAGAAAGGACACGATAATCAGTCCGATATCTGGGCTGCCGTTAATAGTCATTAAACCTTGAATAAAGTTAGCGGATGCAAAGGCAATATGGCGAATATCTAAAGGTAGACCTAGGATAAAGCCTATGGTCCCCATACTTCCTAGCATAATACCGAATAAGAAGTTACCGGCTAACGCACCTAAATTACGTTCAATATATTCAGCAAAACGGTTAAGGCGATCTTGCCCAAACCAGCTAGCTAAACGGCGATGTGCTCTTAGACGCGGGCCGACTTTTCGGTAAACAGCCATGTTGTCAAAGTATCCTGCAATGAGACCTGACAAAAACAAACATACTCCAGCAATTGCTGCATGGGGAACTGCTAATGAAGTAAAGGGGTTTAGACTGTGTAGAAGATAAGTTGCTTTAGTATGGGTTAATAACGGTTCATCAAGGTAAAACTGCCAAGCAAAAGTGATGAGTGCAGCAGTAGGAATCGCAATTGAAATATTGCCCAAAATAGCAATAAATTGCGTTCGGATAATATTAATAATAAGCGCCGCTAACTCTGCAATTTGAGCCGTTTTAGAGCCTTTACGTTGCTGCACTGTTGCAGCAAGAGCCGCCGCCGTCATAGCGGGTTGCTTGGTCGCAACTGTAAAATGCAGAACATGAATCAGAATGAAACCTAGGGAATAATTCATACTGAACGTAAAGGCTTGCATGAGCGGGGCCATTGTCATTCTTGCAGCAAGAATTTTTAAAGATGCCATAAAGGCAATAATGACACCTGCACCAGCGGCAGCTTTATACATTCCCCAAAAGCCTTTGGTATCTGTACTTACGTAATGTTCACCTGTTCGGCTAGCATTTTCTGTTACCTGAAAGGCAATGAGTTCACTAGTCGTACTGAGTAATGAGCGAACACTTTTTTCGCTGTAATGTGCCTTGGTTAAATCGGAAATCAGATGTCCTAAAGAAACATATTTTCCTTTAGTGTTATCTACGACCAGATAAAGTAATAACTCAATTCGATCAAGACATTGCTCAAGTAATGACAGTAAGTAAGTCAAACTTAAGCTGACACCAATTCTTTTGGTCGCACGGCGAATCTTTAAAACCACATCTCGGCATTGTTCCAACATAACAAATGCTTGTGATGCATCGGGCGGGGAAATAACTGCAATTTCATGTTCAGAAATTTCTTGTTTTTTATACTTTTCAATAAACTCAATAATTTCACGGTTCTGAACTAAAAACGGCGACTCATATTCTGTTAATTCTGGCTGAGCGTTAATAAATTCGGGATAAAGACCAATTCCACTAATTCGATAAGATAGGACTGTAATGGCTTTAATCATTTCACTTTGAATGACTAACTTCTCATCGACATTACTTTGGCTTTGCCCAATAAGGCTAAATAAATTTGCCCAATCTTCATCATCAATATTATTGAGCCAAATTTTGTCACTTTCTAAATAGAAAATTTTACCAATTAATATTTTGAGTTGGCTTGCATCTTCTATTAAAGGTAAAAAATGTGCTCCGAGTCTTTGCCCAAGTTGGTTCCAGAAACCATCTAAAGACAAGATTCCGCTATCAGCATATAAACTAACTTGCTTATAGCGATTAATTAAACGTAATAAAAAAGTTTGTAGTAAAAAGGGCGCTGTAGGTGTGCGCAAAAGACTTTCAATAAAAGCCTGTATTTTTTTCTTAATTTCATCCGTATCTTGTGGGGTGGATGGTCGGATGACATTGACGAGTTCAATCAGTAGATTTTCATCAATGACAGCTTGAGGATCCTCAAGCTGTTTCTCTATTTTTAAAAAAAGATCTGAAAAATTTATATGCATAGGCAAAATAATATCTATTGTATTCGATGTAACGCAAGCTGAGTTAAATTAATCAAAGCCTGACGATACGCTGTATCGGGTAGGTTTGATAAAGCTTGCAGTGCTGCTTCTGTTTCTTCTTGGGCACGTTGGTTGCAATAATCTAAAGCACCAGACTTCTGTACAATTTCGATGACCTGAGATAGTTGGTCTACTCCACCAGTTGCGATACTGCGACGAATAATCGCATGCTCTTCACCTGTTGAGCGTGCTAATGCAGAAATTAACGGTAAAGTTGGCTTACCTTCCATTAAATCATCACCAATATTTTTACCTAATGTTTCAGCATCAGAGGTGTAGTCTAAAATATCATCAATAATCTGGAATGCATTACCAAAATGACCGGCAAACAATCTTAATGGCTCACGGTACGCTTCTTGCCCTGCCAAAATAGCAGCACCTTCTGTAGCCAGCTCAAACAGGCGAGACGTTTTACCATGAATAATTTTTAAATAAGTTTCTTCAGTTGTATCTGGTTGATGCTGTGATTGAAGTTGTAATACTTCACCTTCAGCAATTTCACATGTACCTGTTGAAAAGTCTTTCAATAAAGTCATGTTGTTTAAATCGACTAGTAAATCGAAAGCACGAGCAATCAGGAAGTCGCCAACTAAAACGGCTGTTTGATTGTTCCATGTTGCATTTGCTGTAGGGCGTCCACGACGAAGCCCAGATTCATCTACCACATCATCATGGACCAGTGTCGCGGTATGCAACATTTCAATGATTGCAGCTAAACGCTGTGCATTTGCCATGTTATCTAAACCACAAGCACGTGCTGCAAGTAAACACATGATTGGGCGCATACGCTTTCCGCCAGCTTCAACGACATGTTTGCTGACAGACATGACTAAACCGACTTTTGAGCTAATTCCTTCATTAATCAAGTGATCCATCGCAGCGAAGTCTGAAGCAACAGGCGCAAGAATGTCTTGCTTGAAATCGATGACCATATGAAGAAAAACCCCGTATTGGTAGATAAGTGGCGTTAGTGTATCAATTAAAGATGTGTTGCACAGGTTAACAAGTGGCTGATATTAATCATTTCTATTGTTTTTAAGCGTTTTTTGTTCTTTATTTAAGCAAAATACGATGTTTTCGACAAAACAATAAATTTAATGACATCAGCATTAATACAACTTGTTCTTGACGCAATTTGTGTTTGGAACTGTATTTTAATTTTCATTCAGAATCAATGAAAACTGCTAAATTCCAATCCAAGCTGTTTGATTTTGTAAGAATAGGGGATCATGCTTTACTGATAGATAGAAAATACTTGTCGTTTGATCAAATTTCACTTAAAATCTGTCGCCTTGTATAACCCCAGTGGCGATCGTTTTAAGATCGATATATCCCTTTATCGACACGACGACACGGGCTGATTGGAGTACATTATGTACGCAGTAATCCAAAGCGGTGGTAAACAGCACCGTGTAGTTGAGGGTGAAACCCTTAAAGTTGAATTATTGAAAGCTGAATCTGGTGCGACTATTACATTTGATGATGTATTAATGGTTGTAAACGGTGACAACATTCAAATCGGTGCTCCAGTTGTAGCTGGCGCTAAAGTAACTGCAGAAGTGATTGGTCATGGTCGTCACGACAAAATCCGCATCATCAAAATGCGTCGTCGTAAACACTACCGTAAACAACAAGGTCACCGTCAATGGTTCACTGAGTTGAAAATTACTGGTATTTCAGGCTAATCACGAGGAGTAAGAGACATGGCAACTAAAAAAGCCGGTGGATCGACGAAGAACGGTCGTGATTCAAATCCAAAAATGTTAGGTGTTAAAGTTTACGGCGGTCAAGCTGTAACTGCTGGTAACATCATCGTTCGTCAACGTGGTACAGAGTTCCACGCTGGTGCAAATGTTGGTATGGGCCGTGACCATACTTTATTTGCTACTGCTGACGGCGTAGTAAAATTCGAAGTGAAAGGTCAATTTGGCCGTCGCTACGTAAAAGTTGAAACTGTATAAGTTTTAGCTCGAAAAAAGCCCACATTTTGTGGGCTTTTTTTATGGCATTTATTTTTATTCATCTTCATCATGATGAATGAAATTCTACAAACAACATGAATAACATAACAAAATATCTTATTTTCTCAATGATTAGCACAGAGTTTGTCGGTTAATATGAGTCTTGAATTAAGAGCTTACTCAGTTTCATAACTATGAAAGAGAGTAAGTTGCCTTACAGCAACTAAAAAGGTGATGACATGAATATGCTTCGTAAAACTATGTGTGCTATTACACTTAGCGCGTCAGTGCTTGCTCCTGTAATGAGTACTACAGTGTTTGCTGCGCCTGTAGCAGCACCGGAGCAACAGGCAATTGGGAACCTGGTTAATCAGTTATCAGGTTTACAGCGTTTGACTGCCGACTTTGAACAAACAACTAAAGCCAATACAAAAACTGTGGCACAGAAAAAGAGTTTAAGTGCACAGCATATGAACCAGACATTTAAAGGCTCAATGAAAGTTGAGCGTCCGGGGAAATTTTATTGGGAAACAGTAAGTCCTGCTAAACAAACTATTGTAACGAGCGGAAAAACAGTTTGGATCTATGATCCGGATTTACAACAAGCTGTCCGCCAAAGCTTAGATGATCAGGTTGCAGATACACCAGCATTATTACTCTCTGGTAATACCAACCAAATTATGAAGTCTTATCGTGTAACACAACCCGATAAATCTAAACTCTATTTCACATTATTCCCTAAAAAAGAAGATGGGGCATTCCAAAGCTTAACGATTAGCTTCGGAGCAAATAAAGCGCCTACACTTATGGTATTACAAGACTCATTAGGTCAAACCACCTATGTACGCTTTAAGAACGTTAAAGTAAATGCTTCAATTCCGGCATCAGTCTTTAACTTTACACCGCCAAAGGGTACGGATGTTATTGACCAATAATTAAAGCCTCTTCAAAAAAGCTACCGTAAAAGGTAGCTTTTTTTATATAAGAGAAACAGATACATTTTTTAACCCCGTCTTATTCTTACGCTTTGTATAGTGTTAGAGGTAAATTCATGGGGATTATTATGCGACTTTACGATAAGAAAATTATTTGTATTCTTCCATTAATGGCTGCAATGGCAATTGTGACTGGTTGCCAACCAAAGTCTGCGGCTAAAGAGGAGCAGGCCACTTCAACTGCAAAAGTTAAAGAGACTAAAGAGGCTGGTGTTCCTGTAATTCAAGCAAAAGTAATCCCAGTAAAATTGCCAAAATCAAAAGTTTGCTTAGAAGATGGTTGTACTGAGTATGACTTCCAAACAGTACAGACCAATCAAAAATGGATTAATGATTACTTCACCAATCGTATAAAGAAAGCAGATCCGAATGCTTTTGCAAATTTAGCTGATCAACCAGTTGAAGTACCTGAAGGTGAACCAAGTTCAAGTCAAAGTGCAATTTATGTTCGCTATTTAGGGCAAAACTATAACCTTGCCACCTTTGCATTACAGACTTATTCGTACTCAGCTGGTGCTGCACACGGCATGTCTCATCAAGAATTTGTAAATTTTGACTTATTAAATAAAAAGCACATTACTGTTGCTGAACTTATTCAGCCAGATGTTGAAAAACAGTTGGTTGATGCTCTTTTTGAAGCTAATACAAATTGGCTTCAAGCACATAATATTAGCCGTGAAAAACTTCAGCTAAGCGATAATTTCTACTATGGTGCTAATGGCATTGTATTTGTCTATCCAATTTATGAGCTGGCTTCATATGCAGAGGGAATGTCTGAATTAACGCTGCCATATTTTGAAGCGGGTAAGTTCATTAAACCTGAGTATTTGCCAAGTGTGCCAAACTATAACTTTTAAAATAAGTGATCTATTCTAAGAATTGTGTGAAAGCTATTCGTTATGAAGATGATCACTATATTTTTTAGTGTTAAGGCCTTACACTATAGCCAGTTTTTTACCCATATTATGATTGATTATGATCGACCCTAAGTTACTCAGAAATAATATTGAAGCCGTTAATGCGGCTTTGGCAAAACGCGGTGTTCAATTAGATGTTCAAGAATGGGCTTCTTTAGAAACTCGCCGTAAAGACTTGCAATCAAAAACTGAAAAATTGCAGGCAGAACGTAATGCCGGTGCAAAACAAGTGGGTCAGATTAAAAAATCCGGTGGTGATGCTTCTGAAATCATGGCGCGTATGCAAGCCATTGGTGATGAAATCAAAGCTGCTGAAGTTGCTTTGTCAGAGCTCCAAAACGAGATTGAACAAAAAGCGTTGAGTATTCCTAACTTACCAGATGAGTCTGTTCCTGCTGGTAAAGATGAAGATGATAACGTTGAAATCTCAAAGTGGGGTACGCCTCGTCAGTTTGATTTTGAAATCAAAGATCATACTGATTTAGGTGAGTGGATGGGCGGTTTAGAGTTTGAAACTGCGACTAAATTGACTGGTTCACGTTTTAGCGTATTGAAAGGTCCTTTAGCACGCCTACAACGTGCATTAACTCAGTTCATGCTTGACACTCATACTTTAAAGAATGGCTATACAGAAGCGTATGTGCCTTATTTGGTCAATGCTGATTCACTTCGTGGTACTGGGCAGTTACCAAAATTTGAAGAAGATTTATTCAAACTTCAAGGTGAAAAAGAATATTACCTCATCCCAACAGCAGAAGTTCCAGTTACTAACTTCGTTCGTGATGAGATTATTGATACTGAACGCTTGCCATTAAAATATGCAGCGCATACGCCATGTTTCCGTAGTGAAGCTGGTTCTTATGGTCGAGATACACGCGGTTTAATTCGTCAGCACCAATTTGATAAAGTTGAGATGGTGCAAATCGTTAAACCTGAAACATCTATGCAAGCACTTGAAGAGCTTACTGCACATGCTGAGGGTATTTTGCAGGCACTAGGTTTGCCATACCGCAAAATTTTGCTTTGTGGTGGTGACATGGGCTTCGGTGCAACTAAGACTTACGACTTAGAGGTTTGGGTTCCAAGCCAAAATACTTATCGTGAAATCTCTAGTTGCTCTAATATGGGTGATTTTCAGGCACGCCGCATGAAAGCACGCTACAGAATGGATCAAAAGAAGACCGAATTGGTGCATACACTAAATGGTTCAGGTCTGGCAGTTGGACGTACTTTGCTTGCTGTAATGGAAAATTACCAACGTGAAGACGGTTCTATCGAGATTCCAGAAGTATTACGCCCATATATGGGTGGTGCAACGTTTATTGACTAAGCTTTGCATCTAAATTGTGCACGGTTTTTGCTTAACCCAAATCAGATGATTAATGTAGAGGTTTAAGGTGGATATTTTTCCAATCTCTTTAAAGTTGCAACAGCAACATTGTCTGATTGTGGGTGGCGGGCATATTGCTTTGCGCAAAGCAAACCTTTTAGCCAAAGCGGGAGCAGTAATCGATATTATTGCTCCTGCAATTGAAGAGCAGCTTTTACAGTTAGTCAAAACGACAGGCGGAGAGTATTTTGCCGAGTCCTTTGCTGAAAAAATATTAAATACACCATATCGATTAGTGATTGCTGCAACTAATGATGCGCAGGTGAATAAAGCTGTTTTTGAACAATGTGAAGCGCGTAATTTATTAGTAAATAGTGTTGATGATATTCCACATTGTCGCTTTATGGTTCCAGCTATAATTGACCGTTCTCCATTAATTATTTCTGTCGCTTCAAATGGTGCATCACCAGTTTTATCGAGACAACTTCGTACTCAAATAGAAACAATTGTTCCGCATGGCATGGGTAAGTTGGCTGAGTTTTCTGGTCACTGGCGTAAGCAGGTAAAAGAAAAAATTCCCAATCCAGATGAGCGTCGGATTTTTTGGGAAAACCTCTATGCTAGTCCATTGAAAGAACAAGTTTTCAATGACAATTTAGAAGTTGCAAATGGTTTGATTCAGCAAGCCTTAACAGAATGGACTGCACCTAAAGGTGAAGTTTATTTGGTAGGCGCTGGGCCGGGTGATCCAGAGTTACTGACACTAAAAGCATTACGTCTTATGCAGCAAGCTGATGTTGTGATTTATGATCGTCTTGTTTCTGCACCCATTTTAGAACTTTGCCGTCGTGATGCGACCAAAATTTATGTGGGTAAAGCGCGTTCGAATCACTCTGTTCCCCAAGATGGCATCAATGCTTTACTGGTTGAATATGCTCAAAAAGGAAAGCGTGTTTGTCGTCTAAAAGGTGGTGATCCGTTTATCTTTGGGCGTGGTGGTGAAGAAATTCAAGAGCTCGTTGAGGCGAATGTCACTTTCCAAGTTGTACCAGGCATAACAGCAGCATCAGGCTGTTCAGCTTATGCGGGCATCCCATTAACACATCGTGATTATGCACAAAGTGTTCGTTTCTTGACTGGGCATTTAAAGGAAGGTTCACCTGAACTTCCTTGGAATGAGTTGGTTTATGAAAATCAAACTTTGGTTTTATATATGGGGCTAGTTGGTTTAGAACGCATTTGTGAGCAACTTATTGCTCATGGCCAACGTGCTGATATGCCGGTAGCTTTAATCTCTAAGGGAACCACACCAGACCAGAAAGTTGTAGTTGGAACATTAGCTGATATCGCAACAAAAGTGTCTGAACATCATATCGTAGCACCAACTTTAACCATTATTGGTGAAGTGGTGAATTTACGTGAACAGTTAAAATGGCAATAAGTTCATTTGAGTTTATTGCTGGTTATTAAAGTCGAGAAAATTTGTGATTCATGTTGTCCTATACGAGCCTGAAATTCCTGCCAATACAGGCAATATCATTCGTTTATGTGCTAATACTGGTGCACAGTTACATTTGGTCAAGCCTTTAGGTTTTGAATTGGATGATAAAAAGCTCAAACGAGCAGGCCTTGATTATCATGAATGGGCACGTATGCAAATTTGGGACAACATAGAACTTTGCCTTGCTGACTTGAAAGCTAAAGGAGTCGAGCATGTTTTTCCACTCACCACTAAAGGTTCTGCAACTCCGCATACAGTTGATTTGAATCGACCTGTGGCTTTACTGATGGGGCCAGAAACACGCGGCTTGCCTGAGCATGTTCGCTTGATGTTTCCACAAGAACAGTGGATTCGTTTGCCGATGGCTGAAAACTCAAGAAGTTTAAATTTATCTAATGCAACGGCTGTGATTGTTTATGAAGCATGGCGTCAGCAGGGTTTTAAAAACTTAGGATAAGTTAATAGTTTTTAAATAAAAATAAGGCCACAGTTGTGGCCTTATTTGTTTTTAGATGTCTTATTTAGGGAAAACAACACCACTTGCTAAATCATAATTTGTTGGTGAGTTGGTATAGACCGATCCAAGTCGAACTGCAAAGAACCAGCCTAATTTACCTTGGTCTTGAATCCGATTTTCAAAGATATAAGGCTCATCTGTTTCGGATGCAGCATCTTCAATAAATACTTTATATTCAATAGGTCCTGTATTTTCACTGTCGCGCTCAAATAGATAACCATCAATATTAAAGAAGCCTAGGTTATTGTTCGCGTCGACTAATCTATAACCTTCAGCTGCCTGTTCTTTAAGAAGTTTTTCAAGTTTAATTGCATCATCCTTGTTGAAAGGAATATGTTGTGGAACTTCAAAATAACGATATGCATAGGTTCCGTTATGGGTACTGCTATTTACGCAAGTAGGTACATAGAAGGTTCCATTCGTTGTGCCATTATTGGTGAATTCTGAGTTTGCGTAAATTAGCTTACAACCTTGTGCACCAAGTTCGTTGAAGGCATTTAGAATACTTGTGCGAGAAGTGTTAGTTAAGAAGCGATTAGAATAAGAATATGTTGCTGGTTTCTTATCATTTTTCACAAATAAATATTTATCTGTATCAGATGTAACCTCGCCAAATGAAAGCTTATATATATAGCCTAAGCTACCTTGTTTATTTAACTCATTCACCCATAGTAAATAACGGTTTGCTACTGAATTAGTTTTAACATCAACTGTTTTATAGGTGTATGTGTCAGTGGATTTATTGTTTTTAACATATAAATTTTTATACAGCGCAAAGCTTCCATCCGGATTATCTAATCTTACAGATGGCGTGAGAAGAGCGTAGCCTTGGCGTCCTTGATCATTAAGTTGACTTAATACGTCTGCCCAAGATTCCTTATTATCTCCTAGTCTAAAACTTGCTGTTGCCAATACTTGAGTTGGCTTTTGCATGCTTGCTGGTGGAGTTGTTTTTGTGAAGCAGGTATTTGTGAGATCAAAGTTTGCTTGCTGCAAATAATTATGTATCGCATTTGGTTCATCTGTAGGAACTAGACAGAATTGGTTTGCATTTTTAAACCCTAGAATAGCTGGCTGTTTCTGCGTTAGCTTTCCTGCTACTACAAGCTGCCAATCTACTTTGTTATAGCTTGAGGTTTGTACTGTCTGAGGTGCTCCAATATTTGAAACCAGACTAAAATCTTCAGCTTGGCGGTAACTTGCAACAATGTTACCTGTACAGTTCGATTCATTCTCATAACGTACTGTTTCACTGGCAAATCGCACGCTGTTATCAGAAACCTTAATGACATTCATTTTTAGAGCAGAACCGTTAATACAACCTCCTTTGCCTGCTAACCAACTTCCAACAAAGCGATCCGCTACACTTGTTGGTGTTGGTGTTGGTGTTGGTGTTGGTGTTGGTGTTGGTGTTGGTGTTGGTGTTGGT
>ERZ941706.158-NODE-158-length-24471-cov-4.520437_pt1 | contig 24471 bp, 24 predicted proteins | sample MGYA00521232_ERZ941706 | MGnify/ENA primary metagenome ERZ941706 (study PRJEB32759, sample SAMN07749893) | skin metagenome | biome: transportation; feature: city; material: polyester macromolecule | host: Homo sapiens | place: Hong Kong:ER line | collected...
TCGCATCCGCACCGAGGTGAGCGAGATCAGCCAGCAGACCGGCATGGCGCTCGGCGAATTCCGCCGCATCGTCAACATGGTGCAAAAGGCGGAGCGCGAGGCGCGTATCGCGAAGAAGGAGATGGTCGAGGCCAACCTGCGCCTCGTGATCTCGATCGCGAAGAAGTACACGAACCGCGGGCTTCAGTTCCTGGACTTGATCCAGGAGGGCAACATCGGCCTGATGAAGGCGGTCGATAAGTTCGAATATCGCCGCGGCTACAAGTTCTCGACCTATGCGACCTGGTGGATCCGCCAGGCGATCACGCGTTCGATTGCCGACCAGGCCCGCACGATCCGCATCCCCGTGCACATGATCGAGACGATCAACAAGCTGGTCCGCACCAGCCGCCAGTTCCTCCACGAGCAGGGCCGCGAGCCGACGCCGGAGGAAATGGCGGAGCGCCTCTCGATGCCGCTCGAGAAGGTGCGCAAGGTGATGAAGATCGCCAAGGAGCCGATCTCCCTCGAAACGCCGATCGGCGACGAGGAAGATTCGCACCTCGGCGATTTCATTGAGGACAAGAACGCCGTCATCCCGGTGGACGCCGCGATCCAGGCGAACCTCAAGGAAACGGTCACCCGCGTCCTCGCCAGCCTCACCCCGCGTGAAGAACGCGTGCTGCGCATGCGCTTCGGCATCGGCATGAACACCGACCACACGCTGGAAGAGGTCGGCCAGCAGTTCAGCGTCACCCGCGAACGCATCCGCCAGATCGAGGCCAAGGCGCTGCGCAAGCTGAAGCACCCCAGCCGCAGCCGCAAGATGCGCTCGTTCCTGGATCAGTAAGCGACCACCTACCTCCCCGTTCGTGCTGAGCCTGCCGAAGCACCGGGTTCCCAAGCGGTACATCGCATGTGGCACCCCACCCTTCGACAGGCTCAGGGCGAACGGGACAAGTGGGTGCGGGGGTAACGCCCTACCCCATCCGCCCCTTCAGATTGAACAGGATCACCAGCGTCCCGCTCGCCATTAGCGCGATGATCAGCGCGGTGAACAGGATCAACTGCAGATCGTGCCGCGACGACCGCTTCAGCCCGATGTGGAGGAAGCAGCGAAACTGCACCACCATCTGCACGAACCCCAGCCCCAGCACGATCCCGAACGTCGTCCGGCTTGCGAACGACGGCCAGCGCACCGCCGCGAACGCCGCCGCGGTCAACGCCAGCGAGCCCGCGTAGCCGACCGCATAGGTCCGCAGGGCCGCCTTCCGCTCCTTGGCCTGTTCGCTCATCGGATCGCTCCCGGCAGATAGACGAGGCTGAAGATCGCGATCCAGACGATGTCGATCAGGTGCCAGAACAGTCCCAGCCGCAGCAGGTTGACCCGCACCCGGGCATCACAGCCATAAGCGCAGATCTGCCCCATCATCACCACCAGCCAGAAGCTGCCGATCGCGACATGCAGCCCGTGCAGCCCGACCAGCGCGAAGAAGGACGACAGGAACCCGCTGCGTGTCGGGAAGGCGCCATGGGCAAACATCGTCGCGAAGTCGTTGGCTTCCAGCGCCAGGAAGCTCAGCCCCAGCCCCAGAGTGGCGCCGAGCCAGCCGAGCAGCACCCGCCGCGGTTCGCGATATGTCATGGCGACACTCGCCCGGCCGAAGGTCGCGCTGCTGGTCAGCAGCAGCAGCGTCTCGACGAAGGCGGGCAGCAGCTTGTACTCGGACGCCGGCGTCGGTCCGCCGGCGGTGTGCGCCACCATCGTTCCATAGGTCGCGAACAGCAGCGCGAAGAGCACCGCATCGCTCATCAGGAACAGCCAGAAACCGAAGATCGCCGTCTCCGCCTGCTCGCGGTCCAGCCCCTCGCTCTCGCCCAAAGGCAAACCGACATGCGCCAGTTCGGGCTCGCTCATGCCTTGATCTCCGCCCGGCCGCGATTGGCATCGCTCGTCTCGACCTGCCGCGGCGTCGGCGTGATCGCATGAACCGCGACCAGCCAACGGGTATGTGCCGCCGCGACCTTCACCGCCGGTATCGTGCGATGCTGCCCGCGGCCGAAGCTGCGCAGCACCACCGCCGCGACGACCAGCTCGAGCCCAATCACCGCCAGCCACCACATGCCCCAGGTCAGCCCGAACGCCGCCATCGTCGCAGAGAGGCCGATGGCAACGCCACTCGCCGCGTTGCGCGGCATTTCGATCGCCTCATATCCGGCCGGCGGCTGGTAAGGATCGGCCTTCGCCGCGTCATGCTTGCGGTCGTAGAACCAATCCCGCCGATCCACCTCAGGCACCACCGCGAAGTTGTATTCCGGCGGCGGCGACGGGATCGCCCATTCCAGGCTCCGCCCGTCCCACGGATCGCCCGCCGGCACCCGCCGCGCCTCGCGGGTCCGGATGCTGACCCACAATTGCGTCCCCAGCGATGCCAGAGCCGCCAGCAGCACGAACGCCCCGGCGCAGGCGATGTAGAGCCACGGCCGGAAATCGGGTTCGAAGATCGCGCTCGTCCGCCGCGCCATCCCACTCGCCCCCAGCACGTACAGCGGCATGAAGGCGAGGTAGAAGCCGACGACCCAGCACCCGCAGGCGATCCGTCCCCACCGCTCGTCGAGACGGAAGCCGAACGCCTTGGGGAACCAATAGCTATAGCCCGCGAGCATGCCGTACAGCAGCCCGGGGATCAGCATGTTGTGGAAGTGCGCGACCAGGAACAACGTGTTGTGGACGAGGTAGTCGAGCGGCGGCATCGCCAGCACGATGCCGGTTAGTCCGCCGAGCACGAACGTCATCATGAAGGCGAGGGCATACAGCATAGGTACGGTAAAGCGCACCTCGCCCCGGAACATCGTCCAGATCCAGTCGTAGATCTTGACCCCCGTCGGCACGCCGATCGTCATCGTCGCGATGCCGAACACCGCGTTGATCTGCGCCGACTGGCCCATGGTGAAGAAATGGTGGACCCATACGGTGAAGCTCAGCACCGCGATCGCCATCGTCGCGATCACGAGCGAGACGTAGCCGTACAGGTCCTTGCCCGAGAAGGTCGACACGACCTCCGAATACACGCCGAACGCGGGCAGGATCAGGATGTAGACCTCGGGGTGACCGAACAGCCAGAACAGGTTGGCGTAGTTCATCATGTTCCCGCCGAGATCGTTGGTGAACATGTGGAAGCCAAAATAGCGGTCGAGCGCGAGCAGGCCCGTCGCCACGGTGAGCGGCGGCAGCGCGAAGATCATCAGGATGGCGGTGCACAACGACGTCCAGCAGAACATCGGCATGCGCATCATTTTCATGCCCGGACACCGCAATTTGTACAGCGTGCAGGCAATGTTGATCCCCGCCATCGTCGAACTGATCGACGACAGCGTCACCGCCCAGATCCAGTAATCGACGCCGACGCCGGGGCTGAAGGCGCGTTCTGTATAGGGCGGATAGCCGCTCCACCCGCCGGTCGAGAATTGCCCGACAACCAGGCTCACCATCATCAGTCCCGCCGCGCCGATCGTCAGCCACAAAGCGATCGAATTGGCCCAGGGAAACGCCATGTCGCGCGCGCCGATCTGCAACGGCATGACGTAGTTGATCAGGCCGGTGAGGAACGGCATCGCCATGAAGAAGATCATGATCGACCCGTGCGTCGAGAACAGCTGGCCGAAATGGTCGGGTGACAGGAAGCCGGGATCGCCGATCGCCGCCGCCTGCTGCACGCGCATCAGCACCGCCTCGACCAAAGCGCGGCTCAGCATCACGAAGGCGGTGACGATATACATGATGCCGATGCGCTTGTGATCGAGGCTGGTCAGCCATTCCGACCACAATCGCCCCCACAGGCGATAGCGGGTGAGCAGCACCGCGGTGACGATCGCGCCGACCACCACCAGCCCGCCTGCGCCCGCGCCGATGATCTCGCTGATCGTCGGGTTTTCCCAGGCGCGCACGAACGGCAGGTCGCTCCAGGCGAACCGACCAAGCAACGCGGGAAAGACAGGAGGCGCGCCGGTCATCGATGATCCTTCATGCGGCCATGGTCGCCGCTCGCCGCGACGACACGGTCGAACAGATTGGGCGTAACGCTGGAAAAGACGACGGGCTGCGTCACCACCGACCGCGCCGACAGCCGCCGCCATGCCCCGGCATTGAGCGGCCGGTGCGCGGCCCGGACCTGTGCCAGCCAACGGTCATAGTCCTGCGGTGCGAGCGCCTGCACCGCGAACCGCTGATGCGGGAAGCCGTCGCCGTTATATTGCGTATTGGCCCCACCATAGGTGCCGGGCTTCGCCGCCATAATATGGAGCTGCGTCGTCATCCCCGCCATCGCGTACACCTGGCCTGCGAGTTGCGGGATCATCAGCGACTGCATCACCGTGCCGCTGGTCAACCGAATGTGCACCGGCCGCCCGGCGGGGATCGTCAATTGATCGACGGAGGCGATCCCCTGCCCCGGATAGACGAACACCCATTTCCAATCGAGGCCGATCGCCTGCACCTCGAGCGGCGGTCCGCCGGCAAGCGGGCGATAGGGGTCGTCGCGGATCGTATGATGCCAGAGCAGGACGGCAAGACCGATGACGATCGCGACCGGCGGGATCCAGATCAGCCCCTCCACCGGCCAGGAAAAGGACCAGTCGGGCCGATAGGCATGCCGGGTGTTGGACAGGCGATAATGCCAGGCGAACAGCGGCACCAGCAGCAGCACCGGCCCCGCGACGAACACCAGCACGCAGGCGAGGATGACGAACAGATGCCGCTGGTCGGCCGCGACCGGCCCGGCGGCGTTGAGGAAGCCGTGCGACAGCGCCGCGCAGCCGCTCAAGCCCATCGCCAGCGCACATGCTCCCGTCAGTGGCCAAAGCCTTCGTGCGCGCAACATCAGCCTCCGACCGCGTTCGCACCCTTCCCAGCACAAGCGCTGCACCGATACCAGCCCCTCAACACACCTTCTTTCAAGCTATGAGGCGCAGGTGCCGCAGCGCCGGCCGAGCCAGGGTCAGTCCCGAGCATGAGGACGATCGTTCGTCGTCCGCTCGCCGTTCGCCTGAACCTGTCGAGGGCATGCGCCTCGGCTGTGCTTCGACAGGCTCAGCAAGAACCGTTCGATGCGACGTCGTCGCGCTTTGGATCGTCGGCGCCGCGCCGCGGGTCGTCAGCGCGTCCCGCAGCTGACCGGCCCGGGCGGCGCACTGGCGATGCGGACGCCCGAGATGTCGATGGTGAGCTTGCCCGCGGTCGCGATCATCCACGGCCGCTGCACCGCGCTCATCGTCGCACCACCCTGTGCAAAGCAGCGCAGCGGCACCGCGATCTGCCGCCATTCACCCGTTTCCCTCAAGGCGCCGGTGATCGGCACGCCCGCAATGGTCTTGCCCATGACGTTCAGCGTCACCTCGGCGGTCGGCACCTGCACGACGCGATAGTCGACGATCAGGCTGAGGTCGCCGTTCGTTTCGCGGCTGAGGTCGGCGGGCGTCGCCTCGTCGATATAAGCGCTGGACGGCCCGCCGCCGTCGAAAGTGAAGCGCAGGCTGTCCTCCTGCGCAGCGCGATCGATCCGCGCCTGCTGCACGCTCCCCTGCCGCTCCAGCCGCGCGCCCGGCACGACGCGTCCGCGCACGAACAGCGCATTCTGGTCGCCCACGCCGGCGGCGGGCTTCGCCTCGCTCAACTGCGGGACGGTGCCGCCCTTCGCATAGGTCAGGCCATAGCCGAACGGGAACAGCGGATCGTAGTTGGGATCGCGGCGATTGAGCACATATTGGTCGAGCCGCTTGGGCCATGAAAAACTGAGCTTACCGTGGAAGTCATGGCGCGGCCTCCCGTTCTTGCCGGCGATCAGCACGTCGGCGACGCCGCCGCCCTCCGTGCCAGGCAGGAAAGCGGCGACGAAGGCATCGGCCGCGTTCAGTTCGGGGTTCACCCACATCGGCCGTCCCGACAGGAACACTGCGACCACGGGAATGCCAGCGGCCTTCAGCTTCTTGAGCAGCGCAAGGTCGCTCTTGTCCTCCGGACTGTATTCCAGGGTCGGGCGATCGCCGGTGAATTCCGCATAGGGCGTCTCGCCGAACACGACGATCGCCGCATCGGGCTTCACGGTGTAGGCGCCGTCGGTTGCCAGCGTCGCCTTCCCGCCGCCGGCGCGCACCGCCTGATCGATCCCGCTCCAGATCGACTGGCCGTTGGGGAAAGCGGCGTTGGTGACCCCCGTTCCCTGCCACGTGATCGACCAGCCACCCGATTGCTGGCCGATGTTGTCGGCACCGCGCCCCGCGACGAGGATGTTGGCGCTGGCCTTGAGCGGCAGCACACCGCCGTTGTTCTTGAGCAGTACCAACGATTCCCGCACCGCCTGCCGCGCAATGGCACGATGCTCCGGCGCGCCGAGCAGTTCGAATCGCCCCGCCAGCGGTCGCAACGACGGGCGCCCGGCATCGAACGTGCCGGCAAGCACCTTGACGCGCAGGATGCGCCGCACGGCGTCGTCCAGCCGCGCAGGGCTGATCGTCCCGTCATTCGCCTCGCGCAACGTGTTGGCGTACAGCTCCTTCCACTTCGGGCCGGAATACATGAACATGTCGAGGCCGGCGTTGATCGCGTTCGCGCAATCCTCGTTGCTGCACCCGGGCACCTGACCGTGAGCGTTCCAGTCGCCGATCGCAAAGCCGTCGAAGCCCATCTTGTCCTTGAGCACGCCGGTCAGCAGCGTCGTGTTGCCGGTCATCTTGCTGCCGTTCCAGCTCGAAAAGCTCGGCATCACGGTCAGCGCCCCTGCGGCAAGACCGCTGCGATAGCCCGCGGCATGCACGTCGCGCAGCACCTCTTCGCTGACGCGCGTGTCACCCTGGTCGCGCCCGCCGGTGCCGCCATCGCCGAGGAAGTGCTTGACCGAGGCGATGACATGCCCCGGTTTCATGAAATCGCTGCCGACCGCGCCCTGCAGCCCCTCGACCATCTCGCCGGCATAGGCCTCGACGATCTCGGGTTCTTCGGAATAGCTTTCGTACGTCCGCCCCCAGCGGTCGTCCTGCACCACCGCCACGGTGGGTGCAAAGCTCCAGTCGATGCCGGTCGCCGCCGTCTCGGCCGCGGTCGCTGCGCCGATGCGCCGGATCAGCGCCGGGTCGCGCGTGGCGCCGAGACCGATGTTGTGGGGGAACAGCGTCGCGCCGACGATGTTGTTGTCGCCGTGGACCGCGTCGGTACCCCAGATGATCGGCACCACCGGCCGCCCGTCGCTGCGCTTGACCGAGGCGTCGTAGAAGGCGTCGAACAGCTTCAGCCATTCAGACGCGGGCGCGAATTCGTCGTTGTTCGGCGCCGAATTGCCCCCGTTGAGGACCGAGCCGAGCTTGTAGGTTTCAAGGTCCTTGGGCTGGATCGAACCGATGTCCACTTGGATCAGCTGGCCCACCTTGTCCTCGACAGTCATCCGCTTGAGGATCGCGTCCACCCGCGCCTCGACCTTGGAATCGCGGTGTAGCTTCATCGGCAGCCTGGGCCAAAGCGCCGGATGCGCGGTGGCCGCAGCGGGAACAACAGGCGCCGCCCCTCGCTGCTGCGCCCATGCGCCGCCCGTCAGGGCACTCGCCGCGACGATCATCGCCACGCTGCGGGAAAACGCCATTCTTCATCCTCTCAACGACTTCGTCTCGCGGGCAGACTTGCCGGCGCCGGGGGAGCGGCGTCAACCGGCGCCGTGTCGGGCTTGCTCTTTTCCGGCGAGCGACCTCGAGAGGACCTAACCGCCCTCGGAGCATCGGCGCCGATAACGCCGCGCGCGTTTTCCGTCCGTTCCACACCACCGGGGCGCAGGGCACCGGCGTCAGGCTCAGCCTCGCCCGCCAGATCGCGCTGGCGCATGGTGGCACGCTGACGCTTGATCCTGATGCGCCGACGCGCTTCCTTATGACGATCCCCTGATGGCGCCGAAGACCGCGTCCGCGCGTTCAGCACGCCAGCTCTGAAGGACCCCGACCATGGCCGACGACACCGCAGCACCTTCCGGTGCCGACAACCAGCCCGCCGGCTACGTCCCACCCGAGGTGTGGACCTGGAACCGCGACAACGGTGGCCGCTTCGCCGCCATCAACCGCCCCGTCTCGGGCGCGACGCAGAGCCGCGATCTTCCCCTCGGCGACCACCCGCTCCAGCTGTATTCGCTGGGTACGCCCAACGGGCAGAAGGTGACGATCCTGCTGGAGGAGCTGCTCGCCGCCGGCCACACGGGCGCCGAATACGACGCCTGGCTGATCGACATCGGCAAGGGCGACCAGTTCGGCAGCGGCTTCGTCGCGATCAACCCCAATTCGAAGATCCCGGCGCTGCTTGACCGCCGCACCGATCCGCCGCTGCGCCTGTTCGAAAGTGGATCGATCCTGCTCCACCTGGCCGAAAGCTTCGGCGCCTTCCTGCCCGCCTCGGGCGCGGCGCGGGTCGAGACGCTCAACTGGCTGATGTGGCAGATGGGCTCCGCCCCGTTCGTCGGCGGTGGCTTCGGCCATTTCTACGCCTACGCCCCCTTCCGCATCCAATATGCGATCGACCGCTATGCGATGGAGGCCAAGCGCCAGCTGCACGTCCTCGACACCCGGCTTGCCGACCATCCATTCCTCGCCGGCGACGATTATACGATCGCCGACATCGCCGCCTGGCCATGGTACGGCGGGCTGATGGACGGCATCTACGATGCGCAGACCTTCCTGTCGGTGGAGGATTATCCGAACGTCCGCCGGTGGGCCGATACGATCGCCGCGCGCGACGGCGTCCGCCGCGGCCGCATCGTCAACCGCCTGACCGGCGCCCCCGGCACCGTGCTTGCCGAGCGCCACAGCGCGGCGGACATCGACCGCGCGCTCGCAGCGAGCCCGGACTGAGCGTCAACCGACGCGAGGAAACCGCGATCGGGTGCCTGACTGCCACCTTCCCCTCAATCGGTCGGGCCTACCCCTCGGCGCTATCTCCCGCCGCCGTACCGGGTCAGCGTCTGCCGCGTGCTGCCCGGTCGCGCCGCTTCCCCCGTGCCATTGACCGGATGCGCGATGGTCCCCTGTCCGCCGCCGAGCGAAATGGTCGTCACGTCCGACACGCGCACACCCGGGGCGTCGGGAACCTCTACCGCGCTGGCGAGCACGATCGAGGGATCAGCGGTGAAATTGGCGTAGACGCCCACCCCCACCGCCTCGTGCCGCCGAACATGATCGGCGACCTTGTACGCCGCCCAGCCCCGCGGTGAATCCGCCCGCCAGGCACTCTGGCTCGGCGGGTCATACGGCAGTTCGTTCTGGTAGAAGAAGGTGCGCCCGTCCTCGCCGTTCCACAGCGTCTGCCAACCCTGGAAGTGTTCGACGAACAGCCCGTAGCAGGTGACGTGGTCGCCATTGACGACGAGGCCGTGCGTCGCCCTGCTCTCGTTCCAGCCGACGTGGACACGCCCGCTGTCGCGATCGCCATGATCGGCGCGCCAGATCCACAGGTGATCGCCGATGACATGGTGGCTGTTGATCTCCAGGCAGGTGCCGGCGTTGCCGACGGCGGCGCCGCCGACGCGGAAGAACAGGTCGACGAGCAACGTCGGATGCTCGCGGTGATCGCCGCCCGCCCCGCGCGGTCCGATCTGCATCAACACCGGCGAGTTCTGCGGCCCTGCATCGATCAGCAACCCCGCGATCGTCACGCCCGGCACGTCGGCAACCGTCAGCGCAGCCGAGCCGCCCTCGGCAAGCAGCGTCGCCAGTCCGAGGCCGAGGACCACCGTATCCGCCCGCGTCACCCGCAGCGGCTCGCGCAGCCGGTACACGCCTGGAGTCAGCAGCAGGTGGCGCCCGGCGGCAAGCGCGCGGTTGATCGTCGCGACCGGCGTCGTCGGATCGGCGATCAGGACATCGCGTATCGGCACGTGGCGGCCGGCCGGCGCCCCCTCCCACGACACGCCTGTCGCATCGCGCCGCAAAGCGGGTACGAAGATGCTCCATGTGCCGTGCTGCCCGACGCACAGGAATGGCTTCTCGCGGATCACCGGCACCGTCGCCAGCGTCGTATAGGGCGGCTCGGGAAAGCGTGTCGCTGGCGCGCCGGCGACGCCCATGAACATCATGTTCCAGTTGGAACCCTGCCAGCCACCGATGCGGCCGTTGCGAGTGAACCATTGCTGCTGCGTGCCGGATCGGATCGTCCCGTCGATCCGGCAGTCCGCCATGAAGCCGCCGCTCGACCAGCCGCCGTCATCCAGGGCCAGATCACCCGCCAGATGGATGCGGCGGTAGGGCGCGGCCTGCGACACGGCCCAGCGGTCGGCGCCGTCGGGCGGCCGCACCGCCAGATTTTCCGCGCCGCGCCAGAAATTGACCAGCGCCATGCCATTCGCCCAATCCGCCTCGGCGTGGACATGGCCGGTCACGGTCACGTCGCCTGGCATGGCGCCCAGCCCGGCGACCTGGGTGAAGAAGCCGACGTTGATGTCGAGGCGATGGCTGCCCGGCTTCAGCAGGATGGCGCGACGCCGGTCGGTGAAGTGAGCCCGCTCCTGCTCCGCGAACCAGCGGGCGATCGTCGCCTGTGCGCCGGGCGCACCGGGATCGACGATCAGGACATTCGGCCCCAGATCGGGATCCTTGCCCGGCGCCGCGAGCGCTGGCCTCGCCAACGCACCGATACCGATCGCCGCCATCCCGGCGACCACGTCCCGCCGTGTCGTTGGCTGCATCCTGCCCTCTCCTTTATCCTTGCCGCCACATCGCTTGGCGTTGCGGGTCGGGCATTCGGTATTGGCGGAGGGCCGCGCCAGCAATCGTGAAACGTCGAAGGTGCCTGCGATTGAAGCGCAACGGCTTACAGCGATACAACCGGCTTGCGGACGTCAGGCGTTCAAGGGCTCCGAATAGTCCATTGCCGCAAGATCGGTGAGCAGGTCCGGTCCTGTCGGTTCCCAGCCTAGCCGCGCCCGCGTCCAGGCGCTCGACGCCGTCATGTCGAGCGCAGCGAACGGCGCCATCCAGCCGTAATAGCGCTCGATCTCGTCGGTTGCGATCGAACGTACCGGCAGCCCCGCCCCCTTGCCGATGGCCTCTGCGATCGTGCGCGCGTCGACGCCCTCCTCGGCGGAGGCATGGTACCGCGCGCCCGACTCGCCGCGTTCCAGAGCCCGGACATAGAGTTTGGCTACGTCGCTGACATGCGCCGCAGCCCAGCGCGTTTTCCCCTCGCCGACATAAGCGGCCGCCCCGGCACGGCGCGCCTCTATCTGCTCGCCATCGAAGCGGTGGCGGCAAGCGATATGATCGCCACGCTGCCCAAAGCGCTGTTGATGGCGAGCCATCGACGGCTCGCCGTGTTCGAGGCCCCGGTCGCGCTACCGCCCTTTACCTTGATCGCCGCCTGGCACCCCAGGGTAGACCGGGACCCATCCCATCGATGGCTGCGCCATCATCTGGGCGTCGTACATCACGACTGATCTTCCGCCCGCTCGCGACGCGGAGATCACCGTGGTCATCCGACGTTCCGGTGCAGTCCAGCCGCACAACCTGTCACGCGAAGCGCTCGGGCGGGTGCCTCGCAATACGTGAACGGCAACGCCAACGCGCCGCTTGCCCCGCTTCCGGGATATAGCGGCGCCGGGATCTTGCGCGGTTGGAGCGTTCTCGCAACCGGCTGTCGGCCGGCTTTCCGCCGTTGTAACAATGTCTTGAATGGAAACTGGCTGGGGCGGCAGGATTCGAACCTGCGTATGACGGTACCAAAAACCGTTGCCTTACCGCTTGGCGACGCCCCACCGGGAGGCGCGCCTTATAGCTGGCGCGGCGGGGGTGAAAAGCCCTGCCGTGCCGGGTTTTTGCCATTCCTCGCTAAAATGTTCGGGCCCTCGCCCCCGCTTCTCAGCCCAGCCGCTCGAGCCAGCCGTGCGGATCCGCCGCGCGGCCGCGCTGGATGGCGGTCAGCGCGTCGAGCATCCGCTGCGTCGTCTGGCCCGTGCCGCCGCTGCCGATGGTGAAGCGGCCGGCAGCCTCCACCACCTGGCCGATCGGCGTCACGACCGCAGCGGTGCCGCAGGCGAAGGCTTCGGTCAGCCGGCCGCTCGCCGCATCGGCGCGCCACTGGTCGATGCCGTACGGCTCCTCGCGCACCACGATGCCCTGGTCGCGGGCGATGCGGATGATCGAATCGCGGGTGATACCGGGCAAGATCGTGCCGGTCAGCGGCGGCGTCACCATCGATCCGTCGTCGAAGACGAAGAACACGTTCATGCCGCCCAGTTCCTCGACCCAGCGCCGCTCGATCGCGTCGAGGAAGACGACCTGGTCGCACCCTTGCGCGATCGCTTCCGACTGCGCGGCAAGGCTGGCGGCGTAATTGCCCCCGCATTTGGCCTCGCCCGTGCCGCCGGGCGCGGCGCGCGTGTAATTCTGGCTGACCCAGATCGACACGGCGCGTGCGCCCCCCTTCCAATAGGCGCCGACGGACGAGGCGATGACCATGTAGAGATATTCGGCGGACGGCTTCACGCCCAGGAACGCTTCGCTCGCGAACATGAAGGGGCGCAGGTACAGCGCCCCGCCGTCGACCGCCGGGAACCAGTCGCGCTCGGTGCGGACCAATTGGCGGCACGATTCGAGGAACAGCTCCTCGGGCAATTCAGGCATGGCGAGGCGTCGCGCGCTGTTGTTGAAGCGGCGGGCATTCGCATCGGGGCGGAACAGTGCCATGCCGCCATCGTCCAGGCGATAGGCCTTCAGCCCTTCGAAAATCTCCTGCGCGTAATGCAGCACCGCGGTCGAGGGATCGACGGTGACGGGCGCGCGGGCAGTGATCGCGGCATCGTGCCAGCCCTTGCCCTCGCCGTAGCGGACCACCGCCATGTGATCGGTGAAGACGCGGCCGAACCCCGGATCGACCAGCCGTGCCGCCCGTTCGTTGGCGTCGACCGGCGTCGTGCTAGGGTCGAAGCGGAAAGCGGCCGGCCCGGCCGTCACAGGCGCGTTCATTTGAATTCTCTCAGACATCAGGGGTTGCAGATGCGTAGGGACGGTGGCTAAACCGGTCAACATGGCTGCCCCAGCTTCTTCCGCATCCGCGCAATTCCTGCGCGAACCCGAACTCCGCCGCGGCATGGAACTGCTGTATTTCGGCCATAGCCATCTCACGCGCTCCATCGACCAGGGGCTCGCGGCGCAAGGATTGGGCCGCGCGCACCATCGTGCCCTGTATTTCATCGCCCGCAAGCCCGATCTGACGGTCAGCGAGCTGCTCGCGATGCTGGCGATCACCAAGCAATCGCTGGGGCGCGTACTCAACGAGCTCAGCGACCGCAAGCTCGTCACCACGCGGCCGGGCGAGCGCGACCGCCGCCAGCGGCTGCTGCGCCTGACCGAAGAGGGCGCGGCGCTGGAGAACGAGCTGTTCGCCGCGGTCCGCGTCAAGATGTCGGCGGCCTATCAGGCGGCGGGCCAAGAGGCGGTGTCGGGCTATTGGGCGGTGCTGGAGGGAATGATCCCGGAGGCGGACCGCCTGCAGCTGGAAAAGCTGCGCCTCTGACCTGCGACGGCCCTGCCGGTCAGGGCCAATAGGCGTTCATCGGTCGCATCGCGCCGGGAGTCCCCGCCACGAACGCGCGCGTCGCCGCCATGCCCAGGGGCGACAACGCCAGCACCTCCGCCAACACGAACGCCGCGACGAACCCGCTCCAGCCCCAGGTCCAGGCGGGATGCACCCGCCCCTTTCGGCGATCGGCGACGATCCCGAGCAGCGGAAAGACGGACGGCGCCACCAGCGCCACTCCGACCCACGCCCACGGCATCATCAGCGGGATCGGCAGCAGCCGTCCGAACGCCGGGCCGGTCAGCGACGCCATGCCGCAATACATCAGGCGGCGGTGCCAGTCGGTCCGGCGGCGCAAGACCAGCCCCGCAACCGACACCGCGGCGAAATAGGCGATGCCGAAGACATTGCCGAACAGGAATTCGTTGAGGCCGAAGAACGGCGGCCCGCCATGCTGCCGTACCGACACGACGGTCATCGCAATTCCCAGCACCACCATCGCGGGCAGCCACGCGAGCGCGGCCCAGCCGAGCCGGCGATGCCAGCCGAGCGGCCCCACCGTCGCGAGCGCGTTCTGCGCGACGTACAGCGCCACCCAGCCCATGAAGACCACCGCGTGCACGTGGAAGATCCACGGCAGGCCGAAGCTGGCACGCGCAAGGATGAGATCGAGCGAGAAGGCGGCGACGATCAGCAGCGCCATCGCGATTGCGGTGACCAGGAAGAAGCGGTGTTCGCGCGACATCCGCGCAGGCGGCAGAGCCATGGTGGTCATACGTCATTCCCCCGAAAGACGATGACCGCAGCGTATCGCGCCAGCGCGCCGGGTCAAGCGCTACCGATTCGGACCCTGTCGGCGTGGTGCCTCAGCGCGTTTCGGCCGCCATCTCGCGATTGCGCCGGGCCGAGGCTGCCAGCGTCTCGGTGAGCAGCGCGACCAGCCCGTCCGACCGGTCGAGCACGTTGAGCCCCTGCCGCGTCGATCCGCCGGGACTCGCGACGCGATCGGCGAGCACCGCCGGCGACACGTCCGCTGCCGCCGCCATCACCGCGGCGCCCTCCAGCGTCGCCAGCGCCAGCCGCGCCGCCTGATCGGCGGGCAGGCCCAGCGCCGCCCCTGCCTGCGCCAGCGCATCGGCGAAGCGGAAGACGAAACCCGGCCCACAGCCGGCCAGCGCCGTCACCGCATCGAACTGCGCCTCATCGTCGATCCATTCGACCAGACCCAGCGGCTGCATCAGCGCGGTCACCGTGTCACGCGCGGCCGCTTCGGTGGTCGAGGAATAGAGCGCCGTCACGCCCTTGCCGATGCCGACGGGCAGATTGGGCATCGCCCGCACCACCGCCCCGGCGCGACACAGCGGCGCCAGCGTCGCCTCCTCCACCCCCGCCAGGATCGACACGAGCAGCGCCGGCGCATGTCCGCCGAGCGGACCATCACGCAAGGCCACCAGCTGCTGCGGCTTCAGCCCGATCAGGATGACATCATACGCGCCCTCACCCGCGTCCGGTACCGCGGGCACGACGCGCACGCCCTCGGGCATCGTGCGGCCGCTCGGGCTGACGACGGTGACATCGCCCGGGTCCATGCCCGCCTCCAGCCAGCGCCGCAGCATCGCGCCGCCCATATTGCCGGCGCCGATCATCAGCAGTTTCATGCGCGCTCAGGCCTCGCCTTGCGTCTCGATCAACGCCGCAGCCAGCGCCTCGCGCGGCGTCTTGCCGCCCCACAAGACGAACTGGAACACGGGGTAGAAGCGCTCGCACTCCTCGATCGCGGATTCGACCAGCAGCTCGGCCGCGCCGAGCGACATCGTGCCCTCGTCCTCGCCGTCGATCATTGCCGCGTGCCGATACAGCAGCACGCCAGACGACGACCACAGCTCGAAATGGCCGATCCACAATTGCTCGTTGACCAGCCCGATCGCTTCATAGACGCCCGCGCGCCGATCCTCGGTCACCTTGATGTCGGGAAAGGCGAGGAACTGAAGAACGCTGTCGTCCTCGCGCCACAAAGCGCGCAGCTCATAGCTCGTCCAGCTGCCTTTGACGGTCGCGACGATCTCGTCCTCGTGGCGCTCATGCTCCCAGCCATGCGCGGCATAATAAGCCTCGAGCATGTCGATGGGGGCGGCAGGATCGGTATCGTGTTCGGCGGAATCGAGCATCGTCGCGCCCCTTATCGCACGACAAGGCTGGCGAGGCAAAAAGCCTGCCGCAACCCCGTCGTGGACAAAGGTGTCGATAAAGCTGTGGAAAACTTATCCAGCAGTGGGCGCCGGCTGGCTGGAGAGCTTCGCCTCCAGCGCGTCGATGCGCGCCTTCAGCGCGTCATTCTCATCGCGCGCGGCGACCGCCATGGCCTTCACCACCTCGAACTCGTCACGGCTGACGAAGTCCAGGCCACCGATCCATTCGCGCATCCGGGCGCGCGCACCCGATTCCGCCTCGCGCCCCACCCCGGCGAGCGTGCCGGCGGCGCCGTTCATCAGCTTCACGAAATCATCGAACAGGCGGTTGTCGGACTGCATGGCATCAAGGTTCCCGGCACAGGAGCGTGCGTGTCGTCACAGCATCTGGGACGTGCGCGCGCCCGGCACAAGGGTTTCCGCATCGGGGTTCAGCTGTCCGATCCGCCACGTCAGCACGCCCGCGAAGCTGATCCACACCAGATACGGCACCATCAGCCATGCCGCGAGCGTGCGGATGCGACCGAACAACACCGTCGTCAGGATCGCGCTCACCAGCATCGCGACGATCACGATCAGCGCCGCATCGACCTTGTGCGCGCCGAAGAACAAGGGCGTCCAGGCGAGGTTGAGCGCGAACTGCACCACGAACGTCGCCAGCGCCGCAGCCCGGCCGCGCGCACCCCGCGCGTGCAGGATCATCGCGACCGCCAGCCCCAGCAGGATGTAGAGCGTGGTCCAGGCGACCGGAAACACCCAGCCGGGCGGCGTCAGCTCCGGCTTCTGCAGCGCGACGTACCAGCCGTTCTCCGACCCCGCCGGCACCGCGCGGCCGGAGGCGAAGCCGAGCAACAGGATCAGCGGCACGGTCACGATCGCCCAACGCAGGAACGACATCCGCAACTGGCCCTTGGACGCAATTCCGCTCACCCGACGCTTCCTCCGCAAGTCTTACGCGCCCCTTGTCGCGCCGCGCTGCGTTCGTAAAGCATCCGTTACGATGATCGTTCCGTTAACGGTTCGTTTCGGGACGCCGCGACCAGGAATTCCACATTCCCTTCCGGCCCGGTGATCGGGCTTTGCGTAACGCCCGCAACGCTCCAACCGCTCGCGATCAGCCAACCGACGACCTCGTCGCAGACGCGCGCGTGCACCGCAGGATCGCGCACCACGCCGCCCTTGCCCACCTCCTCGCGCCCGGCCTCGAACTGCGGCTTGATCAACGCGAGCAGCCGGGCGCCCGGCCGCGCGAAGGTCATGGGTCGTTCGAGCACCTTGGCGAGGCCGATGAAGCTCGCATCGCAAACGATCAGGTCGATGGGTTCGGAGATGTGCGCCTCCGTCAGGATGCGCGCGCTGGTCTGCTCATGCACGACGACGCGCGGGTCCTGGCGCAGCTTCCACGCAAGCTGGTTGGTGCCGCTGTCGACCGCATAGACACGCGACGCGCCGCGGGTCAGCAGCACATCGGTAAAGCCGCCCGTCGACGACCCCACATCGATCGCTACCGCACCAGCTACGTCCCAGCCGAACTGGTCGAGCCCGTGCGCCAGCTTGATCCCCCCGCGCGACACCCAGGGATGATCGCGCCCGCGCACATCGAGCGGCGCGTCATCGGCCAGCGCCTGCCCCGGCTTGTCGATCTTGCGCGTGTCCGAAAACACCAGCCCCGCCATGATCAGCGCCTGCGCCCGCGTCTTTGATTCGGCGAGCCCGCGGTCCACAAGCAACTGGTCGGCACGGATCTTCGCCATGTCGTATCCCCTAGCCTGCGCGATGTCCGCCGTCACGCCGGCCTTGGCAATCCGTGTGCCGATCAGACCCGGTCGTTATCGCCAGCGTCCGCCTCCAGCGCCCGCCCCTTGGCGGTCGCCGCCTTCATCGCGCGATACATACGCACGTTGATCGCGATCAGGACGACGACGGCCAGGCCGATGATGATCGCGGCCTTGACCGGCCCGCTCACGCGCGGGCGCCCTCGTGCACGCTCGTGCTGTTGTGGCGCAGCGCGGTGAGCACGGTCGAAACGATGTGCTCGGCGTCCAGCCCCGCTTCGGCGTACTGCTTCTCAGGCTTGTCCTGGTCCTGGAACACGTCGGGCAGCCGCATGGTGCGCAGCTTCAGCCCGCCGTCGATCAGCCCCTCGTCGCTCGCCAGCGTCAGCACGTGTGCGCCGAAGCCGCCGACCGCATTCTCCTCGATCGTCACCGCAACCTCGTGGGTGGTCAGCAACTTGCGGATCAGCGCCTCGTCCAGTGGCTTGGCGAAGCGCAGGTCGGCGACCGTGGTCGACAGCCCCTTCGCCTCGAGCGTCTCGGCTGCCTTCAGCGCCTCTTCCAGCCGCGTGCCGAGCGACAGGATCGCCACCGTCTTGCCCTCGCGCACGACGCGGCCCTTGCCGATCTCCAGCCGCTGCGGCACCTCCGGCAGCGCCACGCCGACGCCATTGCCGCGGGGGTAACGCACCGCGATCGGCCCGCTGTCATGAAGCGCGGCGGTGTGCGTCATGTGCACCAGCTCTGCCTCGTCCGCCGCCGCCATGACGACGAAATTGGGCAAGGTCGCGAGATACGTCACGTCGAACGACCCGGCATGAGTCGCACCATCGGCACCGACCAGCCCGGCGCGATCGATCGCAAAGCGCACCGGCAAATTCTGGATCGCGACGTCATGCACGACCTGGTCGTAGGCACGCTGCAGGAAGGTCGAATAGATCGCGCAGAACGGCCGCATGCCTTGCGCCGCGAGGCCGGCGGCGAACGTCACCGCATGCTGCTCGGCAATCCCGACGTCGAACGCGCGGTCCGGAAACGCCTTGGCGAAGCGGTCGACGCCTGTGCCCGACGGCATCGCCGCGGTGATCGCGACGATCGTCGGATCGCGCTGCGCTTCCTTGATCAGCTGGTCACCGAACACGTTCTGATATTGCGGCGGACCGGGGGGCGCCTTCGCCTGCGCACCGGTGATGACGTCGAATTTCTGCACGCCATGGTACTTGTCCGCCGCGGCCTCGGCCGGGGCATAGCCCTTGCCCTTCTTGGTCACGACATGGACCAGGATCGGGCCTTCCTCGGCGTCGCGGACGTTCTCGAGCACCGGGATCAGATGGTCGAGGTTATGCCCGTCGATCGGCCCGACGTAATAGAAGCCGAGTTCCTCGAACAGCGTGCCGCCCATCGTCATGCCGCGGGCGAATTCGTCGGTCTTGCGCGCAGCGGTGTGGAACGGCCGCGGCAGGCGCCGGGCGAAGCGCTTCAGGATGTCGCGGACGCCCAGAAACTCGCGGCTCGACACGATGCGCGACAGATACGCCGACAGCCCGCCCACCGGCGGCGCGATCGACATGTCGTTGTCGTTCAGGATCACGACCAGCCGGTTGCCCGCCTGTTCGGCGTTGTTCATCGCCTCGTACGCCATGCCGGCGGACATCGACCCGTCGCCGATCACCGCAATGCCGCGCCCCGGCGTGCCGGCGAGCTTGTTCGCCACCGCAAAGCCCAGCGCCGCCGAGATGGAGGTCGACGAATGCGCCGCGCCGAACGGGTCGTATTCGCTCTCGCTGCGCTTGGTGAAGCCGCTGAGGCCCCCGCCCTGGCGCAGCGTGCGGATGCGATCGCGCCGCCCGGTCAGGATCTTGTGCGGATAGCATTGGTGCCCGACGTCCCACACCAGCCGGTCGCGCGGCGTGTCGAACACATAATGGATCGCGGTCGTCAGCTCGACCACGCCCAGCCCCGACCCCAAATGCCCGCCGGTGGTACCAACTGCGGAAATCGTTTCCTGCCGCAGCTCGTCGGCGAGCTGGCGCAGCTGCTCGGGCTTCAATTTTCGCAGCTCTTCCGGCGTCTTGACGGTATCGAGCAACGGGGTCTCAGGGAGTTCGGACATTCGACCCGTCTACGCGCTTCGCCAGCGGCTGTCGATTGGCGCGCTCAGCCGCAGTCGGCGCAGCGCCCGCGCACCTCGATGACGGGACGAACCGGTGTGAATCCAGCGGCTTGCGCGGCCTCCCTTACACCCCGCGTGATGGGATCATCGTCCAGGTGCACCGTCCGTCCACAGGAATCGCACACCAGGAAGATACAGTCGTGCAGGCAGTCGGGATGCGCGTTCGCGACATAGGCGTTCGAGCTTTCGACCTTGCGCGCCAGGTTCGTCGCCACGAACACGTCGAGGATGCGATAGATGCTGTTCGCCGCCACCCGCCGTCCTTCGGCTTGCGACAGCGCCTCGGCGATGTCGTACGCGCTCGCCGGCTTGTCGAACTCCGCAAGCGCGGCGAACACGCTCGCGCGCATCGGCGTCCATTGCTCGCCCGCCTTTTCCAGCGTCGTCTGCGCGGCCTTGGTCAGGTCGTCGCCCTGCGGTTCGTGATGATCGTGATGCGCGTGGCTGGCCATGATCGGAAGGTAAGGCCCACCCGCCCCCGCGGCAAGCGCCAGTGCAAGCGACTTAGTGCACGCGCCTCAGTGCACCGCACGCCGGTTGAGATCGTGCCCGAAGGCGAGCAGCCCGACGCCGATCACCGTCCACAGCGTCTCCGCACCATGGCCGCCGTCATGCGGCAGGCTCATCGCGCCTGCCATAATGCCGAGCCCGAACGATCCCATCGCCGCGGGCATGACATAGCCATGCTCCATCACGCCCCGCCCCAGCGCCAGCGCGCCGAGCAGGATCGCGATGGTGAGGCCCACCTCATGAAAGATCGGGTTGAGCAGCAACCCACCCGCCGCCGACAGCATCGCGAGCAGCACCGCACTCGCGATACAATGCACGACGCACAACCCCGACAGCGCGATCGCCGCGCGATCGAGCCCCGCCCAGCCGAAGCGGCGCACGACAGAGGTCGCATGGGGGTGAGTCGTATGGGTCATGCCGGACGTCCATCTAGGCCGATCGACGCGGGGTTACAATATCACATCGCAGATTTTCCCGCGGGGCAGTGGCCGCCGACCCGGCACACCGTCGTCAACGAAACGGGACGGCGGTCAGGACGCGTCCCCTGGAGCCCCGCCCTTACGCCCACGTGCAGCAATCTGGTCCGGCGACAGGTCCGCCATCCGTCGGTCGAAGTCGGCCGCGATATCTGCCAGCGACACGTCGGCCAGACGGCGCAGCAACAGCTGCTCGGCCTCGCACAGCGCCTCTTCCAGCGAACAATTGACCGCCTGTTCGACCAGGCAGGACGCTTTGGGATCGGCTGGTCCCAGCGCAAATATCCGATTTTCACCCAAGGCACGATGAACGTCGAGCATGGTGATGTCGCCAAGGCGGCCGGTCAGCGACCAGCCGCCGCCATGCCCTTTGACCGACCGCACATACCCCGCATCGCGCAAACCCGCCATCGTCCGCCGAACGACCACCGGGTTGGTGCCCAGCATCGCCGCCGCAGCGTCCGACGTCAGCGGCCCGTCCATCCGCCCCATGTGGATCAGCAGGTGCAGCATTCTCGACAGGCGTGCGTCCATCATCGTTCCTTGTCCGGCCGCGATCGTCCGGCCGCGATCGGAATATCACGTAACTTTCCGTGTTGCCAAACACGACGCCGGCGGTCATGTAACACCGGTTGTTTCATGAAGGATTGCACGGATGTACGACGTCATCGTGATCGGCGGCAGTTTTGCGGGGCTATCGGCGGCCACCCAGCTTGCACGGGCGCGGCAGACCGTTCTGGTGATCGATGCGGGCATGCCCCGGAACCGGTTTGCGGACGAAGCGCATGGCTTTCTGGGACAGGATGGCAGGACACCGGCCGCGATCATGCGCGACGCCCGCTGCCAGCTGCAGCGCTATCCCACGGCGGAGCTCCTGTCCGGTGAAGCGTGCCACGCCGCCGCGATCGACGGCGGCTTTGCCATCACCCTGTCAGGCGCCGGCGAATGTCGCGCGCGCCGCCTCGTACTGGCGACAGGCGTCACCGACACTCTGCCCGCGATTCCCGGCATGACCGAGCGTTGGGGGGCGACGGTGCTCCACTGCCCCTATTGCCACGGGTATGAGATGGGCGGTCTGCCGCTCGGCGTCATCGCGGCACACCCGCTGTCCGCACACCAGGCGATCCTGATCCCCGATTGGGGACCCACCACCTATTTCACTCAGGGCGAGTTCGAACCGGAGGGCGCCGACCTCCACGCCTTTGCCGCACGTGGCGTTGCCGTGGAGCGGACGCCGGTGGTCGAGCTATTGGGCGACGCGCCCGCCTTGGACGGCGTTCGGCTTGCAGATGGGCGCATCATCGAACTCGCCGCGGTGTTCACCGCGCCACGCACCCGCCCCGCCACGCCGCTCGCTGCCATGCTGGGATGCGCGCACGAGGAGGGGCCGACTGGTCCGTACGTGAAGGTCGATCAATGGGGCGCAACCAGTGTTCCCGGCGTGTGGGCAGCCGGCGATGCGGCCACCCCCATGCACAATGCCACGCTCGCCTCCGCAGCCGGCGTGCTGGCCGGCATCGGCGCGCATCAGGCCTCGATTCGCGCCGCCACGGCGTAGGGCGCAGGCCGGCCATAGTCGGACGGGCTGCGATCCGAGGCGCCGATCGGCGCGTCCTCGTCGGCGAACAGCCAGGCGCGCGCTTCGTCCTGGTCGGTGAAGAACTGGACCTCCGGGCGGGTGCGCGTCGCGCGGGCGGCCTGCATCTTGGGCATCACGCTGCTCGTATACATGGCGACGCGGCGGCACCGGACGAGTGGGTTTTCCATCATCGTCTTCAGCGCGTTGATGACCTCCTGGCTCTGGGTCATCGCGCCGGTATAATCGCACAGGCTGATCGGCACGCGCCCGGCCGCCTGGATGCGCAGCCCCGCATCCGTCACGGCGCGGCGGAACTCATCCACCGTGTCCAGCACCCAGAATCCCCGGATCGCGCTTTCGAAATAGCCGCGGTTCAGGTCTACCGTCACATCGAACATCCGGTTTTCCTCAATCATTCCCGTCATCTGGCCGCACGCCTCGGACTAAGCGTCTTTCGTTAACGAACCATGCCGGGCCCTTCGGGGTGGCTTGTGATATGGCAGGTGTGCCGACCCAACTCGCTCGACCGGAGCGCCATGCAGGCCTGCTTTGTCTCGCATCTCTCATCGCTCGGACCAGACTTTGGTTAGAAGATGATGCACTCACTTTCCTATTTGGATGCAACGTGACATGGCCACGCCATGGCTGATTCGCGTCGGCAGCAATCCCCGCGCGGGCACGCGTCCGCCGCAACCGGCCCCGCCCCATCGTCGCGCCGATCGAACCCCTGGCGCAGGGGGCATTCCGGACGATACGTACCGTCCACTTCGTCCACTTCCAGCCTGCCGTTCGCGGCGCCACACGCCGCTAGCGGCCCCCGGGGAAGGCGCGTATGAGCGGCGCCATGCTTCAACCCAGCGCCGCCTTCCTCTCTCGTGCCCGGCCACGCAGCATCGCGCACTGGCTGTTCGTCGTCGCCGGGCTGATCGTCGCGATGGTGGTCATCGGCGGCATCACCCGCCTGACCGAATCCGGCCTGTCGATCACCCAGTGGAAGCCGATCAGCGGCGTAATCCCCCCGCTGAACCAGGCGCAATGGCAGGCCGAGTTCGACAATTACAAACGCATCCCGGAATATCAGGCGTTCAACCGCGACATGACGCTTGCCGGGTTCCAGCACATCTTCTTCTGGGAATATCTGCACCGCCTGCTCGGCCGCGTGATCGGCGCCGCCTTCGCACTGCCCTTGCTGTGGTTCGCGGTGCGACGGCAGATCCCCGCGGGATACGGCTGGCGTCTCGTCGCGATCCTGGCCCTGGGCGGGCTGCAGGGCGCGATCGGCTGGTGGATGGTCGCCTCTGGCCTCTCCGTCCGCACCGACGTCAGCCACATCCGCTTGGCTGTCCACCTGCTCACCGCGCTGACGATCCTCGCCGGCATCGTCTGGACCGCGCTTGACCTGCTGGCTTTGCATCGCAACCCTTCGGCGCCGCCCGCACGGCTGACGCGCACCGCGATCCTCGCGCTCACCGCCCTCGTCATCCAGCTCGTCTACGGCGCGTTCACCGCCGGGCTGGACGCCGGCTACGCTTTCGCCAGCTGGCCGTTGATGGGTGACGCACTGTTCCCCGCGGGCGTGCCCATGGTCGATCCGGCCTGGGCCAATGCGGTCGACAATCCGGTCGTCGTCCAGTTCTTCCACCGCTGGTGGGCCTTCGCCGCGGCGGGCGCGCTCGTCTGGCTGGCGATCCGCGCGACGCGGTCGGGATCGAAGGCAGGCCTGTGGGTCGTCCTGCTCGTGACGCTCCAGATCGTGCTCGGCATCGCCACGCTGCTCAGCGGCGTGCAGATCGACATCGCCGTGGCGCACCAGGGCAATGCCGCGCTGCTGCTGATCGCCACCGTCGTCGCCGCGCATGCGATCGGCGGCCGCACCCGCCACATGGCCTGAGCCGTACAGGTATCATTTTACCCGTCAGCAAAGCCGCCGTTTGCTTGACTTTCCGGCGGCCTTGGATCAGTAGGCGCCTCAATCACGCCGCTCCTTTGGGGCGGCGTGCATCGTTTCAAACCGAAAGGTCTCCCGCCCATGAAGGCGCTCATGAAGACCACCAAGTCGGCCAAGCCGCACGAGGTGGAGAAGAAGTGGCATATCGTCGATGCCGACGGCCTGGTGGTCGGTCGCGCGGCGACGATCATCGCCAACGTGCTGCGCGGCAAGCACAAGACGTCGTTCACCCCGCACGTCGATTGCGGTGACAATGTCATCGTGATCAATGCCGACAAGATCCGCTTCACCTCGAACAAGGCGAA